>Ga0247841_10007239_pt1 | contig 16585 bp, 16 predicted proteins | sample LaCruzMarch2015__2_FD_192410 | JGI IMG/M metagenome (GOLD analysis project Ga0247841, IMG submission 192410) | Freshwater microbial communities from meromictic Lake La Cruz, Castile-La Mancha, Spain - LaCruzMarch2015_18m | ecosystem: Environmental > Aquatic > Freshwater > Lake | place: Spain... | reverse complement strand
TGTACACCGCGGGGCAGAACGAGGAAAAGACGAGGTCGTACCTGCGGGAGGGAACGAACCTTGCCCAATCCTCGTTCACCGTGCTGATATTGTTCGCGCCCCCTGCCTTTCGCGACAGTTCCTCGATCATCTCCGGAGACCGGTCCAACGCCGTCAGCGCGGACACGACCTTGGCCATGGGCAAGCTGAACAGGCCGGTCCCGCTCCCGATGTCGAGAACGTCGTCGTTGCGACGGACGGTCCCGTCCTCCCAAAGCCTCCGGAGCAGCTCGGAGTAGCCCCTGACCGTGTCCTCGGAGTGCTCATCGTAGTTGCGCGATGCCTTGCTCCAGTATTCGCGCTGCCTCTCCTCGGGAACGGAATACCTGATCATCGGCGTATCCGCCAATGCCCGGGCCCATATCCTATCGATCTCCTCTGCCAGCTCGTTCATGTGCTCGACCTATCTATGAAATGGAAAAAAGGAAAGGTGGGGCCTTGCCCCTTGTTCCTGCCTACGCGTACGCCAGATTGAAGTACGTGTCCTCGCACAGGATCCCCCAGTAGGGGTTGGTCACGAAACCGGTGAGGCGGTCGTTGTAGGGCTGCAGGTAGTAGGTCCAGTACAGCGAGATCATCGATGCCTCTTCCGCGTAGTACGCCTGTATCTCGGCGGCCAGCTCCTCCCTCTCGTCGGGGTCGGTCGTGGATAGCAGGGCGTTCACTATCTCCAGATATGCCGGGTCGGTGATGTTGCAGAACTTGTTCCTCTGCGTGTACGTCGTACCATACCCAGCGTACATGGCCACTCCCGCGGGGGTCATGATGAAGGTCAGTATGTCGAAGTCGCGGGTGTTCTTGAAGGCCGATGTGAACTGTGCCGATGTGAGCACCGTCACCTCGACCCCCAACCCCACGTCCTCCAGGTACTCCTCCACCAGCTCCCAGGCGCGTATCGAGTCCTCCTGTTCGGAGCGGATGATGACCTTCAGATCGATCTCCTCCCCGTTCAGCTCCCTTACGCCGTCGTCGTTGGTGTCCACGATCCCGGCCGCGTCGAGAAGCGCCGTAGCCATCGCCTTATTGTACACCAGTTCATCGGTGTCGGTGAAATAGATGTTGCCCGGCGGTATCACGCCCTCGTTGGCCATGGTGCCGGACACGAGGGCGATGAGCTCGATGACCTCGGCGTAGTTGATGGCGTACCTGATCGCCTGCCTTATCGTCTTGTTGGCTCCCAGGTCCGAATCGTAATTGAAGAAGAGCGTGGTCGGCAGCCCGGTGTAATTGACCGTCATGACGTTGATGTTGCCGTTCTGCAGCACCTTTCCGAGATAGCTGTCGTCCATGCCCTGCGCGACATAGTTGTAGATCGTGTCTATCTCACCGGCCAGCAGCGCCATCATCATGACGTTGGTGGTGGAGTAGAGCTTCACCGTGACGTTCTTCAGGCTGGGAATTCCACCCCAGTAGTCATCGTTGACCGTCCAGGTGAGGGTGCCGGCCAGACTGTTCCAATCGGTGAGGATGTAAGGCCCGGTGCCTATGGATGCGTCGATCCCGGCGTAGTTGGTGTAGTTGACGGGGCTCGTGGTCGCTAACGGCCCGACCTTCTCGATGTAGATGTGGCTCGGCTGCTGCACCATGTTCATGGCCACGTACAGGAAGTTGGCGTTCGCCGCCTTCAAAGTGACCTTGACGGTCATGTTATCGATCTTGACCACGCTTTTGAAATCGGCATAGCTCGAATCCCCTCTCGCCGAGTTCATCTGATAGCAGAACACGACGTTGTCGGCGTCGAACCTCACGCCGTCCGAGAAGAATATGTTCTCGCGCAGATGGAAGGTCCATTCGGTGTAGTTGTCGTTGGACTCCCATCTGGTGGCCAGGACACCGATGTAATCGCCGTTGGCATCGACCGATACCAACGCTTGCTGGGAAAGCAGCATCTTGAACTCGCTATAACGGCCGTTCCCGAGGCTGATGGTGGTGATGGGCACGGTCGTACCTATCGTGAGCCTGTCCACGGACCTGACGAGCGGGGTGGCCGGGATCGTCGCCGCGGGAGAATCGCCCACGGAGTTCACCGCCACCACGGAGAGGTCGTAATTGACCTCGTCCAGATCGCTCAACGTGCAGGTGTAGACGACACCAGCATTGACGGTCGTGACATCGCTGGAGCCGTTCTTGACATAGCTTACCTCGAAGTACAGGATGGCGGAACCGCCGTTGTCCGACGGAGCGCCCCAGGTGAGCGTGATCGTTCCCTGTCCGGTCGTGGCCGCTAGGTTGCGCGGGGCCGTGGGCACCGTGGCCGGGTCGGCAGAGGGCATAACCTGCACCAGTTCGCTCTTCTCGCCTGCGCCTACGGAGGAGACCGCGGCGACCCTGTAGTAGTACCAAACGCCGTTGGTGACGTCGTCATCGACGTAGCTCGTCACTTCATCGACGCTAATGAATATGTCATTGCGACCGATCTGCCCGCGATACAGGATGTAACCGGTCAACTCTTCGCTCCCCTCGTCCTCGGGAGCGGTCCAGGTCAGGGTGGCCTTGCCGTCCCCTCGCGTCGCCTCCAGGTTCGTCGGCGCCCCGGGGGCGCTTGACGCGGAGGTCAGACCGATGACGACGATGGAGCTGACGATCACCATGACGGCCACCAATACTGCGGCCGCGCCAATCAGCATCTTCTTTTCCATTAATAATCCTCCAACCACCTCTCATATGAAAGGCTGAATGAGATGAGATCGGTCTTCTCGTATTTTAGTGTTACTTTTTTGTAAATAATAACACGTTTTTATTTGCTGTGTAAGATACGATTCTCCAAAGACCGTGCCATCATATCCGCAGGTCCGATGAGGGCCGGCGCACGAAGATGGGATGCAATTGAACCGGATGACGCAGACCGATCGCTTCGACGCACGATCCCCTCGGTATAGGACCGGGTTATCTAGGCGATAGGAACCGTCGTAATAAAATTTGGATATTATATATTATTATATTATTTTTAGGACAGATATTTTTATTTATATAATTCCTATAAATTAGCCATAAGAATTTATTTTTTACTCTATATTCTATGGTATTACTTTTTTATTTTTTTTAACATTTATTCTAATTATTAGATAAGATTATTATACATCGGAGCCCATCTTCTTCGGTATGGAAAATATCTCCATAGGAGGTTGAAACATGGCTTGCGGTAAGTGCGCTCCTAAGGACAAGAAGGAAGTAAAGAAGGAAGAACCGAAGAAGGAGGTAAAGAAGGAAGTGAAGAAGAAGTAGGACCCTGATCGAAAATCCTTCCTTCAAACCTTTTACATCTTTTGGTGGTGCTCACCATCCGAACATTTTTTTTATATGACCGTGCGGTGCGATGGATCGAACGCTCTGCGGTCCTCCTTGGTGAACGCCCTGTTAGGATGGTCCAGGCATCTGTCTAGAAGTCGGTGATGGCCCTGGTCACGTAGAAAGTGCCTTCCTTGAAGTAGAAGGAGAAATAGCTGCTGCTGTGGTCCGTCTCGCGCATCTTCACCACGCGCAGGCGCCTCTGCACCTCGATCTCCCCGACCTCCACCATCTTCAGGTGTATGATGCCGTCCGCCAGGAAATCGGTGTCCCCGGAACCGTAGTACTGGTACTGTCCCACGGGCATCTCGGCGATCATGAAGGTCGTCACTTCCGTAGAGCGCAGCCATTCGAACAATCGGAATATCTCCTCGCGCGGCTGCTCGAACTTGGCCACCAGTTCCAGTGCTCCCAGGGAGTCGATGACCAGCACGTCGTAGTTAAGGCGCTTCTTGCTCTCCTCCACGGCGAAACGGAAAGTGTCGAACCAGCCCCCGCTCTGGGCCTGCAGGCGTATCTCGCCCAGGTCCAGGACCTCGACCAGTCCCTGGGAATCCCCTGGCATGCGCAGATAGTCCATCTGGCGCATGAGCGAGGGCTTGTTCTGCTCCAGGGAGATGTAGAGCGCCCGGATGCCCTCGCGCACGGCGTTCATGTGCAAGATGTAGTAGGCCAAAGAGGACTTCATGGTGCCAGCGGCCCCGGAGACCATGACGATGTTCCCCTTCGGAATGCCCCCGGACAAGTTCTCGTCCAAACCGTTGACGAACGTCCTGATCCTGGACCTCTCCATGCTCTCCCCTTTACTGCATGATTATTCGAGAATTTATATATTGATGCCGATGGTCAGCCGGATATGGCCTGGCGCACCGCCTCGGCGGTAGCCTCTGTCCTGATCAGCTTGCCGCAGTTGGCTATGACCGTGTCGGGGTCCTTCAGGACGTGACCGGTACATACGCACACCACCTTCTCCCGGCGGCTGATCTTGCCCTCCTCCAGCAGCTTCTTGACGCCGGCCAGCGAGGCGGCGGAGGCCGGTTCTACGCCTACGCCCTCCTTCCGCCCCAGCAGGAACTGCGCTTCGATGATCTCGCGGTCCGAAACGGCGGTCATGACGCCGCCGGTGTCGTACACCGCCTTCAGCGCCTTGCGGCCGGAGGCGGGGTTCCCGATGCGTATCGCCGTAGCTACTGTCTCCGGGTCCTTGACCGGCTTGAAGTCCTCCTGCCCGTGAACGAAGGAATTGACCAGCGGGGCGCTTCCGCCCGCCTGCACGCCGGTGAGCATCGGCAGCTCGTCTATCCAGCCCAGCGACTGCCACTCCTTGAGCGCCTTGTACGCGGCCCATATGTTGGCGGCGTTCCCGACGGGGTAGACGATGCGGTCAGGCATCTTGAAGTCCAGCTGGTCCAGTATCTCGAACGCCAACGTCTTCTGCCCTTCCGGACGGAAGGGGTTCACAGAATTGAGCATGTACAGATCGCCGGCGTGGGCCAGCTCCTTGACGACGCGCAGGGCGTCGTCGAAGTTGCCGTCGACGGTGATGACCTTGGCCCCGAAGAACATGGCCTGGGCCAGCTTGCCCGAGGCCACCTTTCCCGACGGCAGTATGACGACGCATTTCAGGCCGGCCTTGGCCGCGTACGCGGCCAGGGAAGCGGAGGTGTTGCCGGTGGAGGCGCATCCGACCACCTTGCAGCCCAGCTCCACCGCCTTGCTGACCCCCACGGTCATGCCCCGGTCCTTGAAGGAGCCAGTGGGGTTCGCGCCCTCGAACTTGACCTGCAGGTTACGCACACCGTACTCGTCGGCCATCTTCTCGCAGTCGTATATTGGCGTTCCACCTTCCTGCAGCGTCACGGGATTTGATCTTATAGGCAGGAAGTGCGCGTAGCGCCAGACGCCGATGGGCCTGGTGCGGAGGTCCTGCGGTTTCGTCCCTTCCAGGTGGGAGAGGTCCATCTCCACTGTCAGCGAACCGTGGCAGCTGGGGCATTCGTCCCGGAAGTGGTCCTCTATGACCTTCCCGCACTCCCAGCATTTCACCTGGTACTTCATCAATCCACCAGCTTGCAACCCTCTCCGGTGGATGTGACCCAGCAGAAGGCCTCCACTCCGCGCTTCTCGTAGAAGTTCTGCACGGCGTGGGCGATGTCCAGACCGTCCACCTTGTCCATGTTGTAGAAGGCGGCCACGCACGGTCCGGAACCACCCAGGAAGGCGGCCATGGCCCCGGCGTCAATGGCGACCTGCTCCGCTTCCTTTAGGAAGGGAACCAGAGGAGCCCGGGCCGGCTCCACGATGACGTCCTTGATGGAACGAGCGATCATGTCCAGGTCCCCCAAGGCCATGCCGGCGACGAGCGAGGCCGCGTGCCCCACCTGGTGAATGACGTCGGGCATGGGCACTTTCAAAGGCACCTTCTTGCGCGCCTCCCTCGTAGGCACGGCGAACTCCGGCAGCGAGGCCACGATGCCCAGGTTCTGGGGCGGCTGCAGACGGATGACGTCCATGGGTTCGTAGGAACGGATGATGGTGAAACCGCCCATGAGCGCCGGGGCGGCGTTGTCGGCGTGCCGGCTTCCAGAGGAAGCCTCTTCCCCGAAGGAAGCGCAGCATATCAGCTGGTTCATGTTCAGGGGCTTGTCCAGCAGCGCGTTGGCGGCGAAGGCTCCCCCGGCCGCGGAAGCGCCGGATGACCCCATGCCTGAAGCGGGCCGTATGCCCTTGTTGATCTTCATGGCGATGCCGAAGTCGGCCTGAGCCACCTTGAGGACCTTGTTCGCGGCCACGGCCGCGGTGTTCTTGGTGTTGTCCATGGTGACGGCGTAGGCGCCTATGCCAGAGATGTTCTCCACATGCACCCCCGGTTCGCTGGACTTGCGTACCTCTATGCGGTCGAAGGGTTCCTTGAGGGCGATGCCGAAGACGTCGAAGCCCGGCCCGACGTTGGCTATGGTGGAAGGCGCTCTGACTTTGGCGCGGTCTAATGACATGGTGATCTCACGCTCCAATCACTGGTTGACACCCCATATGCTGCGGTGTTTTAAACATTTTCAGTTCCACGCCCCATTCGCTCGATGTTCATGGGGCAATGGTTTAATCCCTGCGACACGGTTGCCGTGGCCATGTCCTGCACCGTGGCCGGGGGTTTCATGGGAGGGGGGGGCAGCAACGCCCTGCTCAAGCGAGCCTCCGCCATGAAGGCCGAGGTGGTCCTGCTGGACGCCGACAAGGTCTGCGGCGTCGACCATCTGTTGTCGGCGGTGCTGCACGCCCGGCGCGCGTTCCAGAGAGGGGAGAACGCCTCCAACACCCTGAGCATGGAAGTGATCCTGTACGCCTCGGGGGAACGGCAGATATCCAAGGCCAAGAAGAAGATGGGGCTGCACCAGGGCACGGAGAGGGTGGCCGTGGTCCTCCTGTCTTCGGGGGACATCGAGGAAACGCTCTCCGATCTGGACCTGAGGCGGGACGACTCCCTCCTGGAATGCACCGCGGAGAAGGCCGCGGCCTTCGGCGTGAGACCGTCGGAGCTGGAGACCATGGGGGAGCGGTACCGGCAGGAGCTGGTCCTGGAGAAGGTGGCCTTCGTGGACCTTCTCAAGCGTTGAGCATGGGAGACCTGAACATAGGAAACCATTTATGTTCAGTAAAATATTTCAACCGATAAAATAAGGAAGGTACCAGTTGTCCCAGGATTTCGTAAAACAGCTGCAGTTGGCCAAACAGTTAGAGCAGAAGGCCAAGGAAGCTGCCCGCGGGCGCGAGACGGCGGAGGTCAAGATACAGGAAGCGACAGCGCTGCTGGCCAAGGTCAAGGAGATGGGCGCCGCGGCCGCGGAGACGGAGAAGATGCTCACCCTCGCCTCCCATTCATATTCCGATAAGGACTACAAGGAGGCCCTGGCCTACGCCGTGAAATCCATGGAATCGTCCGAACGCACGCGCAAACAGCGCCTGCGGGACCTGCTGCGCGACGCCTCCTCCATGATGCATAACGTCGCCGACCTGGACAAGGCCGACCCGGAGACGACGATCTCCATAGACAAGGCCAGCAAGGCGGTGGACGAGGGCGATCTTGACCAGGCCTACGAACGCACCAAGGAAGCTTGGGACATATCGGAGAGGAACGCCAACCGGGTCCTGTCCGAGTCCTTCGGGCATGCTCAGTCCTCCCTGCTATTGGCGGAGAAGCTGGGTCTGAAGATGGACAAGCAGAAGACCTCCCTGCGCAGCTGCCGCGAGGCTTTGGAGGCCGGGGACACCGAGAGGAGCGTGGAGTCCATCAAATCGCTCCTGGACGTCCTGCGCAGCATGACCTTGGACCGCTTCGTGGAGAGGGCGGCCCGGGCCGAGACGCTGTTCCTGCTGCAGAAGAGGTTCCCCCTGGACCTGAGCGAGGCGATGACCCGCCTGAAGGAGGGCCGGGAGTTCGTTGGAAAGTCCCATGTGGAGAAGGCCTTCGAGTCCCTGGACAGCGCGGAGGAGGCTTTCTCCAGAGCGTTCGCGAAGTCGGCGAAGGCCCGCGAGACGGACCTGGAACAGAGGGCCGAAGCATTGAAGCCCCATCATAAGAACGTGGACCTGGAGGACCTCGGAGCTCGCCTCAGGCATCTCATCGAGGAGGAGAAGTACGGCTCGGCCGTGGACATGCTGGACGCGGTCCAGGAGAAGGTCAGGGCGGCGGAGAAGGGCGTGCTTATTAAAAAGCTGTCCGAGGTGCAGCCAAGGTTGCGCCTGGCCCACCTGGTGCAGAGGGACGTCACCGAGGCCCTGCAGATGATGGAGTCCTCCCGTACCTCGCTGAAGGCCGACAGGTTCTCCGAGGCCCTGCGCCTGGTGAACGAGGCCCAGGGGATGATTGAGGCGCGCTTGCAGGGGTACGACGAGGTCGAATCGGAGCTGCGCGGGGCCCAGGACCTGCGATCCCGCTGCGAGGACCAGCAGCTCAACTGCCCGGAGGGTCTGAAGGGCATGGGGGCGGCCAAGCGCCTGACCCTCAAAGGAGAGTTCGGTTCGGCGGTGGAGTCGCTGAAGCAGGCGCAGCGCGCTTTTAAAATGACGCTGGAGAACCACTTCGCCACCGGCATCATGCGCGCGGAGATGAAGCTGGCCATGGCCATGAGGCTGGGGGCGGACATCTCGGAGGAGAACGCCCTGCTGGACGGACTTACATCGCGGGTGCGGCAGGGGGACTTCGAGCTGGTGCACGGCTCCCTGGTCACCATCAACTCCTCGGTCGACGAGAAGGTCATCGCCGTCGTTCATGATGACATTCGGAAGGCCGAGGAGGCGTTGTCACGTTACACCGCCAGCCCCGAGGCCGAGAAGGCCCGAGGTTCCCTGACGGAAGCGAAGCAGCGCCTGGAGAGGAAGGAGTACCAGGCGGCCCATGATCTGGTGTTCGCTTTTTTGGAAGAGCTGCAGGCCGAGAGGCGCAAGAACCTGGACCTGACGCTGCAGGACGGCCGGACGCTGATGGAGATGACCGCCCGCCTGAACGCCGGGAGCGTCACGCTGAAGGACAAGATGCAGCGGGCCGAGGAGCTGAAGGTATTGCGGCGCCTGGACGAATCGTCGGTGCTGGCCGAGGAGGTCGTCACCTACGGCCGCAGCATCGTCTCCTCCGAACTCGACAGGCAGCTCACCGAGCTGATGCGGCAGATATCCGCCTCCAGGAAGGAGGGGGTGGAGGTGGGGCAGCCGGAGCATATGACGGAACAGGCCAGCAGCGCCCTGAGGAAGGAGGAGCTGGCCTCGGCCTTCGAGCTGACCGTGGGCGCCCGGCGCACCCTCAACGAGATCATCGCCCAGCACCAGGCGCTGAAGGACGGGCTGGAGGAGAAGGAGGCGCTCATCAAGGAGGCTTCCCGCTCGGGCATCGATGTGGGCACGGCCGCGGAGTCCGTATCCAGGGCGGGCGTACTGGTCCGCTCCGGGAACTACGAGGAGGGATGGAAGGAGCTGGAGATGGCCGGGGCCGCCCTGCGCCAGTACGCCTCGCCGCTCATATTGGACCTGAGGCTGGGCAAGATGGCCGACCTGGCCAAACTGCGTGACCGCCTGGGCCATGACGATTCGGGGAAGCGCCTGAAGACATTGGGCGTGATGGACGCCGGCAAGCTGGACGATTCGCTCAACCGGCTGGACGTCCTGAAGCAGGAATGGGAGAAGGACGTCCTGACCGGGCTGGAGAAGGAGCTGTCCGAGAACCAGAAGGACCTGGACAAGGCCACGGCCGCCGGCGCTCCCGTGGGGCAGGTAAAGCAGCTGATGGTCAGCGCCCGCATGGCCTTGAGCGACCGCAAGCTGCACGACTGCAAGAACGCCCTGGACCTGGTCCGGGTGGAACTTGACCAGACGGCCCAGGCCGATAGGGATCTGAACGATCTGCTGGCCTCGGTGGACGACGCCGTGGAGCAGCTGCGGGAGATGAAGGCGGACGTCAAGGATGTCACGGTGCTGCTGGAGCAGGCCCGGGCGCTCAAACGCACCGGGAACGCAGCCTCGGCCGGGGAGCAGGCCCGGAAGGCCTCCGACCGGTCCATCGCCCTGGCCACGGAGAAGATCACCGCTCTCACCGGCTTCGCCGGCGGCCTGACCGCGGAACGGGCCACCTGGGAGGACCTGCGCCCGGCGCGCAAGCTGCACGAGGACATAACGGAGGCGCTGAAGAACCGTCGCTACCGTCACGCTCACTTATTAGCTCGCTCCTTCCACGAGGAACTGGAAAGGGTGCTGCAGGACAAGGCGCAGGTAGAGAACGAGCTGCGCAAGTTCGAGGAGAAGCTGCGAACGGAGGCCAAGGCCGGACTGCGCCCGGAGTGGTCCAAGACGGCCCTGGAGAAGAACAGGACGCTCCTGACCCAGGGCCGCTTCGTGCAGGCCATGGCCGGGTTGAACGCCGCGCAGGAGGAGCTGAGAGCTCTGGCGGATATGTACGAAGCTCGTCTAGCCGAGCACAACTCCCTGAGGGAGACGCTGAACTCGCTGGAGGTCCTCGATCCCCGCAAGGACAACGTGGAGGAGCTGCTGGACCAGTCCTGGTCCGCGCTGAAGGTGCTGAACTTCGAGTCCGCCATCCTGTATTTGCGCCGGGCGCGCAACGGATTGAACGAGTTCATGACCATCAAGACCAACGAGATCATCTGGGAGTTCAACCCCCTGCACGACCTTATCAAACGCCTGAAGCTGCAGAAAAAGTTCGCCTCGGAGATAGCGGAGATGGAGAAGGCCCCGGTGGACCAGGTGACGCCCCGGGACCTGAACCGGCTGTTCCGCAATCTGGAGCTGGTGCGCGCCGGCATGAAAGACGTCTATCAGGAGCAGCATGAGATCGTGCGCAAGAACATCGAGAAAGCTTCCCGCGCGGGCAAGCAGACCGGACGATCGTGGGAACTGTGGTCCGATTCCGTCTCGCAGGCCCAGAAGGGCGACCTGTGGGAGGCGTTCAACTCCTTGGAGGGGGCAGTGAACGCCGTGGGGCGGAAGGCCGGGGAGTCGCCGGACCAGCTGAGCAGGCAGATCTCGGACGTGCTGGAGAAGGCCAATAGCAACCGCGTGCAGCTGCAGGGGACGGAGAAGGCCTACGCCGAGGCGTTGGCGCTCATGAAGGAGGGCAAGAACGCCATGGAGCAGCTGAAGAAGGCCGCCGAGATCTCCCGGAAGGAGATCAGGACCACCTTCCCGGACATCGCCGCGGAACTGCAGTTCGTCGGCGATGCTTCGGACGGAAGGCCTATGGACATCATCGTGCACCTGCGCAACGACGCGCCGTACGAAGCGCGGAAGGTCAAGGCCTTCATATTCGGCGACGTGGACGTGAAGGGCATGGTGGAACTGGAGTCTTTGAAGGCCGGGGAATCGGCCCAGGGGCGCATCACTATAACTCCGATGAAGCCCGGGCCTTTGACGTTAGGCATATCGGTCAAGTGCAAGCCCCTGCTGACGGACGAGGACGTGCTGTACGACAGCAAGTTCGACCTGGACGTGAAGTGACGTTGTGGACGATCTAATGAATATCGTCCTGAATTAAAACGAAAATTACTCAATACCGTCCTGTTCTAGGACGATCCTATGGAAGAAGAAGATGAGCGATGTTCAATTCGTTCGTGAATTGAGCACATCCTGTCCGTTACCTTTCATAGATCAGATAGTAGCTTAAGATTTCCCGCGTTCTTCTGTTTGGCCATTCGCGACGCTGAATCGATCCTGATCTCGCATTCAGAAAGCTCTCCGTCCCGAAGTTTGGTGGTCGTCGATTCTTCCTCCATGCCGTCCAGGACGGCCTTCGCATCGGGGAACATCTGCATGATCAAGGAATCGTTCAATGCGTTGATCGAGATGACCAAAGGCTCATCGGAGTTCAATCTGTAGAAGTCCATCTTGCCCTTGGTGGTGCGCACGAGAACGTTCCACCTGAGGAACTTGTTGATGACCTTCGAAGCGCTGTCCCGGTGAACCCCGGTCATATTGCTCAGCTCGGCCACGTTGAACTCGGTCCCAGGGGATGCGATCAGCCTATCCAGTACTCTGAGCTCAACGGTGTTGCCGAGCACCCCCTCGAATGGTCTGTCCTTAGTCTTCATCGGTTCTCCCTCGATACGTTCATATTGCTTTGTTCTACATAATAATGTCGAATATAATAAGCATTTATGTCGAATATATTATTCATATCCTGCCTCGCCCACCCCTCCATATCTGCACGCCGTGGGCTGATATCGCTTTGATGGTCTGGGACGAACCGGCGTAATAGTTCTTCGATCTCTTTTTCTTGCAACCCAGATAGCGTTTGGCAACAAGGAGGTCCAGCTTTTGCTCCAGATCTGTGATGTGGTGACCAAGGTCCCGTTCGATCGCTTTCAAACTAATGGAATGGTCCGGGCTCAGGCAGCGCCCTTTGTACAGATAAGTTAGGATGTCAAGCTCGTCCTTGCTGAGCCCGCAGGTCATCTCTTCTCCCTCTCGCCTCTGGTTATATGGTGATTAGGTTCTAGATCGGTCGCGAACACGTAGGCTGAGCATGGTCGGGATATCTGTAATATTTGTGTCTACAGATATATTACATCGTAGAAAACCACTATGCCAGGATATTTTCACTATCGATACCTGTGCAATGCCAGCCCATGCTGATGGACGAGGACGTGCTGTACGACAGCAAGTTCGACCTGGACGTGAAGTGAGCGTCAATAATTGTTCAAAGTACTATGTTTTTCTCAATGGTGTGTTCTATAACGAACAGTAAGAAAGTGTCATAATCCATAGAACCTTTCGCCACTTCCACCATGACATGAATTGCGACCTGAGAAGGGACTACTAATGAAAACCCGTTCATTTCAAGGAAGGTGGAGAGGGAAGTCAGAGCGGTCCGTTTGTTGCCATCCATGAACGGGTGCAGGCAGACAATTTCGAACGCTAGCTTGGCACCCTTTTTGAACGGATCATCATACGGTTCTATACCGAACATTCTGAGGTTCGGGGAACTTACGCACATGTCAAGATTCTCAGGGGATAACAGATCTCGAGAGTTTTCCTCCTGATACTTCACAAGACGTTCATGGATAGCGATTATGTCCTGAGAATCAAGAAAGAAAATGATTTGGGCAGGCGCCAAGATAACACCTAAAGCTTTCCAAGCTCGTCCAAGGCCACCTTGTTCCTGGACATGGTTATCCCGAGAGCCTCCTCGAAGATCTCCTTGCGAGACCTGAAGATTATCGGGGCGGAGTGGAACGCAGCGGGGGCGGATTGAACCGGGGTCACATCGAGAACCGCCGGGGTCATGGAGCTAGAGCTGTCGACCAATTGGCTGCTGTTGGCCAATCCGGAACTGCTCTCCTTCCATACGCTCAAAGGCCTTTCCATGGGAGTCCCTCCATTCTTCCATAATGCATGAACGTCTTATATGTTTTCATCGACCACCCACATTTCAGGATGAGCCTCTTCGGTATAACCGATCGTCGGCATGGACATTCCTGGCTGCTGTGCGTACATCCTCTTTATCGTCCTTTCAGTTCGGAAGACGTTGGTACGTACCGTACTCTCTATGATCGCCCTGTTGAATACCGCCCTGACTTCCTCTTTGCCGTTAAGGGAATGTTCTGGATGATAAGGAATGTTCAGCGCCATCACCTCTTGGTATTGCCTGAACAGATCGATGATTTTGTTTTCAAAAGCGGTGTCGATATCGATCACGTTCAATCCGATAATCTCCTTGGCTTCCCTTCTGTTTATGATGTAATCGTGGGAATATCGCCCTCTGATCAGGGTCTCCACGATCTTCTTGTTCTTCTCCTGGTCCGAGGAATGTCCGTTCAAAAGTGTAAGCCCGAGGAACTCTATCTGCTCTTTTACCCTGTTGACAGCGCCCAGAGCGAGCGGGTTTATTGTCTGGCTCAATCTATCGAAGACCTTGATCATACCTTCCTGGTCTTTGATACCGAACTCATGCTTTGCCAGGTTGATGTAGCTGTTGACATCCTCCACGCTGATCGGTATCCAATCTGGAGTGGGTTTACCAGGAACCACTACCTGAGGCCCGTGTGGCGTCGTTATCGTTGGGTCAATAGGGGATAACTGACCCATCCTGGTCATTACGATCTCGTCCGCCCCGAGGGCCATCAGTGTCCCGCTTGACAAGGCCTTGAACGGTATGATAATTCCGAAATGATCACAATATTCCTTGATCATATTGACCAAGGCATAGGCGGAGTTGGTGAGCCCCCCAGTTGTGTATAGGAAAAGGTCGATCCGATCCTGCCGTCCGATATCGTTCAGGTGGTCATAGAACAAAGGGTGCACGTCAGAGGCGACCTTGGTCTCCATTCCCGGGCGGTCACCGGCCAGATATGTTATTACTTTGCTCTTTCGTTTCTTTTCCAACGATCGCAACAATGCCATTCTATCTGTTCGCCCCGTGTGACCACCTTAATCGAACAGGTGGTATGACAAAATAAAATATTCCACTACGATTAGTCCGAATAGAGAATAAAAACGTTAAAAAGTGTTTGGTCATCGTGTTCGAGCGTGCGCGCATTTGAGATCGAAGTTCCGGATGGAACTTGTAGCCGTAGTGAATCACGCCGCCCGGTATCTCTTCCCCTTGTTTTCGGAAGGTGGCCCAGACGCGCATGCCTATCTTGACCGGTCCAGCTCGCAGCCCATTATCTGCGCCGTTACCCTTCTACGCAAGGCCTGCAAGTTCCTTGGGATGGAGGTGCACGCGACATACCCGGATATAACGGCGGAGTTGCAGTTCGCCGGCGAAGCTAAGGAAGGAAGATTGATGGACGAGGTGGTGCACCTGAAGAACGAGGCGGAGTTCGAAGCCAGGAAGGTCCGGGCCTTCATCTTCGGAAACGTTGAGGTCAAGGGAATGGTGGAGGCGGAGACTTTGAAAGCAGGCGAGGCTACATAAGGCCACACAAACATCATCCCAACCGTCCGGGGATACTTTCTCTCGGTATCTCGGTCAAGTGCAGGCTCCTGCTGACGGACGAGGACGTGCTGTACGACAGCAAGTTCGACCTGGACGTGAAGTGATGAGGTCAATGTATTTTGTCAATATCGTCCTGAAATAAGACGATGATTAACGATTTCCGTCCTGTAACAGAACGATCTCATGAATGATGAGGACGTGCTCTCTTCTCGATCGAATCCCTGGCTTAGTTATTAAAGATCGGCAGACCGTTCTAATGAACGAGAACGAAGCCGTGGTCTGGGAGTGATCTTGACCGATGAAATGATTTAAAACAAATATAGAAAAATCTGCACGTGAAATGAGGTTCGTTCCTATGCCTGGAAGGTTACAGGCGCCCGGCCCGGCCAATGCATAAATGCATAGTATGATTAGGGAGTATCTGCTAGTTTTAACGGGATACTAAATGGCAATTTCCATGAATTGGGGAGCCTTGGGACTAGGTTCCGTCGTAGCGTTCGTCATAGGCTGGTTCATATTCGGCCTGCTTGGGGCGGTCGTATTGGCGATAATAGTCCTGCTAGTGTTGGGCGTTCTGAAGATCAAGTAGGAACACCTGAAGGCGACCGCTGTCCGGATGCCGGCGGCGCATATCAACGAAAGGCGAAATAGTTACGATAAGAGATGACTTCATGCATCTCGATCAGATGGACGGCATCTCGGGAACATCTGAGGCCTGGCTGCAATTATGCACTTCAGGGTGAACGACATGAATATTTGTTCAGGAATGAGGTGAGCCAGAGATAAGGATCGTTCAGAGGTTTCTCAAAGCTCAAAGTACGGATAGCCGCTCGAGAATTTTAGCATTCTATTCTTTATAAACTTCGAGACGCCTCCTCGATGCATACCTCCCTCGGGGATGGGTGGTTCCCAGGTGCATGAGGGCCGTTGATCCTTTCATCATAAGAGACCGTGATAGGCTGGGAACCTCCTACGGACTTTGACGTGGTGTCCGAGCACGTTCTCCCGCTTTTCTTAGCCCGGTCCATATTTTTCATACGAACACCTTGGGATGTACCTAATGCGTCCCGATTCAATGATCAACATTTCCATGTTATCTTTCACACGTAATGCCACGTAGATCATTGTAAGCGCTACAGTCGGTCGGTCCATGAGCGCTACGGTGCTTCCAGCTTCCACTCGTCGGTTCCGATGCCAACGATAGTTGAGATTCAACTTAGAACGGCCAAAATAGTTAAAAAAAAATCAGACCACCATAATCAGTCCATAGAAGGGGTTGGTGTAACCCGAGGCCCCTGGCAGTGTGTGGCCTCTTATCCCTGAGGCTGTGCCAGTGATCCAATTCACATTATCGACGATCGGCGCGGTCAGCCTATAGAATGTTATCGAGGTCAATTTGTTGCAGTAAGAAAATGCATAGCTCCTGATGGAGGTCACGCTGCTTCCGATGATAACGGATTTCAGGGAGCAGGAGCGGAACGCGCTGGTCCCGATGGTCGTGACGCTGTTCGGTATCGTCACCGAGGTAAGGGGGCAGGAGCGGAACGCGTTGTCCCCGATGGTGATGACGCCGTTGCCAATGGTCACCGAGGTCAACGCGTAGCAGTAGGCAAACGCTGAGGTCCCGATGGAGGTGACGCTGTTCGGTATCGTCACTGAGGTGAGGGAGGCGCAGGATTGGAACGCAGAGTTTCCGATGGTCTTGACGGCGCTGCCAATGACCACCGAGGTAAGGGAGGAACAGGATTGGAACGCTGAGCTCCCGATGGAGGTGACGCTGTTCGGTATCGTCACTGAGGTCAGGGAGGAGCAGGATAG
>Ga0247841_10007238_pt1 | contig 16588 bp, 15 predicted proteins | sample LaCruzMarch2015__2_FD_192410 | JGI IMG/M metagenome (GOLD analysis project Ga0247841, IMG submission 192410) | Freshwater microbial communities from meromictic Lake La Cruz, Castile-La Mancha, Spain - LaCruzMarch2015_18m | ecosystem: Environmental > Aquatic > Freshwater > Lake | place: Spain... | reverse complement strand
TTTATTACAAACTCGCCCGGCTTTTGGCGGCAACATCATGGCGACAATTATTTCTCCGAACTATCGTCCGCAAATGGCCACCGTTAGGCATAAAGTATTTACGCCGATGGAGGCGGATAAAAAACGAAAAGGAAAAATTATTAAAGAAAGTTTTGATTCTGCGCTTTATGTTTCGCGTACTAAGCTCTTAGATATTATTGAAGAGATTGAGTCTACGATAAATTTATCTGAAGCAGATATTATTGTTTCCGGAGGCCGCGGAATGGGGGGGCCGGAGAATTTTAAACTATTAGAAGATTTGGCCCATGTTTTAGGCGCAGCAGTTGGTTCCAGCCGCGCGGCAGTTGACGCCGGATGGATGCCTTATTCACATCAGGTCGGTCAGACCGGACGCACGGTTGGACCTAAGATTTATTTTGCTTGCGGAATAAGCGGTCAGATTCAACACCTCGTAGGTATGCAATCCTCAAAAATCATCGTTGCTATAAATAAGGATCCCGAAGCTCCTATTTTTAAAGTTGCGACATATGGTATTGTGGGTGATCTTTTCGAGGTTGTTCCTGCTTTAACTAAGAAATTCAAAGAAGTCCTCCGTAAATAGTAGCAGCCCTTTATATAATATAATAAAAATTCTTGGAATAAAATTAAGCCTTTTTGCGTCTAATTATCGGAAGGGAAGAATGGACCAAGACCGTGAGTTAATTTTAAGTTTTAGGGGCGGTAATGAGGAGGCTTTTGATATGCTGGTTAAGAAATACTATTCTAGGGCAATAAATATCGCGTTTTCTTTTTTATCTAACCTGGCTGATGCCGAAGACGCAGTCCAGGAAGCCTTCCTTAATATTTATCGTAAGCTGAAAGATTTTCGCATGGATTCAAGTTTTTCAACCTGGTTATATCGCATAGTGGTAAATTCTTCCTATGATTTAATGCGAAAGCGTAAAGTTAAGAACATTTCTCTGGATGATGCCTTGTTTGAATTGATCCCCGTTGTTGAAGATAAGAGCGATTGCCTTAAGAAGGAGGCTGTGCAGGCGGCATTGGAGGGTTTGCCTTTTGAATACCGTAGCGCGATTGTGCTTAGAGAGATGGAAGGTTTAAGTTATGAGGAGATCGCAAAAATATTAAATATAAATATAGGTACAGTTGAGTCGCGAATTTTCAGGGCAAGACAGATGTTGAAAGAAATTTTTTTAAAGAAAGGTGTATTCTAATGGGTTGCGTATACCGTAATTCTATAGGTCTTTATTTGGATAATGAACTGACGCTTAATGAGAGAACTAATCTTGAGGCACATATCAAGAAGTGCCCGGAATGTGAGGTAGAATTACGTTTATTTAGACTAACGGGTGAATCTATACGTGGGAATAAGATCGAAGTTGACCCGGTAGATTTTCTGGTTAATTTAAGAAGCAGAATTATTGAAGAGAAAAGTAGTAATCAGGACGGTAAAGCCGTAATTAATGATTTTGGAAAATGGTCAAAAAGATTTTTACCTTTGCCTCTTGTTCTGGCACTTACTTGCTGGTTGTTATTATTAACCCCTGCTAATAATAGCAATCCAGTAGAGGAATATATCTTTGGCAAAAACTTAAGCGATATTTCTAGTCTGATTGATCAGTCCGGGAGCAGTTTTAGATTAGGCGCTTACTAACTAAAAAAAGGAGGTATCGATGGGCAAGACGATAGTTTATGTAATTGCATTAGTAGTGGTTACGCTTATTGCTGGAACGCTCTTAGGTGTAGTTTTATCTCGTAGACAAGGCCTCCCAGAATACGGTCAAATTCCTGGTAGGTGTGAACAGAGGCAGGCTTTAAGACATGACGGAGGCCCGCTTGAGAAGTTAAGCCAGATACTGAATCTTAGCGCAGATCAAAAAGCAAAATTAGCACAGATTCTGAAAGAGTCGCGTCAAGAGGTAAAGAGGATTCAGTATAAAACAAAAGAGACGTTTATGGAGATTAAAAAGAAAACCGATGCCAGGATTAAAGAAATTCTTACTCCACAACAGCAGACTAAGTTTGATAAGCTTGAATCGGATTTACAGCAAAGAATCAAAGAAAGAAGAGCAGGCCCTCGTTTTTTAAATAGTGATCCTGATGAAAACGGGCCTATACTCGAGGGATCACCTGTTGAGAATCTTCCGCAGCCAGAACCTGCAGAGTAATTAGTAAAACTTAGTAAAGTTTAGGAATAGGGTCAGAACCTTTATTGGGGGTCTGGCCCTGTTTTATTTCTTACAGAACTAACTGATAAATATAGGGTTACGTACACTGTCTATAATAGTATGTTTATGCATTAATCTGACGCGTATTGACACATATTAGTATCTATATGTTAAAGAATGTAAAGATTTTCCTTGACAAAATTCTCTTATTTGTTTATAATACTCACAATATGATAAATAACAATTTGATGACGATAGAAGATCTGGCGGATTATTTAAAGGTTACCCGTCGGACTATTTATGATTGGTTAAAGCATAATAAAATACCTGCTTTAAAGTTGGTTGGGCAATGGCGTTTTAAAAAAGATAAAATTGATGACTGGCTAGACAGTTCGACTAAGCTTACTGTCAACCCTTAAAAGAAGTTGGGGGGTTGAAAGCCAGACGCAACCACATTAGGAGGATTAAAATCATGTATTTTAAAAGACTAGAGTTGTTAGGTTTTAAATCATTTTGCGACAAGACTACACTTAATTTTGAACCGGGAATTACGGCGGTAGTCGGCCCCAACGGCTGCGGTAAATCTAATATCTTTGATTCTATCCGTTGGGTCTTAGGTGAGCAGTCCGCAAAATCATTGCGCGGCTCTGAGATGCTGGATGTTATCTTTAATGGCACGGATAAAAAGGAACCATTAAGTATGGCCGAGGTAAGTCTGGCTTTTGATAATACCAGCCGTTTTTTTAATCTGGATAATTCAGAGGTATTGATTACCCGTAGGCTTTTTAGATCCGGGGAAAGCGAGTATATGTTGAATAAAGCCACTGTGCGGCTTAAGGATATTCTGGATTTGTTATTAGGTACGGGAATTGGTGCGGAGAGCTATTCGATCATTGCTCAGGGGAAAATTGATTTAGTATTAAGTTCCCGGCCGGAAGATCGGCGGGTGGTTTTTGATGAAGCCAGTGGAATAAGTAAGTATAAGGCCCAGAAGAGAGAAACTACGCGTAAACTGGATGAGACAGAGCAGAACCTCTTACGTGTAAATGATATTGTTGCGGAGGTCAAACGTCAGATTGGTTCTCTGGAACGCCAGGCCAACAAAGCGCGTCGTTATAAAGAAGTTTTTGAAGAATTAAAATTAAAAGAGATAGATTCAGCTGTTCTGAATAAGAAAAATTTGTTGGCAGAGAAAAACCAGATAGTTGGACAACTGAAGGATTTAGTAAAAGAGGAATTTGGTTTAATTGAATTAATTGCCCAGCAAGAAGCAAGAATTGCTAACCGTCAGTCAGAGCTAAAAAGTTTAGAGGAAGCGATGATGGAGGTGCGCAGCCAGATACTTAATCTGGAGAATAGTTTAGTACGTAATAATGAACACATCAATTTTAATCAGCAACGTATTGATGAATTAATGCAGAATAGCCAGGTTTTAGAAGGTCAAATTGACCAGGCAGCCGCCAAACTCGTTCAGGATGAAGAAAAATTACAGCAGGTACGCGATGAGTACGATAATCTTAAACAGAATATAGAAGTCAAGCAAGCCGGCTTAACACAAAAGGAAGAGGAGATTAACAATCTCTCATTAAATATTAAGAATTCACTTGGCTTAATCGCTGAATGTAAAAAAATAATTCTAGATTTAGAAACCGCAATTTCTAATACCAATAACCAAATTGGAGACTTTAATTCCAAGCATCAGGTTTTCCTTGCACGCAAAAAGAGGTTAGAGATAGAAAAGGCTAAGGTTTATGAGGATAAGGTAATTACCGAAGAGGCTTTAAGGAAAGTTACTCAGGAATTAGAGGATACGCGAACCCAAGTTGCTGAATTTAAACAGAAGATATCTGATGTTAAAGCCAGCCTTGCGCATGAGGGGTTAAATTTAGAGGAAATTAATCAGCAGATTGTGAGCTTGGGAAATGAAAAGCTTACTTTAGTCTCGCATAAAGAATTTTTAGAGAAATTAAAGAGCAAATATGATGATATTGGTGAGTCGTCAAATGCGGTGATTTATTTGGATAAAATGCCGAATGAGAGTTTAACCGGCCTGGTGGTAAAGATTCAGAATCAACTGCCGTTGAGTCCTGAGGATCGTTTGAATTTGGGCACTGCCGCTTTTAAAATAAGCGGAGAGGCCAAGCCAATTGAATTAGATACGCAAAAAATTGATGAAAAAATTGCCAGGCTAGAAGAGAATATTGGTGAGTTAAGAAATAGAATGATGTTGCGGCAGGCCTGTATTTCGGAATTGACTAAGGTCTCCGATGACTTGGAACTAGAGTTACGTAATTACGAGATTACTTTAGCCAATAAAGAATCCAACCACGCTGCGATTACGGAACAATTTGATAAAATTAAAGAAGAAGAAGATGTGATTGTAATGGAGCTGACCGATGTTGCGCGGGAGATTTCTACTATTCAACAGAATTTGGAAAGTGCCCAGAATCAGCTACAGGAGTTAAATAATCAAGAGAGGCAGAGGCAGGATGCAATCGTGCAAGAAGAGGATGCCATCTCTTCGAATGGTAAGTTACGCGAAGAGGTTTTAGTTTTTATTACTCATACTAAGGCTGAAATTGAAGCTTTGAATAGGCGTTTTAGTTCTGATGCGGCAACTTTAAAGATTCTGGATCAAACTTATGCGCAGGATAAGGCTAGCCTGGAAAATATTCAGCGGCAAATTAGTGAGGCCAAAGAGCGAGGTGAGATTTTAAAGGTTGAAATTACGGAATGTCAGAATACCAATAATGGAGCCCAAATCCAGATAGAGCAGAAAAAAACTGTCCTGGAGGAAATTGAGCTTAAGTATAATGAAGTATCCAGCGGTACAGTGGGAGTGGTAAAAAAAATTGAGGCTGACCGTAAACAATTGGATCAGATAAAAAACCGTTTGCATGATTTAGAGATGCTGGATAAGGATTTGGATTATCGCTATACCACGATTAAAGAGAGGATGTCCTCGGCTTATAAGTTCGATTTAGACCTTTTAACAGAGTCGCTTAAAGAATTAGATCAAGAGTCGCTATTCGCAGAGATTAGCGAATTGAAAAGGAAGTTGGACTCCTACGGTACAGTAAATTTAGTGGCGATTGAGGAGTATGATGAACTAAAGAAGCGTTATGATTTTCTTATTCAACAGCAGACGGATCTTACAGATGCCAAAGAGTCTTTGCATCAGGCAATTTTAAAGATTAATCGTACGACAAAGCAGATGTTTATGGAGACATTTGAAAAAGTAAAAGTGGAATTTAAGAATTATTTCCGCCTGCTTTTTAACGGAGGAGACGCGCAGCTTTTCTTATTGGATGAGTCGGATCCGCTGGAGTCGGGAATTGAAATTATTTGTCGGCCTCCGGGAAAGAAATTACAGAATGTTCTCCTGTTAAGCGGGGGGGAGAAAACCATGTCGGCAATTGCGTTAATTTTTGCAATTTTCAAAGTCAAGCCATCGCCGTTTTGTATTTTGGATGAAATTGATGCTGCCCTGGATGAGTCTAATGTAGATCGGTTCTCTAGGGTTCTTCAGGAGTTTGCTAAAACTTCACAGTTTATCGTGATTACGCATAATAAGAAAACCATTGTGAATGCCAATATCATGTATGGGATCACTATGGAACAGAGCGGAGTTTCTAAGATTGTTTCGGTGAAATTATCGCAGAATAAAGAAAGAGAGTTACAGGTTCAAAAGGAAAAACAAGAACAGGTAGCTTTGTTATCCTAGCGTAACATGAAATCAGGGGACGGTTCTATTTTTATTTAGAGAAAAATAGAACCGTCCCCATTATTTTATCATCCGCAGTAGGTATTATTTTTACCTTTGTTTTTAGCTTGGTAGAGCGATTTATCGGAAGTGGTAATTATGTCCGCAGCCAGCAGTCCATTCTCAGGGAAAGTGGCAATCCCCAGGCTTACCGTTAGTTGTTTGTTAGGAAAGACCTCTTCATTCAGGAAAGGGTATTTTTGAATATCCATTCTGATGCGTTCAGCAATCAGAAAGGCCTCTTTTTTATCCGTTTGAGGCAGAATAATCGTGAATTCTTCTCCGCCATAGCGGCAGACGTGATCCATCTTGCGCGATTGATTACGTAAGAGGTTTGCCAGGCTCTTTAATATTTTATCTCCTGCCTGATGCCCAAGTGTATCGTTATAAATCTTAAAATCATCGATATCAATCATTATTAAAGTAAGAGGTTTTTTAGTAGCTTTAGCTTTCTCCAATTCTGTTTGCAGCAGAAATTGAAAGTATCCGTGATTCCAGAGATTAGTCAGATAATCTGAATGTGCGCGCTCTACGGTTAATTCAAAAAGTTGGGAGTTTTCAATGGCCAGGCCCGCCTGGTTAGCCAGCATAGTGAGCATACGGATATCGTCTTTGGTGATTGGATCATTGTTAATGAAGTTGTCCGCCACAATAATTCCGTTTACCCGGTCTTTGGCTTTTAACGGTATAAGCACCAGTTCATTACTTTCCAGTGCCTGAATTACCGGTGAATTACGGTATTGATGAAGAGTTTGTCCGGATAAATGTAGAGGCATACCTTCTAATACCGCCAAAGCCAGCGGATTTTCATTTTTATCAAACATCGATACTTTTAAATCCCTAACTTGTCGATTAAAGCCTGATTCTAATACAGTATTAGAGTTTTTAAAGGCGCCGATTAAATCCTCAAGGTCCATTTTTTCTTCTTCGATTCTGGTCCAGGCAATGTTAGCTTCCTCTCCGTTTTCCGGGCCGATGCCCATTTTCCCTTCGATGAGCTGTTTTTTTTCATTTACTAAAAAAAGTATGGCGCGGTTAAATCCTAATCCGGTATGCGCAGTTACACCCGTAAGGATAATATAGAGGATTTCATCCAGCTTTAAAGTGGTGCGCATGGCATTAGAGATTTCATAAAGGATCTTTAATTCAATCTTAGTGCGCTCAAGCTCAACTTTTAGTTTATTTAGGTCTTCCATAATGGTTAAATCTAGCACATTCTGTTCCGATTGTCAAGGAAGGCCGAGAATTAGGGTACGGTTCTATTTTTCCTGAGTCCAGTTCCAGAAAAATAGAACCGTCCCCCTGTTTTACTTTTTTTCGTTTGACAGGATAAAGTGGATGAATTATAATAAATTAAATTAACTTGGGAGGTGAGTATGCCTAAATTATTAAAAAGTATCTGTTTAGTTTCTTTGTTTTTATTTTTTTGTTCGACTTTTGTTTTTGCGGAAGATATTGCTATTACTACTTATTATCCTTCGCCTTATGGAAGCTATAAAAATCTAAATATTTACAATCAAGATGAAAGTGGCACGCTGACAGATTTTACTCAAGCGGTTACCAAGGCTGGTCTTCTAATTACCACAGATTTGACGAATACGGCATATACGCCGGGTATTTTCTGGTCAACGCAGGATAATAACCCCACAAAGCCTAAAGCCGGAATTTATTTATATGAGGATACTACTAATGGAACGAGTATGTATTTTGGGACTTCTAATGCCTTCGCTACCGGTATAACCAATGCTACTGCGCTAATAGATCCGGCTGGGCATATTATTGGAACACCTGTTGCTGGAAGATGGACTGATGATGTTTCATCTTCAGCTACTGGTTATTACACATGGAGCACTGAGACTTTAAATACAGACTCAACTTATATTACTAGAGCAGATTCTAACAGTGCAATCCAATTTTTGAAACCAGGTTATTATCTAGTTAACGTTAGTGTACTTCAGTATTGCGCCTCTGGCGTAAGATGTGATGTAAATCTTTACAAGAATGGAGCTATCTATATAAATAGTTTGGGTAATGGAGGTGCAAATGGTTATCTCAAGCATTCATTTTCAGAAATAATATCAGTTGTTGCTAATGAGAAGATACAAGTTAATAGTGTGTCGCCTGGAACAAGATATGCTGGTGGAGCCTGGACATCTCTTTCTGTAACTCGCCTTAATTAAAATAGTTAAAAAGTCCTACAGATTAAATCTAGCGGAATAGTGTATGTCTCTATATTTTGTAAGTTAGATTCCCCTTCTCCTTTACACTTCGTGTAAAGGACTGCGCTAAATAAAAACTACAAGGTGCCTGCCCTTGTTCGCTGGCGCTCACAAGGACTGCGCTAGATAAAAGCTATAAGGTGCTTGTTTTTTGTGGGTTAGATTTCCCTTCTTTTTACGTCAATTAAGGTAGAAAGGAGGGATTTTTTATTGTTTGACAGTCTAAGGGGGGCAGGTTATAATATTTACTTAAATTCAAGAAAATCGCCTTCGACGATACCTTTAAGCGATTTTCGCAGTGGTACAGGAAAGTGTTTTATACTTTTCTGTACCATAAATAGTGGAGGGTTAGAATGACAGTTGATAAGAAAAAGGAAGATGTAAAAGAGGCATCGGACCGTCATAAGGCGCTGGAGTTGGCATTGGCGCAGATAGAAAAGCAGTTTGGTAAAGGCTCAATTATGAAGCTGGGTGCGCATACCAAAGTAAATGTTGAAACAATACCTACAGGTGCCCTGACCCTTGATTTGGCTCTGGGTATAGGTGGGCTTCCTCGCGGAAGGGTAGTGGAAATATTTGGACCGGAAGCTTCCGGTAAAACCACGCTAACCTTAACCGCGATAAGAGAAAATCAGAAAAAAGGCGGGGTGGCGGCATTCATTGACGCTGAGCATGCCTTTGATTCAACTTATGCAAAATTAATTGGTGTTAATTTAGATGATCTTTTGATTTCACAGCCGGATACTGGTGAGCAGGCTTTAGAGATTGCCGAAACCCTGGTGCGTTCTAATGCTGTAGATTTAGTGGTGATTGATTCGGTAGCGGCATTAACACCGCGCGCAGAAATTGAAGGAGAGATGGGCGATTCACATATGGGGCTTCAGGCGCGCCTGATGTCGCAGGCCTTGCGCAAATTGACCGGCGCGATCAGTAAATCGCGCACTACTGTAATTTTTATCAATCAACTGCGGGAAAAAATTGGGGTGATGTTTGGCTCTCCTGAGACCACTCCGGGTGGACGGGCGCTAAAATTTTATTCATCGGTAAGATTAGATGTGCGTAGAATTGCTTACTTAAAAGAAGGGGATAAAGTTATCGGTAATCATGTCAGAGTAAAGGTAGTTAAAAACAAAATTGCTCCGCCTTTTCGTGAGGCAGAGTTTGATATTTTACACAATGAAGGAATTGCAAAAACCGGCGCAGTGATTGATGCCGCAGTAAATTTAGAAGTAATTGCCAAAAGCGGTACCTGGCTTTCATTTGAAGATAAAAAGCTGGGTCAGGGCAGGGATGCAGCAATAAAATTTTTAAAGGAAAACCCAAAACTACAGGAAGATATTGAAAGAGAAACACGCAAGAAATTTAGTCTCGCCGCTTAATCCGGAAAAAGCCAGGGCTTATGCTTTTTTGCTGCTAAAGTTTCGTTTACGCAGCGAGAATGAGTTAAAAGTAAGGTTAAAGCAAAAAGGTTTTTCTGAAGAGTTAAGTCAGGATACGGTTAATTTTTTAAAGGGTAAAGAGTTTATTGATGATCGCGTTTTTGCACGTGGCTGGGTGGCCTCGCGGCTTAGGCGGCCATTTGGTTTAAGAAAGATCAGGCAGGAATTACTTCAAAAAGGCTTAGACCAAGAGATTATTGAGAATTCATTATCGCAAGTAAAAGAGAATTACGACGAAAATCAAATAGTTAGTCAATTAGCCCAACAGAGATTCTCCAAGTTAAAAGGTATAGAGCCACTTAAAGCCAAGGCGCGTGTATATGCGTATTTGATACGCCGCGGGTTTTCGCCGGAAGTGATTGGGGAAGTAGTTAAGGAATTATGACCGCTGATATTTTAAGAGAAAAATTTCTGGAATTTTTTAAAGCCAAGAAGCACAAGATTGTTGAAAGTGATTCTTTGGTTCCCAAAGATGACCCTACGGTATTATTTACTCCTGCCGGAATGAATCAGTTTAAGAAAGAGTTTATGGGTTTTGATTCCGGATTCAAGCGTGCTGCAACCAGCCAGCGTTGCCTGCGTACGGATGATTTAGAGAAGGTAGGTAAAACCAGCGCCCATCACACTTTCTTCGAGATGCTGGGAAATTTTTCATTTGGAGATTATTTTAAAAAAGAAGCAATTGCCTGGGCCTGGGAGTTTTTGACTGAGGAGTTAAAGATATCTGCGAATAAGCTTTGGATTTCAGTGTATCAGGATGATGATGAGGCTTATGATATCTGGAAGAATGTAGTAAAAATTCCTGAACAGAAAATTATCAGATTAGGAGATAAGGATAATTTCTGGCCCGCTGAGGCCAAGACAAAAGGGCCATGTGGGCCATGCTCAGAGATATTTTATGATTTTGGTGAGGCTGTTGGCTGTAAAGAGAAAATTTGCGATCCATCATGTAGTTGCGGAAGGTTTGTAGAAATATGGAATTTAGTTTTTACGCAGTTTAATCGTTTGGATGATACAAGTTTGGAGCCGCTGCCGAATAAGAATATTGATACGGGTATGGGGCTTGAGAGGCTGGCTGCGGTTATGCAGGGTAAGCAGAATAATTTTCAGACAGAATTATTTCAGCCGATAATCAAAGAGATATTTCGGGGACTGTCCCCTTCGGGGACTGTCCCCGAAAACAAGCTTCTTTATGCTGTTGCCGATCATCTCAGGGCAGTGGTGTTTTCTATCTATGACGGGATATTGCCTTCTAATGAAGGAAGAGGCTATGTGGTAAGAAAAATAATACGTAAGTCTATTCTACATTTAAGGAGTCTTGGAATTAATGATCCTTTTCTTTATCGTTTAGTGGCAATAGTGGTTGAAATAATGTGTAAGCCTTATCCCGAATTAATTAATCAGCGAGAAGAGATTGCCCAGATAATTTTAGCTGAAGAAAGAAATTTTATTAATACGCTTGGCTCTAGTGAGGAATTATTTAAGAGTAAGTTTACTGAATTTATAGAAAAATCAAATTCTGAAGCTGTGGGAAATATAGCTTTTCTGTTGCATGATACTTATGGAATTCCTTTGGAGTTGACCCGCCAATGGTTGGATAAGCATAAGATAAGTTTTTCACAAAAGACATTTGAGCAAGCTATGGAGGAGCAAAAGGCACGTTCAAAATTAGGCAGTGCGATGAAGGGCGATGTTTTTGGCACAAAAGGATTAGGCCTAAAACTAAATGAGACAAAATTTGTTGGTTATAAAGAAAATTCTGTAGAAGCTAAAGTTTTGGCTATTTTAAAAGATGGTAAAGAAGTAAATGAGGCTTTAGCCGGGGAAAATTTGCAGGTTGTTTTAGATCAGAGTTCATTTTACGCAGAATCCGGAGGTCAGGTCGGAGACACTGGAAAATTGATAAACGGAAAAAATGTTTTTGAGGTTTTAAATACGCTGAAAATTGATAACGTTTTTTTACATATTGGCAAGATTAAATCTGGTGTTTTTAAGAAAGGCGATAAGGTGGTTGCGCAGATCAATGTTGAGCGTAGATTAAATATTGCCAGGAATCATACCGCTACACATCTATTGCAGACAGCTTTAAGGCAGATTTTAGGTAACCATGTTCAACAGCAGGGGTCTTTAGTTAACGCGGAAAAGCTGCGTTTTGATTTTACGCATTTTAAAGGGTTATCCGCAGAAGAAATTGCCAGAGTTGAAGAGATAGCCAATAGCTATGTTAAAGATAATCATGCGGTAGATTCTAAAGAGATGAATTTTAAGGAGGCAAAGAAAGCCGGTGCTTTGGCATTTTTTGAAGAGAAATATGGTGAAAATGTCCGCGTGGTTTCAGTAGGGAATATTTCAAAAGAACTTTGCGGTGGCACTCATCTTGATAATATTAAACAGATCCGTTTGATAAAGATAATTAGTGAAAGCTCTGTAGCCAGCGGTATAAGAAGGATTGAAGCAGTTACGGATAAATCGGCAGAGCAGTTTATTAAAGATCAGGAGCAGAAAGCCATTGAAGAAGCCATTAAGAAAAGTAAGTTAGAAGAACAAAAAGCGCAGGATAAAAAGCGCAGTGCAGAAATGAATAAGCAGCTACCTGCTAAATCTCTTGAGCTTTCGGAAAAGAGCGTAGCGATAAATGGCATTAATACTGTTTTTTCAGTTGAACATAATTTAGATATGAATGCATTGCGTCTTTTGACGGATATGATTAAGGGAAAACTAACTCAGGCGATAATTGTTTTAGGCTCACAGGATGGCAGTAGAGCGTCCTTAGTCGTCGGATTAACTGTGGATTTATGCGTAAAAGGATTAAGCGCCAAAAATATCATTCTTCAGGTTGCGCCACTTATTGGCGGAAGTGGTGGCGGTAGGGAAGATTTTGCCCAAGCCGGAGGCAATGCTCCGGATAATTTTGCGCTGGCATTTGATAAAATAAAGGATATAATAATTAAGTTATGACCCATTCGACTTCGCTTAGGGTCATTCCGAGCGAACTCGAAAGAATTGAAAAGAAAGTCGAGGAATGAAAATAATCCGTTTTACCAGTAAAAAATTAGAAAAGATTTATAACCGCGGTCAATTGCGCCAGCTTCGCGTTGAAGAAAAGGTCAGGAAAATTATTGATGATGTGCGTCTTATTGGCGATGATGCGCTAATTAAATACACACGCAAGTTTGATAAGGTGAAACTTAGCCAGCGTCAGTTAAAAGTTTCTCAGATTGAAATCAGTGGTGCTTATGCCAATATCAGCCCGCATTTTGTCAGTTCGCTGAAGGTAGTTATTGAAAACGTAAACCGTTTTTATCGCAAGCAGCTGCGTAAATCCTGGAGGATCAAGGGAACCGAAGGTGTGGTGTTGGGTGAAAATTATACACCCTTAGAAAAAGTGGGTGTTTATATTCCGGCGGGGACAGCTCCGTTGGTTTCTACTGTTTATATGACGGTACTGCCGGCAAAGTTGGCCGGGGTAAAAAAGATTGTTTTGATTAGCCCTCCGGATAAAAATGGGTATATTAATCCTCATATTTTAGTGGTGGCTGATCTGCTAAAGGTTGATGAGATTTATCGAGTGGGTGGAGCTCAAGGGATTGCTGCTTTAGCTTATGGAACCAAGACTATTCCTAAGGTAGATAAGATTGTCGGCCCGGGAAATATTTATGTCAGCGAAGCTAAGCGGCAGGTTTTTGGCATGGTGGACATTGATATGATTGCCGGACCTACGGAGCTGGTAGTGATTGCCAACCGTTTTAGTGACCCGAAATTTATTGTTGCCGATCTACGCGCTCAAGGAGAACATGCTAAAGGTCTAGCGATATTAATTACTAATTCTAAAGGTTTAGCTAAAGAAGTAAAATCTCAAACAGATGGGTATAATGGATATATTATTCTGACCAAGAATTTAAAACAGGCTGCTGAAATTGCTAATAAGATTGCCCCGGAGCATTTAGAAATCCTGGTGCAGAATCCTCAAAAACTGCTTAGGGATATAAAAAACGCTGGAGCAATATTTTTAGGCCCCTATAGCCCGGTGGCTCTGGGAGATTATGTTGCTGGCCCCAGCCATGTGCTGCCAACCTCCGGCACAGCCAGGTTCTTCTCTGGCCTAAGCGTTACGGATTTTATTAAGAGCAGCCACATTATTAGTTATTCCAAAAAGGCACTGGAAAAAATACGTGAGCCTTTAGAAAAGATTGCTGGTATTGAAGGTCTGCAAAAGCATGTAGATTCAGTAAAGAGTAGGTTTATATAATTTTTAATAATAGGGTAGGTAGTAGATAGTAGGTAGTATTTAGGGTTAGCGAAAGGCGAAAATGAAAAAAAGAAGTGCAGTAATAGAAAGAAAAACTAAAGAGACGCAGATTTCGGTTGAGCTACTGATCGGAGGACAAGGCAGAAGTAAAATCGATACCGGTATAGGTATTTTGGATCATATGCTGGAGTTGTTTAGTTTTCATGGTTTATTTGATTTGAATATTTTAGCTAAGGGGGACCTTAAAGTAGATATCCATCATACTAATGAGGATATCGGGATTGTTTTGGGTGATGCTTTTAAGAAAGCCCTGGGTGATAAATTAGGAATTAAGCGTTTCGGCTCTATCTCGGTGCCCATGGAAGATGTTGTGGCTAATGTGGTGGTGGATATTAGTGGAAGAGGATTTTTTAGCGGAATAAAAACTGTGGTATCTAAGTTACCAAAAATCCAAAAAGATCAAGGCTATTCTTTTGAATATGCTAATCATTTTTTTGAAGCCTTCGCCAAAAGGTTGGGAATGAATCTGGATATCAGTATCTCAAGCTTGAATCCGGATCTGCATACTAATTTGGAGCCTATTTTTAAGGGATTGGGTATTGCTTTGGATCAAGCCACTCAAATTGACCCGCGTAGAAAAGGAATTCCCTCGACTAAAGGTGTGATTGACTAATGAAGATTGCAATTATTGACTATGGCATGGGTAATATCCATAGCGTGGCTAAGAGCATTCAAGTTTGTGGTGTTGAGCCAATAATCACTAATCAAAAAAATAAAATAAGCTTGGCGGATAAAATAATTTTGCCTGGAGTGGGCGCTTTTGATGATGCGATGCTGGAATTAAAGAAGTTGGATTTAATTAGCGTAATTCGCCAACAGGTTAACTGTAAAAAGCCGTTTCTGGGAATTTGTTTAGGGATGCAGCTTTTATTGGAGAGTAGTCAAGAGGCTAAAATTAATCAGGGGTTAGGTATTTTAAAAGGCCAGGTGGTTAAATTTAGTCCCAGGTCTGGTTTAAAAGTCCCGCATATGGGATGGAATGATTGTAAAGTTGTGGACAAAGACTGTTCTTTATTAAGCGGTATTAGCGACAACGGCCAAGTTTATTTTTGCCATTCTTATTACCCTGAACCCAGTGATAAAACTGTAATTGCCGCAACCTGTAATTATGGAATAGAGTTTGGTTGTGTTTTACATAAAGATAATGTTTATGGTGTGCAGTTTCATCCGGAAAAAAGCCAAGCGATAGGAATAAAGATAATTAAAAATTTTGTGGAATTATGCTAATTATACCAGCGATAGACCTAAGAAACGGTAAGGTAGTCAGACTTTTTCAAGGTAAGTTTGATCAAGAGAAGGTTTATTCGGCTGATCCGGTTAAGGTAGCTAAACATTGGGCTAGGCAGGGGGCTAAATTCTTACACATTGTGGATTTAGATGGGGCCTCTAGCGGTTCGCTTAAAAATATCGAGGTGGTAAAGAAAATTATTGATCAGGTGGGCATCGGAGTGGAATTCGGCGGCGGTGTCAGAAGTACAGAAACTATATCTCAGTTGTTAAGCTTAGGTGTAGAGAGGGTTATTTTAGGCACCAGGGCAGCTAGTGATGCAAAGTTTTTAAAGCAAGCTTGGAAAAAATTTGGAGCAAAAATTATTGTAAGTATTGATGTTAAATGCGGAAAGGTTCAAACGCAAGGGTGGAATTGCGGAGTGGCTAAAACTGCATTGGTTTTTGCTAAAGAGCTAAAAATAATAGGTTTTAAACAGTTAATTTATACGGATATTTCTAAGGATGGTACTTTGACCGGCCCGAATATTTTAGGGATTAAGGAATTAATTAAGGAAACCGGGTTAAAGGTTATCGCCTCCGGAGGCGTAGCGAGTTTAAAAGATTTGCTTAAACTTAAAAAATTGCAGAAAAATGGCTGTGCGGGGGTGATTATTGGTAAGGCTTTGTATGAAGGTAAATTTACTTTAGTGGAAGCGTTGAAATTAATCAGCGCTTAATTTATTGGAAACTAACGAAAGGGGAGAGAAGATGGCAAAGAAACTTGGGTGGGCAGGGTTAGCAGTTGCGGGTATTTTTGTTCTAAGTGGATGTGCGATGATGAACAAAAATGATGCGTTGTCAAATCAGGGGTTACGTAATAAGATTTCGGCGTTAGAGGCTCAGTTAAAAGAAAAAGATGATGAAATTAATAGTTTAAAAGAATCTTCGGTAAAGAGTAGCGAAGATGTTAATTTAGGTAAAATTGCCGAAGATGTGCAGCAAGCAGACCCGAAGCAGATTCAGACCGCTTTAAAAAATGCCGGTTATTATCAGGGAACAGTCGATGGTAAATTGGGAAAGAATACGCGTAGAGCAGTAAGAGCGTTTCAGAAAGCAAATAAACTTCCTGCTGATGGTAAAGTGGGCAAGAATACCTGGGAAGTTTTAAAGGTATATTTGGAGAAAAAAGTAAAGTAAGAGAAAATAGAGTAGATAGCAGGTAGTAGATAGAATTAAGGATAACCTAACTACTAATTGCTATTTACTAACTACTGAATTTTCATGCTAAGCAAACGTATAATTCCATGTCTGGATATTAAAGAAGGCCGCGTAGTTAAGGGGGTAAAATTCCTTGGGCTGCGTGATGCTGGTGATCCGGTTGAGGTGGCTCGGGTTTATGATGAGCAGGGTGCTGATGAGTTAGTATTTTTAGACATTACTGCTAGCTTTGAAAATAGAAAAACCTTGGTGGAATTGGTTGA
>Ga0247841_10007237_pt1 | contig 16588 bp, 3 predicted proteins | sample LaCruzMarch2015__2_FD_192410 | JGI IMG/M metagenome (GOLD analysis project Ga0247841, IMG submission 192410) | Freshwater microbial communities from meromictic Lake La Cruz, Castile-La Mancha, Spain - LaCruzMarch2015_18m | ecosystem: Environmental > Aquatic > Freshwater > Lake | place: Spain... | reverse complement strand
ATGCGATGTTGCAGAACAGGCTTTCAAAAGAGGTGGAGAAGATGTATGGCGTGTCCTCCAAGGGTTACGAGGCAGGAGCTATCGCTAGGGTCGAATACCTTAATGTAAGTTCTCAGGTGAGCCAGGTGAAATACCAACTTGCATCCGCTAGCGGTGATGTTTCCGTAGCCGAACTAATATTAAGACAGGCAATGAATGTTAACCCGCGCGAGAAGTTCGACATAATCCCGAGCCCGGAATTTAAAAAGCTCACAATAGATTTTGAAAAAACACTGCAGGATGCTTTTGTAAACCGTCCCGAGATAAGGGCCAATTCACTCATGGTAACTTACTACAACTACGGTAAGGGTATAGCAAACGCCAAGAGTCTGCCGAAAGTGGATCTATTGGGCCAATGGGGTTTAGCCTGGGAAGATTATGTTACGGGTTCACCCGGTTTAAGCGGTGCATCACCTCGCCGTAAGCTCGGGCCGCAGTGGTACGCAGGGATAAAAGTGGGCATACCATATGCAGGTAATACCGCGGAATATTCTTATACGAGAGAAGAGTGGCAGCCGGTTGTCCAAACCACCCAGGGCACGGAGGCGACGGTCAATCTATTTAAATTCAAGATCCTGGACAAGCTGGATATGTATTCGGATAAGCAATTGGCGGAAATAGATTACGATCGCGCAAGGCAGGAGATGAACAAAACAAAGAATGATGTTACGCTCGAAGTACGCGAAGGGTGTTTCAATTACGAAAAGGCCCTGATACAGCTTGAGACTGCGGCTAATAAAGTAAAGTACCAGGAAGCCGACTCCGAACTTATGAGGATGAAGCGCGGCATGGATGAGGTCCAGGATTCTAACGTAATAGACAGCCTGATAAAATTCGCACAGGAGAAGTTTGGATACGTTCAAGCGGTTACCGACTGCAAGATATCACTCGCGACCTTAGAAAAGGCCGTGGGCGTGGAAGATTATTTTAAAAATAGATAACAGTAACTTATTTAGCCTAAGGAGTGACATATGGATGCCGGAATGAAGAAAAAAGTTATATTCACGAGTATTGCGGCCGTGGTTCTTATTGTGGTATTGGCGCGTACCACTGGCAATATAAAGAATGTGCTGTTCAAAAAGAAACCGGCTGTAGAGGCAAAGATGCCGGGCGTGTCCTTTGAGGAAGAGGCGGTGCCGGTGAAGGCCTTTAAAGTGAAGAAGACGGATTTTAAGGATACGCTGCCGGTCATAGGAAATATAAAAGGTTTTAAAGAGGTGGACCTGAGGTTCCAGGTTTCCGGGGTCATAGAGAGTTTTAACTTTGAAGAAGGCGAGAAGATCCAGGAGGGGGATATAATAGCCAGCTTGATCCAGAGAGACGCGCTTCTTAAGCTAAAATATTCCGAGATAGAGTTGTCCAAAAATGCGAAACTCTTCGAACTCGGCGGAATAAGTCAGATGAAGATGGATCAGTCGAAACTCGAATACGAGTCGGCCAAATCCGAACTCGACAAGACCAATATCTATGCCCCTTCAAACGGCCTTTTGGGCGCCCGTATTATGGATGTGGGTTCATATGTTAACCCCGGAAGCACAAATGACAGGATAGGAACCTTCGTGGATATAGAGAAGGTATATGCGGAGTTCTCTATAATTGAGAAGGATGTCCCTAAAGTGGCGCTGGGACAGAAAGCGGAGATATTTGTGGACGCTTATCCGACCAGGACTTTTAGCGGAGTAATAGACAGGATATCGCCTATAATAGAAGGCCGCTCGCGTACCGAGAACATAAAAGTAGAGCTCGATAATAAAGACGGGCTGTTAAAGCCCGGGATGTTTGCAAGAGCTCTCATCGCTACCTATGAAAAGAAAGATGTGATAGTCATTCCTTCGTCGGGTATTAAGAAGAAGGAGAACGATTATATAGCGTACCTGATCAGAAAAGAAGAGCCCAAAGAGGCCTCTGCCGAAGACGCCAAGGCCAAGAAGAAAGCTAAGAAGGGCTTATGGCCGTTCGGCAAAAAGAAAGAGGCTAATAAACCGGAGGCGAAGCCGGAGACGCCGAAAGAGAAACAGGCCGAATACGGGGCTATAGAGATAAAGCCGCTTAAGCTTGGGTATATGACCCAGGATCTGATCGAGGTGGAAGATGGTCTTACAGAGGACGATATGATAGTCGTAGAGATACAGGAAGAGTTTAAAGACAAGGCGCGCGTAGAGATTGCCGAAGTACAGGAAGGGCTGATATAAAGGATGAATTTAGCGAAGTTTTCCATAGAGCGGCCCGTAACATTGCTCATGATAGTGGCTGGAACGCTCATACTCGGAGCGGTGTCGCTTATACTATTACCACAGGAATTATTTCCCCAGATAACGTATCCCCAGCTCACGGTAGTAACCCCTTATGAGAACGCCGCCCCGGAAGAGATAGAAACGCTTATAACAAAACCGATAGAAGAAGCTGTCGGTACCGTTGCCGGCGTAAAGCGCATACATTCTATATCAAAAGAAGGGCTGTCTCTGGTCATAGCCGAATTCGGCTGGAGTCAGAACATCAATTTTGCCGCCCTGGGTATGCGCGAGAAGATAGATCTTATAAAAGAAAGATTACCGAGAGAGGCCGAGGAACCGACAGTTCTATCCTATAACCCGTTTGATAAGCCGATACTTATATTGAGTGTTACCACATCAAAAACCGATCGTACTCCGGTTTCACTGCGAGAACTGGCAAAGAAGATGATAAAGGATGAGATCGAAAAAGTAGAAGGCGTGGCTTCCGCTACCATATCCGGCGGTCTGGAGCGTGAAATAGAGGTACAAGTAAACCAGGATAAATTGAAGGCCAGGCAGATACCGATACTCGATGTCTCGAAAGCGATATCGAGCGCCAACTTAAATTATCCGGCCGGTACGATAAAAGAGAGCTTCTATGAATATCTCATAAGGACGCTGGGTGAGTTCGAAAAGGTAAGCGAAATAGGTGATGTTGCAATAGGTTCCCAGGACCGCGGCGCTACGGAAGAAGAACAAGCCCGATATGAGAGAGAGCAACGCTCTGGCGGGAGAGCGATAGCCAAGGACAGGCGCCTAATATATGTCAAGGACGTAGCCGAAGTTATAGATAATGTAAAAGAACGGACGAGCTACTCACGTTATAACGGTAATGAAAATATATCGATAGCCATACAGAAGCAGGCGCTTGGCAATACCGTAAAGATAATAAATAGGGCCAAGAAGCGTATTACGGATTTGAAAGCCAATATCCCCAAAGATATTGACATAAAGATAGTTTACGACCAATCGCAATTTATTCAAAGCTCCATTGCCGGTGTATGGGATGCGGCATGGCAGGGAGGTTTGATAGTCTTTCTGATACTTCTATATTTCCTGAGGGATGCCTGGAGTTCTGTAATAGTAACTCTGACCATACCGATATCGGTGATGGCGACTTTTGCGATAATGTTCTTCTCGGGAATATCGATAAATATGATGTCGCTTGGCGGCTTGGCATTCGGCGTCGGATCTCTCGTAGACGCCGCAATAGTAGTTATCGAAAATATATTCAGACATATGCAGCAGGGCGAGGACAATAAGACGGCTGCCATTGTGGGTGCCGACGAAGTATCTGTGGCGGTGGCAGGTTCCGTCCTTACAACCATAGTAGTATTCGTTCCCCTTATATTTGTCATAGGTATAGTCGGGCAGATATCGAAAGATTTTGCCCTCACTGTCACATTCTCCCTTATGGCCTCATGGGTGGCGGCCGTTACCGTGATACCGCTTCTTTCATCGCGGGGAGTATCTCTGGGTAAGGATGTAGCGGCGGAGATAAATGAAGATATCTCGAAACTCGACAAATCTTCAGCTATGGCCGTTGTTAGAAGCTTTTTTGAAAAGCTCTTGAACCGTTTCATAGGGAATAAAAAGAAATACCTGCTGCTTACTACGGCATTGCTAGCGGTATCGCTATTTCTATTCACATTCATGGATAAAGAGTTGATGCCTAAGGTAGATCAGGGGCAATTCACGATAAAAGTAGATATGCCGGCCGGTACGCGGCTCGATACGACTAATGGTATATCGGAGAAGATAGAGAAATTTCTTATGAAGGTCCCGGAGGTTGAAGCCGTGGCCGTAACCGTCGGATCAACCAAGGAGTCTGCGACACGTAATATTGTAGATCGTTTAAGCTCAAACCAGGCAGAGCTTGTTGTAGGGCTTAAGAAGAAGAGAAAACTCAAGTCAGCCGACGTGGTTCAGATAGTAAAGAACCATTTTGGGCCTAACGATCTTTTAAATGCGCGCCTTGAATATAGCCTCCAGGAGAATGTTCTCGATACAGGTCTAACTGTCCAGGCTCCTGTTACCGTGGAGATAAAAGGCAATGATTTAAAGGAGCTCGAAAGGCTTGCCAGGGAAATACAGGGAGGGCTTTCCAGAATAAAAGGTGTATACGGCGTGAAGAATGACCTATCCGAGCCATCCCCCGAAGTAAAGATATATATAGATAAGGACAAGGCGTCACTTTACGGGCTATCCGTCACTGATATAGCCCAGACCTCACTTATAGGGTTAAAAGGCTATATATCGTCGAAGTTAAAGGAAAAGGGCGAGGAATACGATATACGGGTTCGTTTACGCGATAAGGATAGAAGGGATTTTGAAAAACTCGGTCAGATAGAGCTTCAAAGTCCTGCAGGGATGAGGACCAACCTTTCAAGCGTAGCATCATTCGGAAAAGGCAAGGGGCCTAGCGAGATAAAACGGGTAGCACAGGAAAGATCCGTAATGGTCTATGCAAACGTCTATGAACGCAAGCTCACCGATGTTATGCAGGACGTCAAAACCTTACTCGACAGGATACATGCGCCGAAAGGTTATATTGTAAGAATAGCCGGTGAATCGGAAGATATGAAAGCCTCTTTTGACAGTATGCGTAATGCGATAATAGCGGCCTTCCTTCTGGTGTACATGGTTATGGCCGCACTATTTGAATCGCTCTGGCAGCCCTTCATAATAATGATCACCATACCGCTCTCCCTCATAGGAGTATCATGGGCGCTTCTATTGACCCATACAAGTGTCAGCGCATATGTACTTATGGGAGTAGGTATATTAGGGGGCATAGTAGTAGACAATGCTATAGTCTTAATGGACTGCGTAAACCTGTTTGTGAGTAAAGGGCTCCCTCTCGAGGAAGCTGTCAGGAAAGCATGTTCCGTAAGGCTTCGCCCTATAATGATGACGGCGCTTTCCACGGCCCTGGGCCTTCTGCCTATGGCCTTTCTCGGAGGCGAAGGAGCAGAGCTCCGAAGGCCTATGGCAATAACTGTTATGGGCGGCCTCTTGGTAGCAACGTTTCTTACTCTAGTGGTTATCCCGACAATATATCTAAGTACGGCAGAATTGGCCGGCAAGATCTTTAAGAAGAAATAAAAAGAGCACTAAATGAGCCTTCCCGAATTCTCCATAAAAAAACCGGTCACCATGCTCATGATCTATTGTGCATTGATCTTGGCGGGATTATTGGCGCTGACGCAATTGCCGGTAGAATTGTACCCTAATATATCATTCGGCGAAGTGAGTATAATAATAGAGGTGCGCGGCGGTATTCCCCCCACAGAAGTAGAGGCGCTAGTATCGAAACCAGTCGAAGAGGCCGTCGGCACGGTAAGTCACCTGGAGGAGATGCTGTCGATATCGAAGGAAGGTGAGTCGACGGTTGTATTGAGTTTCGAACCCGGGATCAATATGGACTTCGCCGCGCTCGATGTCCGGGAAAAATTCGCCAAGGTAAAGAATAAGCTCCCCAAAGAAATAGAGAAGCCCATCATAGCGCAGTTCAAGCGCTCAGATGTCCCGATAGTTATCCTTGCCGTCACAAGCTTAAAGCGCTCTACGGAAGAGATACGTAAGATCGTAGATGAAAATGTGCGCGAAGCGATAAAACGCGTGAGCGGCGTAGCAGACGCCGAAGTTGCCGGCGGCAGGGAGCGGAAGATTCTGGTCGAGGCCGACCAGCGCAAGATGGCAGCGTATAACCTGTCTCTCGAGCGCATCATATCGATGATCGGCCAGAATAACCTGAACCTCTTATCCGGTGAAATAACGAGAACCGACGATAAGTACCTCATAAGAACCATAGGGTTATACAAGTCCGTTGATGATATAAAGAATATTCCGGTCCAAACCCTGCCAAACGGGCTCATAATAAGGCTTAAAGACGTTGCCAATGTGGTCGATTCGTACCTGGAGCCTACGGGATACGCGAGGGTTAATGTGAGGCCGGTCGTTTCAATATATGTCCAGAAAGAATCTACGGCCAATACAATAAAAGTAGCCAAGCAGATAGAAAAAGAGGTGGAGCACTTAAAGACCGTTCTGCCCAGCGACATTCAGGTGGTCTTTACATCTAACCAGGCCGACTTCATAAAAAAGGCTATTGATAACCTCAAGGACTCCCTCTTAAAAGGCGCCGGCCTTATTATGATAGTCCTGGCCTACTTCCTGATAAAGATGGACAGAAGACTTCTTATAATCACAACCTCGCTTTTGGTGCTTACGCTCTTCATGCCTATAAAATTTCTTTACATAGTCCTCGTTGCAATGATCGCAGCGTCGTTATCGATAGCGAAACTAAGACCTCTCCTTATAGTTACCGCGTCTATTCCAATATCGGTCATAATAACATTTTCGCTGATGTGGGCGATGAAGCTATCACTGAACTTTATGACGTTCTTCGGCCTGGCCATAGGCGTAGGGCTTCTCGTCGATAACTCCATAGTCGTGTTCGAGAATATACTAAAGAAGAACGAAGAAGGGCTCATAGGTGTATCCGCAGCTATAGACGGTACCAACGAAGTCTGGGTAGCCATACTTTCAGCTACGCTTACCCACATAGTCGTATTCTTCCCGATGATCTACGTAGGACAGGAGATAAGGCTTCTTTACGGAGGGGTGGCCTGGACAGTTACGATATCGCTTATCGTATCGTTATTTGTGGCCATAACCGTAGTGCCGCTTTTGGCTTCAAGGGCGAAGTTTTCACTGGAGGACATACCCAAGGGGTACGGGAAGACCAGTATTGCCGGAGTTATGAGATCTGTATACGCGTTCCAGAGGAAGGGCGTAATGTTCGTGATGAGGTATCGTTACCGCGCGCTTCTGTACGCATTCATAATATTTGTGGTATCGATATTCATGTTTACAAAATTGGGCATGGAGTTTTTGGGCACAACCGAGCAGAATAAATTCACTGTATTTATAGAGATGCCTACCGGCGCCAAACTGGATGTTACGAACGATGCGGTAAAGAAAGTAGAGTCTATAATCAAAGAGATCCCAGAAGTTAAGACTTTCTCGGCCAGAGTAGAGCCGTGGTCGAGCAAAGTCTATGTAGAATTAGTCGGGCTTACGCACCGGAAGCGGTCGGTTGCCGAAGTAATAGAGAGCCTGCGTCCCAAAGTAGAGAAGATACGGCCTGCGTTTATATATTTCGAAGAGGAGCAGGAGGTAGGAACAAAAGAGGTTATAGTAGAGCTCTTCGGCTACGATTATGTCACCCTGCGCGAAATAGCCATATCCATGGCCACAAGGCTGGGGACCGTAAAAGGTTTCACCGATACTAAGATAAGGATGAGGGAAGGGCGTCCCGAACTCGGATTAAAGGTTGACCGGAAGAAAGCCAGTCTTATGGATATGAATGTCACAGATGTAGCTGATATGGTTCATGCGCAGATGAGAGGCTTGCGCGCGACGCTGTTTCACACTTCCTCAAGCGAGGTAGAGACTATAGCCAGACTCGACGAGAAATACCGTAAGACGTTCAAAGACCTGCACAAACTGATACTTATAAATAAGAACGAGGATAGGATATATCTGGAGCAGGTGACGGACTTTAAGTACGGCCTGGGCCCGAGCGAAGTCTGGCGTAAGAACAAGACACGCATGATACAAGTCAGTGCCAATATAGGCAAGATACCGCTTTCGAAGGCCGGCGAAATGACAAAAACCGTTTTATCCGATCTAAAGCTTCCCGAGGGTTATTATTACAAGCTGGGCGGTAACTATCCGACTATGATGGCTACACAGCATCAGTTCCCGCTCATGATAATACTTACGATCGTTCTTATATACCTGGTCCTTGCGTCGCTATTTGAGTCATACTCACAGCCCTTCATAATCATGACGGCGGTCCCGCTGGCTCTTATAGGTGTAGTGATCGCGCTATATATTACCGGAAAGTCCGTTGGCATGGGAGTACTTGTAGGTATAATGATGCTGGGAGGGATAGTCGTTTCGAACTCTATACTTTTGATAGACCATACTAATAACTTGAGGAAGAAGAATATGGGCCATGTAAAGGCCGTGGTCCTGGCGTCGAGAGACAGGCTGAGGCCCATACTCATGACAACGATAGCTACGTTACTAGGACTTCTGCCTATGGCAATAAGTACGCAGGAGGGATCGAACTTGTGGAGCCCGCTATCGATAACAGTAATGGGCGGACTGACGAGTTCCACTATACTTACGCTCATGATAGTTCCGAGTGTTTACATTGTGTTCAATGACGCCAAAAAATGGACGAAGCAATTTTTATTAAAGTATAAAAAAATCTAATCCTCTTCCTGAGCGCCTCTATTCACACCCAAATGTTTAGTTACAAAAAAGTCAGTTATTTTCTATTGACATGAATCTACATAATGGTATACTTGTAGTGTAACACAACAAAAAGTCAGTTGTTAACACAGTAAATATGAGGCATCTCCATATGAATGCTTGGCGAATTGAGGATGATTTTGTCGTCGGGAAACCTTCGACGAGAGAAGAGCTAGGGTCTACTTCGCTCATAATGGATTGGAGGAGCGCTAGGAACAAGAAGTGGATCCGCCTGGTAGCTCTTCTTGTAGTTTTTGCATTCATTAATCAAGATATAGTATGGGCCCAGGGCGGCGATCCCGCCTGGGGCAAGCACGCCGCATCGGTCAATCCTCTAAATGTAAATAATAATATCAATGTCCCTAGGGACGTCGCCGTAACGAAAGAGGTTTATAATTCCACGGGCGATAAGACGATAATAAACATACAGGACGCGCACTCATCTCTCGCCGCACAGGAGTCGATAGCCTCGATCCTCGATTCTCTCGTTACGAATTATGACTTAAGGCTCGTTGCGATAGAAGGTTCCACCGGTTACATCGATACATCCATACTAAAGACATTTCCTGATGATAATGTAAAGCGTTCGACCGCCAAGTACCTGATGGAAAAAGGGCGGATGTCGGCAGGTGAGTTCTTCGCGATAACTTCGAATAAGCCGATAGCTTTGTACGGCATCGAGGATAAACCCCTTTACGAAACGAACGTGGAGCAATTCCGCAAAGTATACGAAATAAATGAAGCTACTAAGACCGATCTGGTCAACCTGAAGGCCGCGTTAAAAGAGCTTCAGGATAAGATATATTCGAGCGACTTAAAAGAGCTTGATGCCAATACCGTTCTGCATAAGGACGGTAAGATATCTTTCACCGTCCGCTGGGAGCTGGTGAAGAAGCTGGCCCAGAAGACCGGACTTAGCTATGAAAAGTACCAGAACCTTTCTAAGCTTGTAGAATCTCTTAGGCTTGAAAAAGGCATAAATTTCAGCACAGCGAATAAAGAACGCGATGCGCTGATCGATGTCCTGAGCAAGCAACTTTCAAAAGCCGACCTCGAAAAGCTGGTGCTAAAGTCACTCGCTTTCAAGACGAATAAGATATCACAGGGCGAATATTACACATTCCTCCAGGATCTGGCCCAAAAGAATGGCATACCTCCGGAGCTATATAAGAACCTGATAAATTATACCGAATACATAACGCTTTACGAATCGATAGACCTCCTCGGTATATTCTCGGAAGCCCGCGACTTCGAAGATGATATAAAGGCCAAGCTTTTTACTACAGCTGATCAGAAGAAACTTCATGATCTTTCGAAGTGCGTAGATTTTATACAGGACCTATTTGAGCTTAAGCTCATGAACGGCGATTTTGACTACTTATCCGAGAATATCAAGACATGCAATGCCCAGGCGTTGGCAGGGTTTTTAAGAGACGCCTCCAGCAAATACGATATAGCGCTGAAGGGTGATTATGATATCAGCCGGATATTCGGTTATATTCCAGCGGCCATGGATTTTTACCACACTGCCGAAAAGCGTAATGCTGTAATGTTCGCCAATACCGTTAGCCGCATGAACCAGGAAGGCCAGAACGTTGCAGCCCTCATCACCGGCGGTTATCACACGAAGGGTCTGACCGATCTCCTTCGCCAGAAAGAGACATCGTACCTCGTCATACTCCCTAAGTTCGACGCTTCCAAGCCCGAGCGCCCGTATGTGGCGATACTCACAAATAAGACCGAGCCGTATAAGGGGCTCCTCGAGAGCGGGCAGTATTACCTAGCTACCGGGGCTTATTTCGAAGGCATAAAATCACCCGGTAGTGACGCCGCAGCACTTAAGAACCTCAAGGCTAAACTTTTCGTAGTTGCTCACAGCTCCCTTGCGCAATACGTGACCCACGAGACCGCCGATGATACAAGGACAGTAGGGCAGATAATTCAGAAGTTTGACAAGATAGTAAAGGCGCAGGCCCCGAGCACATTGCGCGATATTAAATCCGGCGTTGATATGTGGGTCTCAGCATATAAGGCAAATTATGACAAGACCGATCCGGCTACACTAAAAGCTGCGGATGCGCTTAAACCCGAAGAATTCGAAACGATCCTGAAAGGCCTCGTGGAGACGGAAATGGGCGTGAATCTTACGGCAGCGGGAGAGGCCTCCGATCAGACGGCGGCGATAAAGACCCTGACGACAAGAGTGGAAGAACTTGAGAGAGTGGTAAAGGGTGAAGTAGATGATGCGGCCATTGCCAAAATTGCCAATAGGATGGTTCTAGACAAAAAAGACGCCGCAAATATCGGAGACTTGAAGACTGTTCTTAACAGGCTGGGATACAAGAATCTTTCCCAGCAGACGATAGGTGATGTATCGGCAAGGGTCCAGGCAAGGCTTGCCGAAACCCGGAAGCCGGAAGCGCCGGCCGAAGAGGCGAAGCCTGTTATAGGAGGCGAGCTCGCTCCGACCGAGGAAGAGCGCATTCCAACCGAACGCGAATTGATGAAAAATAGAAATGTCAAGGCGGGGGATATTATCGAAGACGTTACAGTGACGGATGCAATCCTCAAAAATCTCACGGAGCAGGTTAAGGAAGAACTTCCCGAATCCTTCCCGAAGGAGCTAACGTTCAAAGATGTAGTCTTCATCAAAGGGATGGATAGGTTTGCAAAGGCATATTTTGTTAAGGGTGTGGACGCTTCCGGCAACCAGCGCATGGAGTGCTACCTGCTTGTAGATACCCGCGCAATAACAAAAGACAAATCAGGCGCACTTATTGTTAGAAGCGACGTTATTGACTATGATGTACTCCACGAGGTCTATCATATGCTTGTGCGTATGAAGTTCTTTTTAGATTTCGGGTGGGGGGATAATATAAGGAAAGGGGCTGAGGAAGAGGTCCTTACCGTAGTCCTCACTATCAAGGCGCTGCTCATGTCCGGTAAATATTCCGATGTGCTGGAAAAACCCGAAGCCTCCATGTCAAGATCCGAAAAAAGGATAAAGGGTATACTGAAAGCGCTTGCACAGTCCAGGGCTTTTGCCGATAAAACGGAGTTTTTACGCAGATTATCCGAATCATCGGCACTTGCCAGAATATCCGACCTGATAGAAAAAGAGAAGATAAACATAGAGGATATGCCGGAAGATGGAAGCGCGCAGACCATAAAGAACAAGCTCCTGGAGGCATGCCATGGGGAATATGAAGACTTGCGCGCCATTATAGAAGCCATCAATACCTCTTCCGGTAAAGAAGATTTCGATTTTACCGGATTGGACCCAAAGCATCCGGATCAATTTGACGAATACCGCTGTATAGACAGCGTCCTGAACTATATTTCCGAAGTAGGCGGTCCGATAATAATCAATGACTCCATAACTATGGTGCCGGAACCAAAATATGTAAAAGAAATAACCGAAAGACGGCAGGATATACGAGTTAAAGTAAAAACATTGCTGGACGGGCACGATCTTAAGGGCAACCACCGTTTAATATCTGCTACATTGTGCCACAGGGTAAATAATGAGATCACGCCTGCTCTTCTAATTGCTGACGGTCTAGCGGAAGGAACGCCGAGCGATGATATATTAGGAGATCTTGGGCGATTGCACAGTTCGTTACGCACTGTGCAGAATACCATACGCATAATATCGGGTTTTGATGCATTATTCGGCGGATATTGGGCAAAGACGCTTGATACCTTGCTTGCTTATGCCGGAGAAATAAGTAAAGATCTGGATAGTTATAATCGCGGAGTGATGGATTTATTTGCTACTGATAGGGGCGACACAGCTATTACGGATATGAGCGAATCCATGAGGAAGATACATACTAAGATCAAAATCCTGATGTTAGAACTAGATTACAATAATCCGGATCATGACGGAGGAATCATTGCTAAATACGCGAATAATGTCCAGGGTTATGATAAAGGTAAGCTCGAAAGTTATCTTAAAAACGGGCCCGTTCTCAGTCTTCCTAAGGGCCTGAAGACGGAGCCGGAAGCGGCCGTTGCGGAAACGGCCCCGCAGGGAGAGTTTCGAATACTAGTAGTGGACGATGATTCGGGTATACTGATGGCGGCGGGATTTGCTATCGATAGTAAATTCAGCAATAAAGCCAGAGTGCTCGTAGCCAGTAGTAAAGCCGAAGCTATAAAGATGATTGAAGATTCCGGGCCTATAGATCTGATAATAACCGATTTAAACATGCCGGGAGGTTCAGGCCTGGAACTTGCCAATGATGCTCGTGTGTTAGGCAAGATCCCCGTCATAATTAATACAAGCGATAGCGAACCAGATACGGAAGAAGCTTTAAGACAAGCTGTGAGCGCTGGCAGGATCATAATGGCTACTAAAAAATCCTGGGATCCGGAAGGGCCTATATTTGAAATGATAGGCGTTCAGATGGACGCTAAATTGCAAAAAATGGCTGCCGCAAAACCGGCCGCAGAATCGTTAGTCGGCAAACTTATTCGTGCGGTTCCTCTTATGATGTTGGCGTTTGTGCTAGCCGGGTGCTCGGATATCGCGAAGCCAGCCGCAAGCGCACCCGCTCCTGCAGAGCAGGTAACTGAAAATGTCGGGTCCGTTATCAGTCGTATCGACGACAAAATGACAAGGGACTGTCTTAAGACGATGCTCGATCGCGCCGGATACGATACGAAAGGGGCGTACGCCGGGGGCAGCGACAACCAGAATATCATATTAAAGAGGTATGCGGCATACAAGTTCTGGCCCCTACCAAATGCATCCGCTGCAGAAAATCAGAAGAGGGCCGCTGCAGAGAAGGAATTTTATAAATACATGTCGCTTGCCTGTAAAGATTTCGGTGCTCCGGCAGAGCTAGTTGTGAGCGTTGATTTTGCAGCCAAAAGGCTCTTTGGCTCAAGCATGCAGGCCATAAGCCAAAAAGCCCTCAGAGAGCTGTTACCCCAGCTGCGTAGTATGGCCAAAGACGGTAAGATTTCAGCCGAGCTACTCAGTCTATTCCCGGGGATTGCATCCAACAAGCCGCTTCGAGGAAAAGAAGGATCGCTGACTGAGATGCAGAAGCGGGTACTTCAGACGTTATATCTACGGAACGCCTACATGCAGGATCGGGTAGGCAAGCCCGGAGTAGGCAAAGATAAGGCATTCAGGGATTGGGTCCGCGGCCTCCCGCCCCAAACACGAAAACTTCTTGCAGTAAGGATCAATCATTCTGGGCCAGAAAGCATAGAAGACACCTGGAAAGCCAAAACTCCGGCACAGAATATAAGTCCTGATGAGCTAAATGCATTGTTTGCGGCAGGTCCGGGAGAAAGTAATAAAGCAGATCAGAAATCCACTAATGCAAATCGTATTCTTGATACGCTAGGCTGGACCGGCCTCATCCCAGAAGAGAAACCGGTGGGAGTTGAAGTGAGCGGATTGGATAAACTATTGTCTATCGCCGGCCTCCCGCTTGCTAGCCCGGAGTTTTTACGTCATATAGATGCAGCCGGACAAGGAGCAACTCAAGCTTCCACAGGATGGGCCATAGGAATAGGCATAGGCTTGATCATAGGTGTAACGGTGTTAGGCATTGTGCTCGTTATCCGCTGGTATATGAAGGCCAGGGAGAAGAATGCCAGAAGGATAGCGGAGATAAAGGAACCTGCGCCAATTGCACCTGCACCTGTAGCTGCGCCCATCGCACCGGCTGCACCGATGGCGCCCGCTGTGCAAGAACCCATTATAAGCGTAGCAAAAGGAACTATTACAAACAAGGGTGTCAGCCTGGAAGGCATGGCAGGGGCAAGGTACTTAACTTTAGTAAACAAGCTGATAAATCCCCTTATGCAATCCAGGCCATATGTGAAAAATTTTGAGCTCGAACTGCTCAAGAACAGCGGAAATGTTTTAAAAGTCAATTCCGGATCAAAGAAAGTAGAGATGGATACGGTATTATTGGATGCGCTGCTGGAACTGCAATCTAAATCTCCGGAAGCGTTAGAGCAGATCTGCAGATGGATAGTAGACAATAATGTAAGGCATATGTCGATAAACGCGCGTATATCTGCAAGAGCGCCTCCCGGTGAGTTAAATGTAGAAGATATTGCCAATACAACCCTGGATATAAGAGACTTCCTGCTTATGAGCGAAGATGCTCAGAAAGCCGCCCTCGCACTCACCGAAAAAAGTAATAAAGCTTTCAGCGCGATATTGATAGAGGCCAAAAGAAGGTTTGACGCTAAGGTCGCAAAGGAGATGAACCCGCTCCTGGCGGCAAAATCTACCGCGCTGTCGATGCTTGCCAAAGTACTGAAATATTACGAAATAAAAGCTGTAACCGCCAAGTCCGTACAATCCATGGTAAGGTTTGCCTACGGAATCTTAGACAGGGCGGAACGCGCCAAATTCCTGAAATCTATAGGCGCCGACATCGATTCACCGCTTGCTAAGAAACTCATAAATTCCACCATAAATCTGGAAGGACGCGCCAAGTATCTGGAACAGCTGGGGCTCTTTGTAACGGCTGAGAATCTCGCCCTTAATTCCAGAGGCCTCTCTGCAGCAGCGGAACGCAATAACTACATCCGGACGATAATAGAAACTCAGATAAGAGCGGAAAATCCGGATATAGCCCAAAGAGAATTTGATATAAAGGTTAAGGCGCAATTAGCTCTGGCGGAAGTACAAGCGCTCATAAATCCCAGATTCAATATCGAGGCAAGAGTAGATCTGCTGGCCCAATATAGACTTCCTCTCACAATAGAAAATTTCATTAAAACAAAAGCTCAAATAATAAAGCTTGCCAAGGCAAAAGACGCGCCACTTGCCGAAGCTCTGGCCCAGGCAGCCAAAAACGTTAATGTAAAGGTACTAGTTACTAGAAAGACCAAGGCAGCCGATGGTAAAGAAGAAACGCTGAGCATGGAGATATCCAAGCAGGATATGTTCTTTATGAATGTATCCGCCCAATACAGCAATATATTAAAGGATAATCCTAATATCTCTCTGGACGAAAAGGTAAGTACCATATTTGCGCTTGTTGCCGAAGGCCTCTCCATATATGCGGCGCATGATGCAGAGATACCGGAGCCCAGAGACATAACTAAATTTATAAAACGTAAGGTTCTGGAGACTATCGACACCTCGAAATTATCCAAAAAAGAGATAGGGAAGCTCAATGCGGATATAATAGATAGAATAGATTATTGCCTTTCTTCTCAAGGAATGGAGAATGTTAAAAATATAGCCCGCGCTTATCTTACCACTCCTGATGGATCTATATTGAAGCGCGTACTGTCAGATACGGTGCTGGCAACTACCAAAGAGGCCTCTGCAAACGATATTCACGGAGCGAAACTTTATTCCAGCGCTGGTTTTGACGCCCTATTAAATGAAATAAATGACGCAGTTATACAAAAGTCACTCGATATTTTAAGACTGGGGCTTGCCCAGGTTAAAGAGCCTTCAGGTGCAGAATATACCACCCCGGCTCCCGGCATATATCAAATGACTTATACCACCATCTTTAGAAATTCCCTCGAAGCCAGCACGCGTAAATTGGATGGCCTGTTAGATGAATTGATTAAAAGGATAGGGTCAGTTTACCCGGAGATGAAACCTGAAGTTAGAGAATCTTTAGCCAGGCCGGAGGCAAGAAGCAGGCTGAGGGAAATGTTAAGAGCTGTTGGGCAGCGTGCCGCTATGTATGCACTTCTTGGCGCCGTTATGGCCGGAGGATTGGCAACCACAGGTTGCGCAACTACAGCTTATGTTGCCCAGCCTGCTGCACAAGCAATGCGGCAGATACAGGCTCCGGCCGCAGAAATCCCGGCTGCGGCTGCACTAATTAAGGTAGAGCCATCGGCCGTCAGCATACCTGCTGTCTCGGTTCCCGAAACACCAATTACTGTTGCAGCTCCCGTAGCGCCTGCCGCAGAAATCCCGGCTGTGGCCGAACAAGTTAAAAAAGTCT
>Ga0247841_10007236_pt1 | contig 16589 bp, 14 predicted proteins | sample LaCruzMarch2015__2_FD_192410 | JGI IMG/M metagenome (GOLD analysis project Ga0247841, IMG submission 192410) | Freshwater microbial communities from meromictic Lake La Cruz, Castile-La Mancha, Spain - LaCruzMarch2015_18m | ecosystem: Environmental > Aquatic > Freshwater > Lake | place: Spain... | reverse complement strand
TTATCCCCTATTCCTATCCCGAGAGCCCCGCCGGATCCTCCCTCACCTATGATGAAGACTATTATCGGAGTGGCAAGATCGGTCATCTCCCTCAAATTATACGCTATAGCTTCGGCCTGTCCGCGCTCTTCGGCGCCTATGCCCGGGTAAGCGCCCGGGGTATCTATAAAAGCGATTACCGGCATAGAGAATTTCTCGGCCAATTTCATGACCCTCATAGCTTTCCTGTAACCCTCAGGGTGGGCGCTCCCGAAGTTGCGCTCGAGGTTCTCTTTTGTATCGCGCCCCTTTTGATGGCCCAGGACCACAACGCTCTCTCCGTCTATCTTCGCGAGTCCGCATATAAGGGCTTTATCGTCCGCAAAATGGCGATCCCCGTGGATCTCGATAAAATCGGTCATGATCATTTCAATGTAATCAAGGGTGTAGGGTCTTTTTGGGTGGCGGGCGATCTGGACCCTCTGCCATGGGGTCAGGTTATCGTATATATCTTTTTTTATACCTTTAAGCTTTTCGTCGAGACGGGATACCTCTCCGGATATGTCTATATCCTTATGGGCCGCCAACCCCCTGAGCTCCTCTATCTTGCGCTCAAGTTCTATTATTGGTCTCTCAAATTCCAGGCCCGGCATATCGGCCATACAGAGCTCCTGTTATGTTATTCCGTTATCACCACTTCGGTGCCTTCCGGGACGATATCGTATAGTTCCTCGACCTCGGAATTTTTCATTCTGACGCAGCCTTCGGTGACGCTTTGGCCTATAGATTCCGGCTGTATGGTCCCGTGGATGCCGTAACTGGGCTTAGATATACCCAACCACCTTGAACCCAGCACATTCTTAGGGTCACTGGCGGCTATTACCACTCCCGGCTCTTTATACCACGGAGGATCGACTATCTTGTTTATTATTTTGAATGTCCCGACCGGTGTGCAGGAATTTTTTCCGGTCGATACCCTATACGTCTTGACTATATCCTGCCCGGATCTCAGGGTCAGTATATTCTGGGATTTGTCGACGACTATGCTGAATTTTGCCTTGCATACCTTTAAAGATTGTCCGGCCCGTATCGCAGAGCCTTTAAGGCCGTTGGATCTCATTATCATCTCAGGGGTAGTGCCGATATTTCTGGCTATTTTGTTAAGCGTATCCCCTTTTTGAACTACATAAGTCTCCGAATCCGCTGTGGGTATGTTCGAAAAAAGCAGTTTCACATTGATATCTTCCAGGGCTTCCTGCGCGGAAGCTATCTTCCCCGATCCCGGGAATTTTTCTACTATGCTCTGATATAACGCCCTGGCTCTTATGAGATCTCCTTCGCCGGCGGATTTTTTAGCCTTGTCGAATAGCGCGAGCTCGTCATTCACAACGACCGGCGCAACGCTCGTCGGACGCGGCTTTTCCGTCTTCACGCTTTGAAATACTAAAAACGCGGATACTATAAGAAGCATCGCGCTTACGATTATTAATGGCGCTTTTTTATCCACCCTTTACCCTCTTTGTCCTATTTGTACAGAAGTAGCGAAACCAGTACACCTATTACGGCGCCGGCCCACACTTGTATAGGCGTGTGCCCGAAAAGCTGCTTTACCTTCTCCTCATCCAATTTCTTCTTCCAGTATATATCATCCAGCATCTTATTTAGGATCTCGGCCTGCCTGCCGGATGCGAATCTTACCCCTTGAGCGTCGAACATCACTATAAGCGCGAATATGAGCGCTATAGTAAAAAGGGCGGAATTAAAACCGTCTGTGACGCCTATCGAAGTGGCCAGAGAGGTAACGGCCGCCGTATGAGAACTCGGCATGCCCCCCGAATCGGCGAACCATTTAAAATTAAACCTCTTCTCTTTGAACACCCCCAAAGCGACCTTAATGGCCTGCGCTATAAACCATGCGGCCAGAGATGTCCAAAACATGTAATTTCTTGAAAAATCAAGTATATAGTCAGGCATATGTTTGTCCCGTAGTTAATATCGTCCGCATATTATAATACAAATGCGGGCGCATTTCAATGGATTAACCCCTGATGAGCGACAACGCTTCCGAGCGGGTCTTTTCGTTCCGTCTGAAGACCCCCCTGACTGCGCTCGTTATAGTGGTAACTCCCGGCTTCTTTACTCCTCGCATGCTCATGCAAAGATGCTCGGCTTCTATGATGACAAGCACCCCTTTAGGTTTAAGCTTTTTCATAATAACTTCGGCAATGTCGGTAGTGAGGCGTTCCTGGACCTGCAATCTTCTGGAAAAAGCGTCTACTACCCTGACAAGTTTACTCAATCCCGTCACCCTGTTGTTGCTGGGTATATAGGCGACATGCGCCTTACCTATGAACGGCAGAAGGTGGTGTTCGCACATCGAGTATAAAGGAATATCCTTAAGGAGTATTATCTCGTCGTGATCTTTTTCGAATACCACTTCAAGCTCTTTCTCGGGATTGACCCCGGATCCAGCCAATATCTCGGCGTACATCTCGGCGACCCGCCTGGGGGTATCCTTTATATCCCTGCGCGACGGATCCTCTCCGACGGCTATCAATATATCCCTAACGGCCTTCTCTATCTTCTTCTTGTCCATTTCATCTCCCGTTTATCGCGTTATGAAAATCTGCTACCAATAACTCACATCCGCTCCGGTTACTTGCCAATACAAAATTTTTCGAATATTCTGTCGAGCATATCTTCGGAAACGGTCTGACCGGTTAATAAACCCAGATGAGATATCGCCTCCTTTAAATCTATGGCCAAAAGTTCCGGGTGGGCCTTTTTAGATAGTCCCCGCATCACTGATATAACACACCCTCGCGATTTGTCAAGAATCTCTTTATGTCTTAAGCTCGATACGGCCGCGCCGGACAGGCTTCCGTAACCGCCCCTCAATACCGTATCGGCGATATTTTTTTCCAGGGCCGCTATGTTCGTGTTTTCCAATACCGATATCTTCGTTGCCCTGGAGCCTGGAAACATTTTTTTCAGCCTACCGCCGCCGATGCGATCCGCAATATCCGTCTTATTCACCACGACTATCTTCTTTTTATCTTTCAGCAGATCTATTATGGCAAGGTCTTTGGCATCAATACCGGAGGATCCGTCCAGCACAAGAATGGCGATATCGGCCATTTCAATATACTTTCTTGTCTTCCCTATGCTCTCCTTCTCAAGACGATCTTTCGCTTTAGCGACACCTGCCGTATCGACTATCCTTATCGGTATACCTTTAAGATTTATAACTTCTTCAACCGCGTCCCTGGTAGTTCCGGGTATATCCGAAACTATGACCCTGTCCCGTCTTAAAAGCAGATTCATAAGGCTCGACTTGCCGACATTGGGTTTTCCGCATATTACCGCTAAAACGCCGTCCTTCATAATAATGCCGTCATTATAGCTTTTTGTAAGAATTCCCAGTTTATTCAAGGCGAAGTTTACTGTTTTCTTGAGCCTCTTCGACTCGCCTGCGCCTATTCCTTCATCGGGAAAATCTATCGACGCCTCTATGTCGGCCGCCGCGTCGATCAAAAGGCCGGTTATCTCTTTTACGCGATTCGATAGCCCGCCGGATAGCTGTTCCATAGCCATCCTGAGAGAACCCTCCGTCTTCGCCCTTATTACGTCCAGAACGGCCTCCGCCTGGCTTAGGTCCAGCCTGCCGTTTAAGAACGCTCTTTTTGTAAATTCGCCCGGCTCGGCCAACCTCGCACCTTCCTTCATAGTCAGGCTCATGACATTTCCGGTAGCCTGAATTCCGCCGTGACAGTTTATCTCTACGATATCTTCTTTTGTGTAAGTCCTCGGCGCGCGCATAACCGTGAGCAGGACTTCGTCGACGGCCTTACTTTTAGTTTTTAATTTTCCTTTTCCAACGATGTGCCCATAGTGGACCGTGTGAGTTTTAAACTTCGAGAGTTTACCTCCATCCTTCGAAACAAATATCGCGTCCGCTATGCTTAGAGCTTTAGGTCCGCTCAAACGCACTATCCCTATGCCGCCTTCGCCGACCGGCGTAGAGATCGCAACTATAGTATCGTCGTCGTAGTAACTATGCATAGCGGCTTCGCGCCTCCCCCACGACAAATAACGAACCCGTTACGAGCACAAGATCTCCGGAATCGGATTGTAATAGCGCCGCATTCATCGCGTCGTCCACTCCATATGTCACCGTGGTCTTCTTGGATGGATCCATCAATTTTCTTATACCTTCGGGATCGGCGGCCCTTGCCGTTATTTTAGACCTGGTCAAAACCACCGAGTCACTTACCGGCATCAGGGCTTCCAATATGCCTTTTATATCTTTATCGCCGGACACCCCGAGAACAAGTATCAGTCTTTTATATTTAAACCTTCTGATAGAAGAAGCCAGGGCCAGGGCGCTTGCTTTATTTTGCGCGCCGTCGAGCACGACGAGAGGATCTCTGGATACCACCTCAAGCCTGCCGGGCCACCTTGCCTCCTCCACCCCTTTTACGATCGCATCTTCAGGTATTATCGTCCCGGAAAAACGGAGAGACTCGATTATCGCGATAGCGCTCGCCGCGTTCACCACCTGATGGCTTCCTAGAAGTTTCATCCTAAGTCTTTCATACTTTCCGACTGCCCCCGATACGCTGAATACCTCTCCGGCATCATCTCCGGATATCTCCTTAAACGATATATCGGTCCCGACCAGCACAAGCTTCGCCTTTCTTTCTTTAGATACGCGCGCTATCGTATCCAGCGCCTCTTTTTCTTGCGGAGCCGAGACGCATATCGAGCCTTCTTTGATTATGCCGGCCTTCTCAAAAGCGATCTCGGATAGGGTCGATCCAAGCTTGTCGGTATGTTCGTAACTTATGGGGGTTATGGCGCATACGAGCGACTTCACTATATTGGTGGCATCGAGCCGCCCGCCGAGGCCGGTCTCGTATACCGCGAAGTCCACTCCCTTATCCTTAAAATACAGATAAGCCAGAGCCGTGTATGCTTCAAAGAAAGTCGGTTTATCATGTCCCATCTTACATACCGCCATTTTAACTTTATCGGAGAAGCGCGCTATGTCGTCCTCGCTTATCAGGGAATCATTTATTCTTATCCGCTCGCGGAATGACTGAAGATGGGGAGACGTGTAGAGGCCGGCATTAAATCCGGCCGATTTCAATATAGACTGCGTTATGGCTGAGGTGGACCCCTTACCTTTTGAGCCTGCTATATGAATGGATCTTATGCCGTCCTGCGGATTACCGAGAATGTCGACGAGGCGCTCCATCCTCGTAAGTTTGAATGAATCCTTATAACTATATGAATTCTTATTTTCGTAATTGATGAATGAATCGAGATATTTAATAGCTTCTTCGTAATTCATCTAGTGCTTAAAATGTCTGATGCCGGTAAGAGCCATAGCTATCCCGAGCCTGTCAGCAGCGGCTATCACCTCTTTATCCCTGATCGATCCACCAGGCTGTATTATAGCTTTCACGCCGGCCTTGGCGGCCTGCTCGATGCCATCTTCTTTCGGGAAGAAGGCGTCGCTCGCAAGAGTCGAACCCTTAGCCCTGGCTCCGGCCTTGTTTACGGCGATCACGACCGAATCCACTCTCGACATCTGCCCCGCCCCGATACCGACGGTCTTTGTGCCCTGACACAGGACTATCGAATTCGACTTGACGTGTTTCGCGATTATCGAGGCGAAGATCATGGATTTGACCTCCTCCCCGGAAGGCCTCGCCGCGGTCACAACTTTAATATCCTTTTCCGTGATAAATGCCGTGTCTTTATCCTGGATCAATATTCCGCCGGCCACCTTCTTCATATCACAAGTCACTTTGGAAGACTTCTCTTTAAATTTCGGCACTTCCAGAAGCCTCAGGTTCTTTTTAGCTTTTAACGCCTCCAGAGCTTTCGGTTCATAAGACGGGGCTATGATGCATTCGACGAAGTCGGCTTCTTTCAGTATGGTCTCGGCCAGCTTAATATCGACGGGCCTGTTAAATCCCACTATGCTTCCGAACGCGCTCAGACGATCGCAGTCAAGAGCGTCCAAATAAGCGGCGTTAAGATCTCCCGCCGTCGCGGCACCGCACGGATTGGTATGCTTTATTATGACCGCGGCCGGTTCGATGAACTCACTTACCGTTTCGAGAGCGGCGTCGAGATCCATTATGTTATTAAATGATAATTCTTTACCATGCAGTTGCACAGCCCCGGAAATACCTGCTCCGGCATCCGAGGCGTCACCGTAAAAAACCGCCTTCTGGTGGGGGTTCTCGCCATAACGAAGGTCCTGTATCTTCTTAAGACGCAGGTCGAGCGAATCGGGATAACCGCCTCCGTCATTTTCCGCCATGACGGGATCTTTAGAAAAGTACCTGTAAATAGCGGCGTCATATTCCGAGGTTCTCTTAAAAACCTTAGCGCCAAGCGCCGCGAGCAATTCTTCCGAAACGCTACCGTCTGATCTATCCATCTCTTTTACGACGCGGCCGTAATCTTCGGGATCCGAGATCACGCAGACGGATCGATGGTTCTTTGCCGCGCTCCTTAACATCGACGGCCCGCCGATATCGATATTCTCTATAGCCTCTTCCTTTTTTACTCCCGGTTTTGAAACGGTCTTCTCGAAAGGATAAAGGTTAACGACGACCATGTCTATAAGCCCTATGCCGTGTTTTTTCACGGTATCCATATGCTCTCTATCTCCTCTCAGCGCGAGGAGCCCTCCATGGATCGTCGGATGGAGGGTCTTCACCCTGCCGCCGAGCATCTCAGGAAAACCCGTGTATTCGGAAACGTCTTTGACTTGTATCCCGAGAGCCCTTATAGCTTTAGCCGTGCCGCCAGTGGAGATTATTTCTACATTGAACTTATCAAGCGTCCTTACCAGATCGACTAACCCGGCCTTATCGGAGACACTTATCAAAGCTCTTTTAATTTTTATCATTTCTTTGCTTTGCCCTGGTTAGCTACCTCTTCCATCGCTTTTTTTACCTCTTCCGGATCGCCGAGATAGTAATTTTTTATCGGCTTAAGATCGTCGGTGAGCTCATAAACAAGCGGCAGGCCGGTAGGTATATTCATGCCCACTATCTCTTTATCGGATACGTTATCCAGGTATTTTACGAGCGCCCTTAAACTGTTTCCGTGGGCGGCGATTATCACGCGCTTGCCGGACTTTACGGAAGGAGCTATAACTTCATGCCAATACGGCAGAAATCTGGCGACGGTATCTTTCAGACACTCAGTGAGCGGTATATCCTTCTTATCAAGATCTTTATATCGGGGATCTCCGGCCGGTGATCTCGGATCGCCTTTCTCCAGAGCGGGCGGCGGTATGTCATAACTTCTGCGCCATACGAGAACCTGAGACTCTCCGTATTTCGCAGCCGTCTCCGCCTTATTCAACCCTTGAAGCGCTCCGTAATGGCGCTCGTTCAATCTCCAGGAGTTATGTACCGGTATCCATGCAAGATCCATCTCCTCAAGCGTTATCCAGAGCGTCTTTATAGCGCGCTTCAATACCGATGTGTAGGCCGCGTCGAATATAAAGCCTTCTTTCTTCAGAACCTTCCCGGCCTTATGGGCTTCTGTCAGCCCCTTCTCCGAAAGATCCACATCCGTCCATCCGGTAAAACGGTTTTCCTTATTCCACTGGCTTTCGCCGTGCCTTAAGAGAACTATTTTTTTCATCAATTTCTCCTCTGTATTTCGTGATCTAAGGGGTATATTCTAACATAAAAACAGGCTCAAAGCAAACCGCTGGACACCGTATCGCAGAAGAGAAAACCCTTCCTCTTAAGACATATTCCGGTCACAACATCCTTTTCTTTAAGGTATTTTATAAATCCGTCCTCTATCAGTTTAGGCAGGGCCTTCTTTTCCAGAGTCAAAAAATCAAATCCTGTCTTTTCTTTAAACCACCCGAAATTTATCCCGTCTTTAGTCCTTATCTTTACCGCCGCGGTCTCTTTAGCCCTCTTCTCAGGAGGAAGCTTTTCGCTGAAATCGCACAAGGCCAGCCCGGCCGAAACCCTTCTCATATATTCTCCGGCATCCGATACGTTTTTCGACCTGACTTCACCGTCATAAGAAAAGGCGGAAGCGCCGAGGCCCAGGTAAGCGCCGTTTGCCCAATAATTTTCGTTATGCTTTGATTCGAAGCCTTTTAACGCGAAGTTCGAGACCTCGTATTGCTTAAAGTCCCTCAACGAAAGAGCGTCAATAGCCATTTCGTACATCTGGGCACTCATCTCGGTATCGGGAACTTTAATAGTTTTATTCTGAAGGGCCGCGAATAATGGCGTCGAACTTTCATATGTAAGTTCATAGCAGGATATATGCTTTACTGGCAACCTTACGGCTTCCTCGAGCTCACCCTTCCAGTCCGCCGCCTTCTCGCCCCATACCCCAAAAATCAAATCTATCGTTATATTTGAGAATCCAGCCCTTCGGGCAGTCTCTACCGACTCAATGGCTCTTCTGACATTATGGATCCTGCCGAGTTTCTTGAGTTTTTCGTCGCGAAGCGACTGAACACCTATACTTATTCTGTTCGCTCCATGCTCCGATAGTATCTTAAGCCTCGTTTCATCTACGCTGTCGGGATTGGCCTCTACCGTAAATTCGACCGAAGGTTTAGCGAAGCGGCTGAGACCGGACATGAGGCGCTTTAAGAGCGCCGGACTGAGGATCGTGGGCGTCCCCCCTCCTATATATATGGTGCCGAACGGGCCATCGAGTTTATTAAGCTGATTGGTCAGCACATCAACGTAAGCCCCGGCAGAAACTTCATCATATATGTCGCTGTAGAAATTGCAATATATGCACTTCCGTTTGCAGAAAGGAATATGTACGTACAGCGAGCGCTCCATGGGAGTATTATACCCGTAGCGATAAGCGAAGGCAACGCCCAAAAACTCCTTCTGGAGCAATATACCCCCCCAAGACAGGAGTTATGCTCGCACTGAAAATATTCCCCTTCGCCTTAATCGAATGGGTCGGCCTTTTGTTCGTAGAAAAACGGGAACCTGCGGAACTAGGCCCCATGGAAGGGGCCTTCATCCCGCCTTCGGCGGGACCGCATACTGTCAAACGATAGCGGATCCTCCTTCGCCCGCCACCTTCGGTGGCGAGGCTTCGGAGAGATCTCGCCGAAGTATACTGTGAAATGACAGTTGGATACGAAGGCGGACATCCTCGGTTCTTTTATTATTAAAAAATTATTAAATATAACCGTTTTTCTCCTCACAAAAGGCCTAATATTTTCAATGTGCTCGCTATAACTCCTGTCTTGGAGGATTTTTAGCAGAGGGAGCGTAGCTGGTGATTTTCTTATGCTGATGCGGCATGGCGTTTCCTTTCGGGATAAGGCCTTGAGCGAATGTTGTAAAATTTTGATACCTTACGGCGGTACAGAACGGACGCTGAAACTGCTCTATGAAGGAGTCGGGTTCTTTATGGCGGGGCCTCCCAGCCCCGCCCTTTGCAGGTATTGTACGCAGGTTCAGCGGCCATCAAAATTTTACCACAGCAAATTTGGACGCCCGATCCAAATTTGCGACGAAGCTCAAGGCCGGTCCCGGAAGGAAACGCCTGCCGAAGCTGCGGAAGAAAATCACATGCGGAGCGGAAAAAAGAGGGGCGCGAGTTTCGCGCCCCTCTTGAAACGACTTTACAGGTGACTAACTATTTCTTTATCTTGTTAACCGCATCCTGTACGATCTTCCCTACCATATCTTTGCATCCCAACCCAAACGCTATCGCCAGCCCGAGACCGATCGACATAAGTATTATGTTGATCGACAGTATTATCAGCGTCGTGGCTATCTTAAGCTGCTCTATCGCTATTATGACCGACATGATCACTATAACGATCTGAGTCACTTGAGCAAGGATCTTCGCATTGCTTATACCGGCATTAGAAGCCGCTGTGCGAACCACCGTCGCTACGAAATTTCCAAGCAGAGCTCCTACCACAAGTATGAATATCGCGGCCAGTATGCTGGGCACGTATTCCACAAGCCTCGTGATGAGGTCAGCAGCTATTCCCAGGTTAAGCGCGCTCAATGCGGTCGCTATAACAACCAGGATTATTATCCAATATATCAGAGCGCCTACAAGTTCGGAAAGCGACACTTTGATATCGCCCTGAGCTAAAACCGCCGTTATCCCGGCCTTATCGCTTGCAGCGTCTATACGAACCGCTTTAAGCAATCTCACTATTACAGCCTCTATGAGCTTGGCAATAAGCCAGCCTACCACAAGGATAACTATAGCTCCCGCGAGCGCCGGCACATAGCCGAAAATCTTGACCAACATGGCCTTTACCGGATCTACAACTACGAACGTCAACCATTCCATATGCTCACCTCCAGGTTAATTACTAGAAGTTTACCACAAAATCTAACTTTTGCAAGGGCTGAGGCTAATTTTTTCCTAACCGCACTTAGAATAGCCGCAGGACTTACATACCATGCAGCCTTCGACATGCCATAATACGCCTCCGCAATCCGGGCATACGCCTCCCATATTCTCGGTCTTGGCCTTGGTAGTCGACTTCGAGTCGCTGCCATCCTCCGATTCGGGTAAACTTAATACATCGGGGGCGGATTCGCCATGCTTCAAGAGGCCTTCCTTAGTAATCCCGGAACGCCTGGACTTCATATCCTGAGCGCGCCTCTCTATGACACGGGCTATGGCGTCGCTGCATGAGAATATCCTCCCGCCCTTTTCCCAGCTTGGCGAAGGGCATCTTATGCCACGCATCTGCTCGGTTATCGAGTTTGTGTCTATGCCGCTTCTCAACGCGAGCGAAACGAGCCTGCCTATAGCCTCAAGCTGGCTCATCGCGCATCCGCCGGCCTTGCCCATAGACATAAATACCTCGAACGGCAATCCCTGCTCATCTTCGTTTATCGTCACATAAAGATTCCCGCATCCCGTAGATATTTTGGTTGTCATGCCGGTTGTAACATTTGGCCTGGGCCTTGGGATTATCTTATGAACTGTCGCCTGCACTACATCAGGCTCTTTCGCGGCCTTAGCCTTGCTTAAAACCTGCTCATCTCTTGAGTTGTCCCTGTATATCGTCACTCCTTTACAGCCGGATTCGTACGCCAGCATATAGATCCTGCGAACATCTTCCATAGTGGCTTCGGTTGCGAGGTTTACAGTCTTCGACACGGCATTGTTCGTATATCTCTGGAATGAAGACTGCATCTTTATATGAGCTTCAGGGGCTATATCATGCGCCGTTACGAAAAGATCCTGCATATCCTCCGGTATCTCCTCGAGACCCTTTACAGTTCCCCTCTCGGCTATCTTAGCCATGAGCTCATTTGAGTAGAAGCCCCTCTTTTCGGCTATATCCTTAAAATAAGGATGGACCTCGATAAATTTCGTGTTGTCCATGATATTCCTTATATAGGAGATGGCGAATACGGGCTCTATGCCACTGGAACAATTCGCTATTATTGAGAGTGTGCCTGTAGGAGCTATCGTGGTGAGAGTGGCGTTCCTTCTCGGCCTTAAGCCTTTTCCCGGAAATACGCTCTTTTCGAAATTAGGGAACGCGCCGCGGGACGCGGCAAGCTCTTCGGACGACTTGACCGCGGTATCGAGCACAAATTTCATGATCTTACCGGCAAGCTTATCCGCGTCGTCGGAATCGTAACGCACGCCCAGCATGAGGAGCATATCGGCAAACCCCATGACGCCTAGCCCGATCTTGCGGTTGGACTTGGTCGTATCCCCTATCCTCTTAAGCGGATAGGAGTTCATGTCTATCACGTTATCCAGGAAATGAACGGACTTCTTGACTGTCTCGCCGAGCTTCGACCAGTCTATCTGGCCTGCCGTTATCATAGTTGACAGATTTATCGAACCGAGATTACAGCTCTCGTACGGCAAAAGCGGCTGCTCGCCGCACGGATTGGTGGACTCTATCTCTCCGACGGAAGGCGTGGGGTTGTCCCTGTTCATCCTGTCGATGAATATTATTCCGGGCTCGCCGTTTGTCCAGGCCATCTTTATTATCAGGTCGAACACTTCTTTGGCATTAAGCTTCTGAACGCTTTTTTTGGAGCGGGGGTCTATGAGATCATATTCTTCGTTACGCGTCGCCTTGTTTATAAAATCTTCGGTGATCGCCACGGAGATATTAAAATTAGTTATCTCTTTATCATTTGCCTTGCAGGTTATGAACTCCAGTATGTCCGGATGATCGACTCGCAGGATGCCCATATTGGCTCCGCGCCTTGTGCCACCCTGTTTCACGGCCTGGGTCGCGGCGTTAAATACTTTCATGAACGAAACCGGGCCGCTCGATATGCCTCCGGTAGAACGGACCGGAGAATTTTTACCGCGAAGGCGCGAAAAACTAAAACCGGTGCCGCCGCCAGATTTATGTATTATAGCCGTGTCCTTTATGGTCTCGAATATCGCTTCCATCGAATCTTCTATCGAGAGCACGAAGCACGCGGAGAGCTGCTGAAGCTCTCTTCCGGCATTCATAAGCGTGGGCGAATTCGGCAGAAATTCCAAACGGGCCATCATATCGTAAAATTCCCGTTCCGCCCTGGCTATATCTTCTTTGCTCTTACCGTAATATGAGTCCGCTGTCGCTATATTCTTCGCGACCCTTCTGAACATGTCCGATGGCGTCTCCGTTACGCGCCCCGAATCGTCTCTGATAAGATATCTTTTTTCCAGGACCTTCCTGGCGTTTGAAGTTAACTCCACGCCCGCACCCAAACGATCTTCGCTCACTTTAACGCCCCTCCGATTTTTATGTTACCTACAATAATTTCGCCCGCGATAAAATGTACCACATGATATCGCGCGAGTCAAGGAAAATATACCATATATTGTGGTTCTGATTTTGGAAAGCACTATTAGTAGAGGTTTACCGTCATGCATGCGGGACTGAAACTATCTAAAAAATCGGCAGCTGAAATTTATCCGTTCCGATTTTTTTGTATTATTTTTTAGTCTCTTCCTTTTTGGAAGAGGCCTCATCCTTCATTTCGCTTAAACCGGCTATCACCGCGACAGCGCCGGCAAATATCATCATCGCGGGAAGCATTCCTTTGAGGATGACCGTAAATTCTCCCCACCAGCTCATGAGGCCCAACAGCCCAAGAAGCACAACGATGGCTCCTATGACAACGCTCGCGTATTTACCCATCATTCAACCTCCTGTTTTTTGAATATCAAAGATTTTACCACGCGCTTCCGAAAACATGCAAGGAAAAAATCAATCTTTTCCGTGCCGGGACTTTTCGGTGACGTGAAACTTCATGTATTTTCCCAGCATCAGGCGCGTCTGCGCGTCGATCGCGGGCGTAGAGCCAAGGACCGCCAGGACTATCGGCGATAAAAACCATTGCATGATCATCTTTACGCTCTTCTTAGGCTTAACGTCGGCCGGCCTGGGCGGAAGAAGCTTGACCGTTATGAATATGCATATAAATAATGTCGCCAGCGATACCCGGAAGAGCGCCGCTGAAACACTCGGCAGATTATATCCGATAGCGGTCTGCCTGAAAATCCCTCCGCCGAAAAGAAGCGTGAGCGGCGCTATGAATGTGACGATTATGGCCCAAACCGCCCATGTATAATGGCTCTCGAGTATATTGAAGGCCCTGCGGATCTTCTTCGTAACCGGTATTTTGTTATTACGTCTGAAACCCATCATGAGGAACGGAAAATTTTCCACGCCCCAGGCCCATCTTCTCTTCTGCCGGTACTGCTTTATGATAGTCGGTATTATCTTCTTCTCTGTCGCTACATCCATAGATACTGTGACATATATCGGCATGACCGTATAATGGCCGTTGAAATGCAAAAAACACTTCCAGTATATGGCGGAGTCGTCCGATATCATATCTACCGGCCAGTATCCGACGTCCACCAGCGTCTTAAAACTCATGCTGTGGCTGGAAAAAGTGACGAACTTCTCCACCCGCATCGTCTCTATCATCTGCATAAAACTGGAGCCGAGTTCGAGTATCCTGGCTATCGACCTGGCGTGCCAGATATTATTATTATAGACCGGTATCGGCTGATAACTCGATCTGTTCCTGTCGGGATTCGTGAGATAATGATAGGCAAGGCATCCGAAATATTCGCGTTCAACGCAGGTATCGGCGTCAAAACATGACATGATAACGAACCGGTGATCGATCTTTCTGGAATCTAGAAAATCTTTCAGGACCCTCGCGCCCCAAGTCGCGTTAGCGCCCTTCACTTTTATCTCGCCGGCGAGGCCGTCAGGGTGGCGCGTGACTAAAAAAGAGAAGAATCTGGCTTCGTACTTCCTCATTAAAGATAGCGCGTTATCCCACGGCTTATCCCCGGCCCGTTCCTCAACGCTCAACACTACGATTATCTTATCTTTTGGATAATTCGATCCGATAAGCGCTTCCAGGGAAGCTTCAAGTATTTCTGGACCTTCCTTATATACGGGAAACAATACCGCATGATATATATTGTCATATTTAAGGCCGTCGATCTGGCCGAGAGCGGCGCATCTTTTTGTCCAGTCAGTCCTTTTCTCCCTCTCAAGCCTCCGATACGCAAAAACAAGAAGGGTGCTAAAGTAAAGCACCCTTATGACCCAGAAGAGATCGAAAGTTATAACAAATATAGCGACCCATACAGGCTTAATAAAGGCAAATATCAATAACCCCAGAATAGTGCCCCATGTAAGAGCTCCTGGAATTATCTCAAAAAGCCTCCTGAAGAACCTATCTCTTTTCATAACCTTCATCGACCTGGTTCCTAACGAGGATCTTCATAAGGTTATTGAAAAATTTCTCTTTCAGTTCAAGTTTATAAAGATATCTCTGGTCTACCTGGGAACCGGTGGCTTTAGTATCGGTAAAATATAGGCCGCCCGCGGATTCGTCGTAATATATCCCCCTGGGGCGCGAATTGAATTTATAAAGAGACGCCGTATTTCTGCTTAATCCTATCTGGCGCGCGCTCTCCACCACCCTTATGTCTTTATCCGTCACGACTATTATATAGTCCGCTTCCGGATACCAGAACACGTCTATTATCGGATCGGATGCGGTGAATATTTTCTCCACCTTGGCGGTTTCGCCGCCGAGGGATACCGGCTTTTCTATATCCAGATATGCCACCCATACGCCTCTCGGCCCGAAAAACAGGAACCGGTCCCCTGCCGGCGAGAATTTCTTGCCCGATATATTTTCGGGCCAGTCTGAATACGGAGAAAGTTTCTTCATCGATCCGCCGTCAAGATCGGATCTTAACAGGCCGTACCGCGTAAGATAATATATCTTTCTGTTGTCAGATACCGTGAAGTCGGCCATGTCGGTAGCCATGACCATCTTTATCTCCCTGGAAACCGGAAAGAGCACTATCCGGTCGGCTTTGACGACCATATTTGGGCGCACTTCCATGTCTCGTTCCCAAGGGCAAAAACCTTCGCGCGTCACTCTGATATTATAATTGCCCGGCTTTAGTTCCTCCGCTTTCATAGGCGTAAGGTCATTATACTGCTTCCCATTTATATAAACGGTAGCCCCTGCCGGATGGCTGGCGACATATATTATTCCGGTCTTATATATCTTAAAGGCTTTGTAATCTATTTTATAGCCTAGCGTATATGACAATACTATAGGCAATAGCGTAAAAAAGACGATAAGAGCCGTATAGAAAGCGATAGCCCTTAATATCTTATCGGTATTTTTCAATTTATCTCCATATCATAATCGCGATATCCTTAGTTGGCCGCATCCGGCGTCTATATCCGCGCCCTTTGACTTACGCCTTGTTACATTCAACCCATTGTCCCTAAGAACTCTTATGAACGCCCCCGGAGAAGATTCGGAGTAACCTTTGGCCCTTATGTCATTATAGGATATTATATTCACTTTGCACATCATTCGTTTTAAAAGTTTCGCAAGAGCCACCGCGTCGTCTTCCGAAGAGTTGATGCCTTCCAGAAGAACATACTCGAAAGTTATGACCCTTCCGGTCGTCTCCGTATAATGCCTGCAGGCCGCTATCAGGTCTTTTATTGGATATTTTTTATTGATCGGGACAAGGGCGCTTCGCACGGCGTCCTTGGCGGAATGAAGGGAGACCGAAAGCTCTATCTGCAGAGCCTCTTTTTCAAGAGCTTCAATGCCTGGCACTATGCCGCATGTCGATAATGTGATCCTTCTGGCGCCGATATTAAAGGCATCCTTGGAGTTAAAGATCCGGACTGCCTTTAAGACATTATCGTAATTATCCATAGGCTCGCCTATGCCCATAAATACGAGATTTGTGATCCGCGCTCCGGGGTGTAGCGACTTTACGGCTAGCACCTCTTCGATTATCTCCGAAGATGTAAGATTTCGGATAAAACCGAACGGCGCACTGGCGCAAAATTTACATCCGTATTTACAACCGACCTGAGAGGACAGGCATATCGTATTGCGCTCGCCCTCCGGTAAAAATACGGCCTCAATAGTATTGGCGTCTTCGAGTTTGAAAAGATATTTAGAGGTCCCGTCAAGCGTCGAGCGCCTCTGGTCCAGGACGGAAAAGCGTATTATGTGAAAATGTTTCTTAAGGAACGCCCTCAGGTCTTCGGGAAGATCCGTCATCTCTTC
>Ga0247841_10007235_pt1 | contig 16591 bp, 19 predicted proteins | sample LaCruzMarch2015__2_FD_192410 | JGI IMG/M metagenome (GOLD analysis project Ga0247841, IMG submission 192410) | Freshwater microbial communities from meromictic Lake La Cruz, Castile-La Mancha, Spain - LaCruzMarch2015_18m | ecosystem: Environmental > Aquatic > Freshwater > Lake | place: Spain... | reverse complement strand
TCGACTTTTGCCAACATTTCTAATCCCATTTTATAATGTTTTGAGGTTGGAATATCGGAGTAAAGTAAGGGTAAAGTTACATTTTCGATTGCCGGGGTTTTGGTAAGTAAATTAAATTGTTGGAAAACGAAACCGAGAGTGACATTTCTGATTTGGGCTAATTGATTTTCGGAAAGATTAGCAATATTTTTGCCTTCCAATATTACTTCACCAGAAGTTGGGATATCAAGCAAACCAATAATGTGCATCAGGGTTGATTTACCGGAGCCGGAAGCGCCGGTGATGGCGACAAATTCGCCATCAAAAATTTTGCAACAAACACCATCGAGAGCATTGAATTTTACGCCGCCAAGAGTATAAGTCTTAATAACATTACGAAGCTCCAAAAGAGGCGTTTTAGCGTTTTTTGATGATGACTTGGTCATATTCACTTAAGCCGGATTTAATTTCTATATCAGTGTCAGATTCGATACCGGTCTCGATGTTTTTCTTTTCTCCGCCAGCTGGCGGATTTTTTCCATTTCTAACATAAACATATTTTTGACCATTTTCTTCAGAAATAGCTTCGATGGGAAGTGTAAGTACATTTTCTGCCCTAGCTAAGGGAATATCGACGTTACCAGTCATGGCTAATCTGTATTTCAAAGCGGAATTGTCGACAGGGAGTGAAAATCTTAATTCATACACTGTCGATGAAGTGGAATTAATCGGAGCAAAGGAAATGTAAGTTATTTTTGAATTAATTAATTCTTGGGCGAAACTGTCGAGGGTGACCGTGGCATCCTGGTCATATTTTATTTTATTGACGTCTTCTTGGTCGATTTCGGAACGAAAATAGAGACTATTTGGATCGACTACACCATAGGTAGTGGTTAGGGCAGAGATATTGGTACCGGGTAGAGCTTGGGCAACATCAGTGACAATACCAGCAATTGGTGAAACGATGGTGGCGTATTTTATGGTTAAATCAGCAAGTTCGTAATCGATAACATTATCCTCAAGGGTGTTTTGGGATCTTTCCAGAATTCTTTTCATGGCATCGGTCAGAGTTGAATTTTCTTTTTGAGTTTTATACGTGTCTTGAGTGTCATTAAAGGTTGAGAGTCCGCTTTTGTAGGTGAGAAATTGAGCTTTAAGATTTTTATTTAACTGAGTTTTGTCCAATGAGGCGATGGCTTGCCATTTTTTGACTTTGTCCCCGACTTTGACACCGACCCAAGCGAGTTGGCCGCTGGTTTGAAATTGAAGGGTAGCCTTGGAGCTAGCGTCGATTGAACCAGAAAGGGCCAAGACAGATTCGATATTTTGTCTTTTTGGGGTAATTTGGGTGTATTTTACGACTGGTTTTTTGAATTTGGTGTAGCCAAAAAACAAGATTGCGATAATTACAGCTGTCAAAATTAATTTAGTAGGACTTTTCACAAAGCGTTTCATACAAGCTCGTATTTTAGCACATTTTTAACTACTTTTCGATCGTCCCAGGGGTATTTTTTGCCATCGATAGTAATTGATTGTTCGGCGCCTTTGCCGGTGATTAAAACAATATCGTCTTTTTTTGCTAGACTTATGGCTTTTTTGATGGCAGTTTCCCGATCAAGGATCAAAAATAATTTTTTCTTATCGATCATTTTGGCGATATCATCGGCAATAATTTGTGGATCATCGGCATAGGGGTCGACGTTGGTGACAATGACATAATCGGCTAATTTGTTGGCCAAGTTTCCCATCGGGGCACGTTTGGCCGGATCTCGACCGCCGCCTTCGGCACCGAGCAAGACAATTATTTTTCCTGTTTTTGGGCAAATTTCTTTTGCTGTTTCCAGTAAAGCTTTAAGGGAGACCGGTTCATGGGCATAATCGACGATGAGTTTTAGGCCTAATTTATTGGGGATAAATTCCATTCTGCCGGGAATATAGGATAATTCTTTGAAGCCGTTTTGGATTTCAAGTGGTTTGAGACCAAGTTTGAGGCCGAGGATGACAGCCGGGAGGGCATTATAGATATTGACTACCCCTAGGGTATTTATAGAATATTTATTTTTGTTTAATTCAAAAGTGGATGAATCGATGACTTTTGCCTGATAATCGGATTTATTGTTGACACTAAAAGTAATTTTTTGAGTACAAGAATTGTTCAAATAATAGTTGGAATGAGGATCGTCGGCATTGGCTAGAATTAAATTTGGACAAGTTTGAAATAATTTTGCCTTGGCGGCTTTGTAATTTTCAAAATTATTGTTATGTGAGGGAAGATGTTCCGGAGTGAGATTGGTAAAAATAGCGGTATCGAATTTTATGCCCAAATGTCGGTATCTTTTGATACCTTCGGAAGTGACCTCCAGGACACAATATTCACATTTGGCCTCGACCATTCCTTTTAATAACTTTTGGAGAACAAAATGACCGGGCATGGTCATATGATATTTATTTAGGTGTTCGGTATCCCCTATTCGAATATTGGCGGTACCGATAAGGCCGCATTTATGACCGTTGTGATTCAAGACGGTCCAAATGAAATTGGCGGTGGTGGTTTTACCTTTGGTGCCGGTGATGCCGATTATTTTTAATTTTTTTGAGGGATAACCATAAATGAATGGGGCCAAAATGGCTTTGAGATAGTTATAAAAGAGGCGCATTGATCTATTTTACCTTATTTCGGAGCTCTTTGAGTTTCCACATGAAGAGTTTACCGGGGGTTTGGATGTTGGTTTGATCTTTGACAAAATAGCGGGCTTTTTGCAAAATTTCATGATCGACGGTTTTGGCTAATTTAATATAGAGAGATTTATTTTTCCAATCACCCAATTCTTCGGCTAATTCCAGTCCGTAGGCCTGAAATTCATTTTTGACATATTTAGTTCGTCCCGCGAGGGTGATTTTGTATTTTTCAAAAGAATCCGATAATTTGGTTGGTTTACTCATTTGGTTAATTTTTGGATGATTTCTCTAGCAATAATGGCGGATTGGCAATAATCTTTATTGTTGTCAACCGCGATAGCTAAAGAGAATCGCTCTCCTTTTTTGAGTAAACAAAAAGCAGGGACATCGGTCTTGCCAGGTTCAACGCCATTATCAAGCATTTGGGAAGTGTATTGGTCTAGAAATAGTCCGGGATAATCTGTACTTGAGATACTAAACCCATCTTTGTGACGTGGGTCTGATTGAAATTTAAGTCTTATACTATAATTAATTTCGGGATAAGTTTCTCTAATTTCGTCGGTGACCTGATGCACCCTATCTATTATATTTTCTTGCATTGTTTTGATTTTAACATAAATTTACCTGGAGTGAGCCAGTTTGATATAGGGCGGGTGAAAATTATTTTTTTGCCGTAGAGGGCTTGGTAGACGACGGAAACTGATTCAGTGTTTTCGTCGATGGCGAGATTTAAAACAATATAAAATTGGTCAGGATTTTTGTAATGAAAATATTTGCTGCCAATTTTTACCAATTTTTTGGCGTCATTTAATTTTTTAAATAATTCTGATTCGGGGATGTGTGCCATAAGTGGACCGTAGCAGACTTGAACTGCTCTCTCTGCAATGCGAATGCAGTGCTCTACCAGATAAGCTAACGGCCCAAAGAATTTATTATTTCTTTGATAGTGTTGTCTATTATAGCGCGTTCCTCGGGTAAAAACGATTGCAAAACATAATCTTCGACGGGGATATTGTTTTGAGATTTTCCGATACCGATTCTAATGCGATTAAAGGCTTGGGTGCCAAGATTTTCGATAATAGAAATGACGCCATTGTGGCCGGCGGGACCTCGGTCAAATTGGCTTTTGTACTCCCCTACTCCCAGATCCAAATCGTCATGGATGACATATAAATCTTTTGGGTCGATTTTGAAGTAATTTAAAATTTTTTGGGCGGTCTCACCCGATAAATTCATATAATCGGTTGAGATGGCAAAGAATTTATCGCCATCACGAAATATTTTGGCTTTTAATTTGGGAAAGTTTTCGTATTTGCCATCAGCGATTTGGTTGATAATCATTTGCCCCAAATTGTGACGAGTGTTTTGATATTTTGTATCAGGATTGCCTAGACCGAAGTAAAGTTTCATAGCTTATTGTATCAATTTCTCAATTTCTTGTTTTAATTGTGATGGGTTGTAGTAGACGATGCCGTGCATGCCCAGGCTTTTGGCGATTTTGATAAATTCTTTTTTGTCATCGACAAAGATAGCTTCCTGGGGTTTTACATCTAACTTTTTTAAAGTGATTTCATAAATTTTTGGATCGGGTTTGTTGAGACCGATATCGGTTGACAAAATGACTATCTCAAATGGTTTATAGAGTCCGATTTTTTCGTTGAGAGCCTTATCTTCGAGGGTGACGTTACTCATGATAGCGGTTTGGTAGCCTCTTTGTTTTAGGTCAGCAGCGATACTGTAAACTTCTTGATTTATCTTAACTATTCTTTGAAAATTTTGATGATCGGCAACATAATCATTAATAATATTTCGCCATAATTCGCTTTCGACCATTTGACCTTTTTGCCAGATGGAAAAATATTTTTCGTAGCTTTGATTTATAAGTTTTGGTGACAAGCCAAACTGGGAAATAATATTTTCTTGGGTTGCTTTGATATCGGTAATTTTTAATACTCCCCCGACATCAAAAATTATGGCCTTGATCATGAGGTAGTTTAACATGAAGTATAGTTTGATATTTTGTGATATAAAACGATAGATAATGATGTAGGCTTTAGGTTTGGCGGAAGCTATGGGAAGATCGTATTTTAGGGGCTAATTAGCACTCGGAGTGATCGAGTGCTAAGAGGAGATTTTGTTAAAATTTTTGTTTTATTGATTGTCCGGTTTTAATTAATAGTTGAATAAAGAGTAAAAAGAACAACATGCCTATTTGTAATATAGGTAATATAAATAATAAACTAGCTCCCATACCGTTCCAAGCATCTGTTTGACCTTTAAAAATATCGATAATGTAAAAAATTAGATTAAGAATGGTTATCCAAAGAGGTAAAAGAAAAAAAATAAAAGAGAGTTTACCTAGTGTTTTTTTATTGGTAAATTTGTTTATTTTTTTAATTGTAAGATTTGTTAAATATCCGAAAATAATATTGATAATAGTTATGATAATAATCATATTGATAGTTTATCAAATTCTTCTTCATTAATTATTTTTACACCAAGCTTTTTGGCAGCGAGGAATTTGGATGAATTGCCGTCGGTTTCATTAGTTAATAAATAGTCTGTGTTGCTGGTGACGGCGGAGGTGAAGCGGCCGCCGAGAGATTCGATTTTGGTGATCATGTCTTTGCGAGGAATGGACAAATCACCTGTTATACAAAAATTAAGATTGTAGATTTTAGATTGTAGATCGTGGATGGGAGATTTTAATTCTATTTGATTTAAAATCGATTGAATTATTTCTTTTCGCAAATTTATTCCATCAATGATTTTTTGGGCGAGGGTGATTTGGAAACCGGCGAGATTGTCAAAATCGGTTAATTTTAAATTCAATAATTTTTCTGGTGTATCGAAACCAAAATCAATCATTTGTTTGATACGGGCGTGGGAAAAATTGGGAATTTGGGCGGCGTCATAAACTTCCATGAGGGTGAGATTTTTTTTGGCCTGAATTTCGGAAATTATATTGTTGGCGGATTTTTCACCGAGGTTGTCTAGATTGGCGATGTCCCCTATTCGGAGTTTATAAAAATCCCCGGGGAGCAATAATTTTTTGGCTTCGAATAATTTAGAAATAGTTTTACTGGAAATGTTTTTGATATCCAAAGTTTTGCAAAATAAATTGAGAACCCCGAGGACTTGACCAAGACAGAGTGGGTTGGGGCATTTTATAAATTTATGATCGACAATTAATTTTGTGTCGCAAACTGGGCAATTAGTTGGGGCGATAATGTGACCAGTGTTAACTTTTGTAATTACTTTTTCGATGTGAGGGATGACATCTCCTCTACGAGAAATTTCTACGATATCGCCAATGTTTATATTTTTTTCTTTGATTAAATCGTAATTGGCGAGTGAGGCAAAAGTGATAATGGCACCGGAGGTTTCAATCGGGTCGACTTCAGCGACCGGTGTAATTGTTCCAAGTGGACCGACCTGCCAAACAATATTTTTTATTTGAGTCTCATTGGTGAGACTAGGAAATTTGTAAGCGACTTGACCTTTCGGGCGATTGTCACGGGCACCTAATTCTTTTTGAATTTTTAAATCATTAATTTTGATGACAAGACCATCGATTTCGTAAGGATAATTTTTGCGTTTATCGGCTAGAAATTCCTGATATATTTTTTCGATGTCGGCAAAATTAGTGCACAAAATATTTTCGACAGTAACCAGGCCGAGAGATTTTAGATAATCGATGTTTTCTTGTTCAGTTGATTTGTGGGGAAAAAGTTCTACGGCATAGATAGTGCAGTATTCGGCGTATTTGCCATCAAGTCTTTGAGAAAGGCCAGAAGCGGCGTTGCGAGGATTGGAATATTGATCTTGTTGTAGGGAACGGGCATGCCCGTTCCCTACAATTGCATTTAATTTTTCAAAGTCAGATAAGGTGACGACAATTTCAAAACGAATAGAGCCAGTAAATTTTTGTTTTAATTCTGGGAGAAAGTTTTGCATTTTGACAACATTTTGAGTGATCACATCACCAATTTGTCCATCACCACGAGTAATGGCGTCAACTACCCTACCCTCTTTATATTCGACTTCAAGTGAAATGCCGTCGCATTTTGGCTCAATTAAATATTCGGTTGTATTTATTTTTTTTAATTCAAAATAATGAACGAGGTCCTCGTAAAGATTGACTTTATTAAGTGAGCCCATGGGCATGCTGTGCTTTTTTTTGTCAAAACCGGTATTGAAATTTTTGTTGCCGACTTTGCTAAAAATACGATGATAAGGCGCTTTTTGTTTTAGAATCTCTTCGAGAACATCAAAAGTATGATCATCCATGATTGGCTTAGCGCTAGTGTAGTAGGCTTTTTTGGCGGACATCAAAATCTCGCCCAAATCCTGAGGAGTGATAGTTTCCAGATTAAAATCAGAGAGAGTGTACATGATGTATTATATGATAGAATCGAATCTATTGCAGAAGAAAGACACTATGGAGAAATAGATTTTTTAAATAGTGTATTTATGGGTAAAGAGGAAATAACACAAAAGGATAAGAAAACAGCAATAGAGATAATAGTTAATTTGCCTTCACGAGAAAGTAGAAAAAATTTTACAATCCAATTAGGGACTAGAATAAGAGAATCAAAATAATTACACGTTAGCCAAACAATAGTAGGCGCCTTTGGTGGAACCGCGTTTTTCGACAACACCGTCATCAATAAGTTTTTTGAGATCGCGCCAGAGAGTGTCATCGGAAACCATGGGGAGAATCGATTGGGCGTCAGGCATACGGAGACCACCAAATTGTTGCATAAATTCGACCAGTTTTATCTGACGTTCGGTCAGATGGACTTGTTTGCCGCCTAATTTTTGTTTAAATTTTAGATCTCGGGAAAGTGATTGAACTTTTTCTTTGACTCGGCTTAATTCGATAGCGAGAGCTTCGGTAAAATATTCTATCCACCCAGTTAAATTACGTTTGAAAATATCGGGGGCGAGATTATGGGTGGCCTGAATTGTGTTGTAATAATTTTCGGCATTGCGATCAAAATATTCTTCGAGAGAAAAAAGACGACGGATATCATAGCCCTGGACATAGAGGGGTAACATGGCAAAAGCACGGGAAACACGGCCATTACCTTCGATAAAAGGATGGATGGCGACGAGGATATAGTGAGTGATGGCGCTTTTTAGAGCGGGATGAATTTCCTTAGCTTCAGGACTATTGAGCCAAGCGATAAAGTCGGCGATTAAATAAGGGACTTCGATGGCTGGAGGGGGTCGATGCGCAATTTCGCCGGTTTGAGTATTTTTCAAAACGACTTGTTGATGGCGATATTTGCCTTGTTCGGTTTCGGTGATAACCTTGAGAGTAGTTAATTCGTGGATTCTTTTGATGATAGTTTCAGAATAGAAAAAAGGACGTTTGCCGTTTTCATCAAAAGAGGGAAGGGTTTTTTCTTCGGGTAAAGGCATATTGGCATCAAAGAGAGCCCAGAGTTCTTCGAGATAGGACATGACGTTTCGGTAGTTGATAACTTCTTGGATGTCACGTTCACCGCCGGTAATTTTTTGGCCTTCAACTAATTTGGCAACTTCTTGGTAAGTTAGGTCGTTTCCTTCGATACGGGTACCATAATGAACGGTGCGGACGACGGCTTCTTGCTGGAATTGTTTCTCATATGCCGGAATCAATGGGGCTTCATCAATAATCGCCTTGGCACCTTCGATGGTACTAATGTTTTTTAGAATACGATTATTGATTGTAAATAGCGGAGAAAACATCTTAAGGGGATTATACCACTTTTTACCAAAATCAATGAGGGGATAATGCGGAGAAAGAAGATGAAATGCTCCTTGATAAAGGAGCTGTCACGAAGTGACTGAGGATTTATTCTGTCGAATAAATAAATCTCCTCCTCTCGCCTATTGGCGAGGGACCCTCTTTATCAAGAGGGATTAACTTAATATAAAATAATCCAGGGCGAGAAAGGGGTCGACGTTGTGCTTGATCATGTCGATGGATTTGAGTAGTGTTTTGATTATGGCCGTAGATTGGGGTTTTTCTAGGAGATTTTGGTGATGTAAGACTAATTGTTCTTCTAAAAATGGAAGGATTTCGTCTTTGGCCAAATTCATGTCGGTAAGTTTGCCAACAGGAAAAACTATTTGTTTTGTCGATTTTTCTGAGGATGAATGGATTTTAATTTGGTGGGTGCGGGATAAAATAGTTGCCAGTAAGCTATTGGGTTTATTGGTGGTCAAAATTAAATAATTATTTTTACCAGGATCTTCGAGAATTTTTAGTAAAGCATTTTGGGTGGGAATTTCTAAATTATCGACGGCATAAATTATTATTATTTTATTTTCGTGATTGTAAGGCTTAGTGGAGATGAATTTTTTGAGACTTCGGATTTGGTCGATAGAATAATCGGAATCGATAGTTAGGATATCAGGATCGTTTTGTATTTTTTTGTGGCCTAAAGATAACAATATTTTGTCGATAGCATCAGTGGGATTGCCAATTATTATAGTTGATGGAAAGACATTATTCATGTAGTATTATTATATGCCAGATTCTGCCCAGAAGGTCTACAAGACAATTTGTGAGGTATTGATCGCCAAAAAGCTGATAAGCGAAGAGCAAGCCAGGGAAGTGAATATGCGTCAATTAAAGACCGGGGATTCCGAGGAAATAGTAATCAAACAATTGAGGTTGGTTGATGATAGAAATTTTGTCGAAGCTAAGGCTGATTTTTTGCGGGTGCCATTTGTTGATCTAGAAAAAATCGGATTTTCACCAGAAGCTTTGTCATTGGTGCCGGAAGTAGTGGCCAAAAAATATTTAGTGGCGCCGTATAAACTGGATACTAAAGAAAAGATTTTGTATGTGACGATGGTGAATCCACTTGATTTGGAGACAATTGAGTTTTTGGAGAAGAAATCGGGTATGAGAGTGGTATCGGGGATGTCGGTCCAAAAACAAATTGAAGATTTTATTGGTGAAAAATATACGAGAGAAAAAGGAATTGCGACGGAAGTAGGCAAGGCAATTGATGAGCAAAAAAAGGAAACGAAAAAAGATACGGTCGAAGAAAATGAACAGGTGTCGGCGGAAGCGCCGGTCGCCAAGATTGTATCGACGGTTTTGGAATATGCGATGCGGGCGAGAGCTTCCGATGTTCATATTGAACCACAGGAAGAAAATGTCAGAATTCGATATAGAATTGACGGTATTTTGCAGGAAAAATATTTGTTGCCAAGAAATGTACATGATGCGGTGGTGTCGAGAATTAAGATTTTGTCGGGAATGAAAATTGACGAAAAACGGGTACCTCAAGATGGACGTTTTTATTATAGTTACGATCAATCAGAGGTTGATTTGCGGGTTTCTACCCTACCTACAACTTACGGAGAAAAAGTGGTGATGCGGCTTTTGCAAAAATCGATCAAAACGCCGACTTTGCCAGAATTGGGTCTTCGGGGTTTGGCCCTGAAAAATTTAATGAATGCAATTGAACGACCGCACGGAATTATTGTTGTTTGCGGACCGACAGGTTCAGGAAAGACAACAACCTTGTATTCTGTTTTGGGTATTGTGGCGACACCAAAAGTAAACGTGGTGACGATTGAGGATCCGGTCGAATATCAAATGAAGGGAGTTAATCAGGTACAGGTGAATGTGCAGGCAGGTTTGACGTTTGCTTCGGCTTTGAGATCTTTTTTGCGGCAAGATCCAAATGTTATTATGGTGGGAGAAATTCGGGATGCGGAAACAGCTGATTTGGCCATAAATGCGGCCTTAACGGGACATTTGGTTTTTTCGACCTTGCATACAAATGATGCTTCTGGAGTACCGCCGCGAATGTTGGATATGGGAGTAGAACCGTTTCTATTAACTTCGGCCTTGAATTGTGTTGTCGGTCAGCGGGTGTTGCGGAAAGTGTGCAAAAATTGTGGTCAGGAGGCCGATATCCCAGCAGAACAATTAGGAGATATCAAAACGACCCTGGGTCCGATTTTTGAAATGATCGAGGATAAATGGAAGAAAGATAATAAGCCAATGAAAATTATGCGACCGGTGGGATGTGAAAAATGTAATGGAACAGGATATTACAGTAGAATCGCTATTTATGAAGTGATGCCAATTTCTGAAAAAATTGCCAAGATGGTTGTGTCAAAAGCGTCGGCGGCTGAGATTCAAAAACAGGCGATGGAAGAAGGGATGTTGACAATGAAACAAGATGGTTATGTTAAAGTTTTAGAAGGAGTAACTAGCGTGGAAGAAGTTCTACGTGTGGCGCAATATTAATTATGAATACAAAATTACAAGAAATTTTGAGATTGGCGATTGCCAATAAGGCGTCGGATGTCCATATTATAGAGGGAATTGTGCCTAAATTAAGGATAAAAGGGCAATTAATCGAGGTAAATAATTTTTCGGCTGAAAATATAAGCCAAATTTCGGAGATGATTTTTTCGACGATGGTGCCGGAGTTAAAGGATAAATATAAACAGGAAAAAGAATTGGATTATTCATTGGAATTGGATGATCATCGATTTAGGGTAAATGTTTATTTTCAACAAGGCAAAATGGCAATGTCATTGCGGGTAATTCCGGGCGAGATACCGACCTTTGAAGAATTGGATTTGCCGGATATTTTTAAATCATTTGTGGCGTTAAAACAGGGATTTGTTTTGGTGACAGGACCAACCGGTATGGGAAAATCGACAACAGTAGCATCTCTATTGAATGAAATAAATAAACAAAGATCGTGTCACATCGTGACAATTGAAGATCCGGTTGAATATGTAATTAAGCCGGTAAGTGCGATTATTTCTCAGCGTGAAGTTGGTTTTGATACAAATAGTTTTTCCAAGGCCTTGCGTTCATCGCTTCGACAGGATCCAAATGTGGTTTTTGTCGGAGAAATGCGGGATTTGGAAACGATTTCGACGGCCTTGACGGTAGCCGAGACGGGTCATTTGGTCTTCTCTACCCTACACACAAATTCAGCGGCTCAAACAATTGACAGAATTATTGATGTTTTTGATCAGAAAGATCAGGTTCGGGTGCAATTGGCAAGTGTGGTGACAGCGATAATTTCTCAGAGGTTGATACCGACAGTCGATGGACTATTAACACCGGCATTTGAAATTTTGGTAGCGACACCGGCGGTGAAGAATTGTATCAGGGAAGGGAAAACATTTATGGTTGACAATATTATCCAAACCAGCGGTGATTTGGGAATGGTGAGCCTTGATTATTCTCTGGCAAAATTAGTCAGACAAGGGAAAATAAGCGAGGAAGTGGCGATGACATATAGTTTGAAACCAAATGAGTTACAAAATAATCTGAGGGGGATAAAGGGAATTTAGTTTATGGCAAAATTTGCTTATCGGGCAAGAAATTGGAACGGAAAGTTAATTTCCGGGGTATTGGATATGGCTGATAAGCAGCAAGTAATTAATTCGATTAAGGAAAGCGGTTTAGTGCCGATAATGGTAGTCCAAAAGAGAGAAAGTTTGATTGATGAATTTTTTAAAAAAATACTTGGTCGGGCGTCATCAAAACAAGTTTCAAATATTACGAGAGAGTTGTCGACGATGATGACGGCGGGATTACCTTTGACCGATTCTTTGGCACTTTTGCGGGGTCAAGTGAAAGAAGGGACGACGATGTTTGAAATAATGGATTATGCCCTCAAAACGGTCCAGGGTGGACAGTCGTTGGGGATGGCGCTGGGTAAGTATAAGAATGTATTTGGTGAGGCCTATGTGGCGTCGATAAATGCAGGCGAGGAGGGTGGTGTGTTGGAAGAAATATTAGCAAAACTTGCCGATAATCTAGAAAATGAGGAAGAATTTAAAGGGAAGATAAAAGGAGCGATGATTTATCCGGTTATTGTAATTATTGGCATGATTGCAGTTTCGATAATTATGATGATAGTGGTGATTCCGAAATTGATGACGATGTATAACGATTTTGGAACGAAAATGCCACCGGCGACAATCGCCTTGATGGCAATTTCAAATTTTATGGCAAAGACCTGGTTTTTGATGCCGGTGTTTTTGGTAGGTGGTATTTTTGCCTATAAATTTGGCGAAAAAAGTAAAATATTCAGAACAAGAAAGGATAAATTTATTTTGAAATTACCGATTTGGGGTCCATTGATGAATAAAACGATTATTGCCAATACGACAAGGACTTTGTCAATGTTGACAGCAGCGGGAATTTCTTTGAACCAATCATTAAATATCGTGGCGTCGGTGGCCGGAAATGAAATTTATTATGATGCTTATATAAAAATTTCGGAACGGGTCCAAAAAGGTTTTGATGTTGCCTCTTCGTTCGAAGATGCGGGGATTTTTCCAATGATAGTGACACAGATGGTGACGACGGGAGAAGCGACGGGGAAATTAGATGATGTCTTGATGCGGGTGTCGAATTTTTTCAAGGTGGAAGCGGAGCAATCGGTCAAGGCCTTGACGGCGGCAATTGAACCGTTGATCATGATTGTTCTTGGTATTGGGGTGGCTTTTTTGATCATTGCCGTGCTCATGCCAATTTATAACTTGACAAGTCAGTTCTAATGTTACATTATTAATGTACTATGAAAAATAAATTATTAAGAGGTTTCACATTAGTAGAACTTTTAATTGTTATTGCCTTGATCGCAATTTTGTCGGTAGCGGTACTTTCGACCATTAACCCGATCGAACAATCAAACAAGGCGAGAGATGCCAGGGTTCAAAATGATGCGGCGGAATTAATGGGTGCTTTGGAAAGATATTATGCGAGTACGAGTTCGTCTGGAGACGGGACTTATCCGTGGGCTAAATTTACCGATTTAGCTGTAGCTAATACACCTAACGCGGCAGTGGTTTTGAGGTCGGATATGTATGGAGTTGGGGTTTGTTCGGAAGAGTCTGATCTTGGGGCTGTTTCAGGTGCCGGTTTGCTTGGTCACAATTCGGATGATAAGGTGACGACTGGAAATTGTGATGACGGTACAGATACCGGAATAAATTATCTTTTGTCGACTTCTGAATTGAAAACCAGTTTTGCCGGTAAGGATGAATTTAAGGGGATTGATACTAATTCTTTATTTGTAACCCGTGTTGAGGGCAGCGATTCCTTATATGTTTGTTATGTTCCGAGAGCGGTAGCTAATCGTAATGATTTGACTAAAATGAGATGTATTACTTCTCCTACAGGTGTGATTACTCGTGGCGGTGAAGGTACTTGTGTTGGAACAGTTACGAGTGCACTTTGGGATGAACCGTCTTTACATCTTGATGGGACAATGCCAATGTTCAAATGTGTACCGGAGTGATGCTAGATTAAATTGAATTTTAATCCCCTGCAGCTGCAGGGGGATTTTTGTTAAACTAACATATGTCTTTTGTAATTTTTATATTAGGGTTGTGTTGTGGAAGTTTTGTAAACATGCTTCTTTATCGAGTGGCAATGAATTATGGATTAATTAAAAAAAAGAAGCTGGGAGACTGGTCAGTTTGTGATTTTTGTGGAAAGCAATTAAATTGGTTTGATAATATTCCGGTAATTAGTTGGTTAGTTTTGAAAGGCAAAAGTAGATGTTGTGGTAAGAAATTACCAATTAGCTATCCCCTAGTTGAATTACTTGTTGGTATATTGTTTTTGTTTAATCATAATATTTTTGGTTATTTTATTATTGTTTTTTTGGTGTTCAGCGCATTTTTTGATCTGAAGTGGATGATACTCCCCGATTTTTCGACAGTAATATTAATTTTATTGTCTTTATTTTTTGTAAAAGATATAAGTTTTGTTTATGCGGCGATTGGGGCGGCGGGATTTTTATATCTTTTGTATTTGATTACCAAAGGCAAGGGTATGGGCTTTGGAGATGTAAAATTAGCCGTATTTATGGGATTATTTTTGGGATGGCCAAAAATAATAGTGGCTTTTTATGTGGCTTTTATTGTCGGGGCGATAGTGGGATTGATTAGTATAATTTTGAAAAAGAAAAAATTGAAATCGGAAATTCCTTTTGGTCCATTTTTGATTTTTGGGACACTTGTCGCTTGGTGGTGGGGTAAATTTGTGATAAATTGTTTATATAGATGGTTATGAGACGGGCAGGGTTTACATTATTGGAGGTGTTGATTGTAATGTCGATATTGGCGATATTAATATTGGCGGCGACATCAACGATAAATCCGATATTACAGGTTAATCGAGGCAAGGATGCGGTCAGAAAAAAGGATTTAAAAAGAATTAGTGTTGCTTTTGAGGAATATTATAGTGACAAGGGTTGCTATCCGACACAGGAAATAATTGATGGTCTGAATTCGGTTGGTTGTGGCACGACTGGTTTGTATCAGCTAAACCCCTGGCCTTGTGATCCAAATAAGACGCATTATACCGTTAAAGTAGAACCGGCGGGGGGTTGTCCGAATACATTTTGGGTGACAACGAGGTTGGAAGCAGAAAAAACCACAACAGTATGTAATTATGGTGTGGCCAGTGCCAATAAAAGCTGGCAGGATGATTCATGTTTTGAGGAAAGTTTGGAGACAGGGGGTGTAGATGAGCCGACAGCGACGCCGACACCAATGTTTGATATTACCAAGTGCAATAGGACTTGCAATATAAATTGTGATAGTCAAAGAATACCTCCCCAATCTTGTCAGGCGGCGCCGGGAAGTCAATGTAGCGGTGCAAATTGTTTTTATACGAGTGATACTCAAAATGATATCTATTGCCAGGTAGATTGTTGTGGCACAGTTGGATGTCCATATCAATAAAATGTGGTAAAGTTATATTATGAAGAAAGCTTTTACACTAATTGAACTTTTAGTGGTGATGGCGATAATGGGAATATTAACGATTATTACAGTGTCGCAATTTACGACGGCCAAGACGAAAGCGGGCGATTCTCAGAGGAAGGCTGACTTATCGTCAGTGTCAAAGGCATTAATGATGTATTATGCGGATTATGATAGGTTTCCGGCGACGATTGATTTAACTACTGGGGGAGCATTTACTGATGGGACAACAGATCCGGGTGGTTTGTATATGAAAGTTATGCCAAAAGAAAATAATCAAGTAGATTACCCTTATGTGTATGCGACGAATGGTACCAATAAATTTATAATATTGGGGCATTTGAAAAATACACAGGATTCTGATGGTTACAAAAAAGGGACATCGACTCCAAGAACAATTACTTGTGGTGGACGGATATATAATTTTGGATTTACTTCACCAAATATTAGTTTAGATGAAATTACTGATTGCACTAGCTTATGATACAAAAAAGAGGCTTCACTCTAATCGAATTATTGGTGGCGATATCGATTATTGCCGTACTTACGGCAGTATTGTTGCCAAATTTTATGAATGTGCGGGAAAAAGCCAGGGATTCCCAGAGAATTCAAGATATGACGACGATCAAAAATGCGCTGCGGATGTACTACAATGATGCGGTGCCTCAAAGTTATCCGGCGGTACAAGGCACTTTGGACGCGGACTTACTCCCCTATTTGCCGGATGTCGTGGCGGTTTTGACTTCTTTGTCGGCAGCAAATTTGGAATATACACAAAAAAATAGTGGCGATGGTTTTGTTATAACAGTGGAATTGTCGGCAAAAACCGGTGATGAGTGGAAGCAGTCGATGTTGAAGTGTGGATTTGATCAAGTGACTGATATTGATCCTATTATTAGTACTCCGGCATTGCCGGCGAAGTTTGCTGTTTGCGCGAATTAAAAACAATTAAAAATTTCCGCCAAAGGCGGATCAGCCTCTGGCTGAAAAAAAATATGAAAATTATGAAAAATAAAAGAGGCTTCACATTGTTCGAGTTGTTGGTTAGTATTTCAATTATTGCTATATTGACAGTGATTGCAATGGTGAGTTATTCAAGCGCGCAACAAAAAGCGCGGGATGCCAAAGCGATTCAGGATGTCGATGCGGTGGGAAAAGCTTTGGAGCAGTA
>Ga0247841_10007234_pt1 | contig 16592 bp, 20 predicted proteins | sample LaCruzMarch2015__2_FD_192410 | JGI IMG/M metagenome (GOLD analysis project Ga0247841, IMG submission 192410) | Freshwater microbial communities from meromictic Lake La Cruz, Castile-La Mancha, Spain - LaCruzMarch2015_18m | ecosystem: Environmental > Aquatic > Freshwater > Lake | place: Spain... | reverse complement strand
CTATATCCTGTCGGGTATAAAAAATGCTGTCCCACTTGTAGGACACCGCTCACTCCATTCATTCCTTTTTAGCCATTTGTCGGCAATAGCCGACTTTTTTTTAAGGTGAGCAAAGCGGACATTTATGCCCCAACGAATTGCGGCGATGCTTTTTTCATGTTAAGTTATATTAATGACAATTAAGGGATTAATCAAAAAAATTATACCGAAATTTTTGTTGAGGTTTTACCATTTTTGTTTAGCTTTGTTTGGAGCTGTGATTTTTTCTTTCCCCGGCCTGCCTCGCCGAGTCAAGGCGGGAAAAAGCAAAAATATGAAAATTATTGGGGTGACAGGTACCAGCGGGAAATCTACCACCACAGATTTTATAACAAGAATTTTGGAAGAGGCCGGTAATAAAGTGGCCTCTTTGTCTTCAATTAGATTCAAAATTGGAGAAAAAGAATGGGAAAATAAATACAAAATGACAATGCCCGGCAGATTTGTCATTCAAAAATTTATAAAACAAGCCAAGCAAGCAGGTTGTAACTTTGTTGTTTTAGAAGTTACATCTGAAGGCATCAGACAATTTCGCCATAAATTTATAAATTTTGACTGCGCTGTTTTTACAAATTTGACGCCAGAGCACATAGAGAGCCACGGAGGTTTTGAAAACTACAGGAATGAAAAATTAAAATTGTTTAAGGCGACAAAAAACATACACGTTATAAACGAAGACGACGAAAATGCGGGATATTTTCTGAAAATTCCTGCAAAGCAAAAAATAATGTTCTCCGGTGAAAACGCAAAAGACATAGATTTTGATTCAGCCATGATTAGGGGCTTTAATGTTTTAAACGCGTTATCTGCGATTTCTGTTGCAAAAGCATATGGGATTAACCTTGATGTATGCAAAAAAGCTTTAGAAAAAATAAAAGCAATTTCAGGAAGAATGGAAGTTATTACAGAAAATCCGATAAAAGTTGTTGTTGATTATGCACACACGCCGGCACAGTTGGAGGCGGTTTATAAATCATTTGGAGAAAAGAATTTGGTTTGTGTTTTGGGGAGTTGCGGGGGAGGAAGAGACAAATGGAAAAGGCCGGAATTGGGAAAATTGGCTGAAAAATATTGCAAAGAAATTATAATAACCAATGAAGATCCGTATGATGAACCGCCAATGGAAATTATAAGGGAAGTTGCATCAGGAATCCAGGATCCAACACCTAACACCCAGCACCTAATTTTAGACCGCAAAGAAGCCATAAATACCGCCATAAAACTTGCTAAACCAGGTGAAGTTGTTATAATTACGGGGAAGGGATCAGAGCCATGGATGTGTGTAGAAAATGGCAAGAAAATTCCATGGGATGACCGCCAAATAGTCAGAGAATCATTAGCCAAAATCAATCATTAATTAGTAAAAATACATTATGTATAGGGAGGGAGAATCAAGAGAATACAACCCGCGAGACGACGCGGGACCTATTATAGAAGGAGAAGTGATAAGCGAGCACTTAGAACTTGGAAACAACCCGGAAGCAAGTGCAGAGCAAACTCCAGGAAGCCTTGTGGAAGCAGGGATATTACCGGCTGAAAAGAAAAACGCAACAGATGCGGTTATTTCTTCCAAGTGGTCTGAAAAAGCCAGGGAATTTTTTAAAACCCCTGGGGGCGAAGTCTTAAAAGGTGCCGGCGTTGTCACCGGTGTTGGTGCAGGTCTTTTTGCAATTTGGTTGTTAAAAGACATTTATTTTATTTGGAAATTTGCCAAGGTAATGATAGAAAAAGGAGGAAAGATGACTTATGCAGATGGAAAAAAAATTGCAGAAGACACGTTTTCTGCTTTGGGTGTTGGCGGTGATAAAAAGAAATAACAAGACGTTTATTAATTATATGGCGATAAAGTCAGCTAAACCTTTTTTAGAAAATTTGACGGAAGAACAAAAAAGATTAGGTTCAAGGATTTTTGATTTGATAGTTGGTCGAGTTCTGAAGCGAGTTTATCTGAGCTTAGATGAGAGCGGGAAAAAAAATATGGAAACGATTTTTCTTTCTGATGACAGCAAAGAGAAAGAAAAATTTGTAAAAAAGTATGCGCCCGACTTTAAAGAAATTTTCAAAGAAGAAGCGGGGGAAATTAATGGCGAGATAACAGAAGAGATATTAAAAAAGACAACGACTTAAGTTGATTTTTATTATAATTTATGTTAATGTATAGAAGACACATATAGTGGTCTTTTTTAATTTATAAAACACATGGCATTTTCAAAGTCAGTCAAAAAATTTATACGCACACAAAAGGCGCAAATAAGGCGTCAATTTTGGGACGTTAGGAAACAAGAAGAAATGATAAAAGAAATGTATGACAAGTTAGGTTTTAAAAAGACTGCATAACCTATAAAATATTTCGTTATTTATATGAAGATACAAGATATACAAAAATTAGCTATAAAAATGGGGATTGAGGCCGATTTTAGGGGCGAAATTGGAGTACAAAAATTGTTAGATGACAAAAAGCAGAAGTTCAATAAGATGTCAGAAGGGGAGAAGAAAGAATTTGATAAAGATGCGTTGGAAAATCCCTACTTAGATTCAGGAGTCTATAATATAGCAGACGACAAAGAAATAAAAAAGGTTTTGGTTGGAATAGATGTTGGACCGGAAGAAATTTTAATAGCAAAAGAATTGGGTGACATTGATTTAGTTATTGCTCATCATCCAACCGGAAAGGGATTGGCTCAATTAGCAGATGTTATGGAGTTACAGGCGGATGTTTACAATTATTACGGGGTACCAATAAATGTTGCAGAGGGTTTGATGAGAGAAAAGATTTCTGAGGTTGCTCGTGGGGTAAACTCATCTAACCACCAAAGAACAGTTGACGCAGCCAGGCTTATGAAAGTTAACCTGATGAACTCTCACACTCCATGCGATAACTTGGCGGCAAAATTTTTGAAAACCATTGTTGAAGAAAAAAAACCGGAAAGGATTAATGATTTAATAGACTTGCTAAAGGAAATTCCAGAGTATAAAACGGCCATGAAAATTGGTGTCGGACCGAAAATTTTTGTTGGCTCTCCGGAAAATCATTGTGGGAAAATTGCTTTGACGGAAATTACCGGCGGAACAGAGGGGTCACCAAAACTTTATGAAAAAATGGCGCAAGCCGGAGTTGGAACAGTTGTGGGTATGCACATTTCAGAAGAGGGTAAAAAAGAAGCAGAATCAGCTCATGTTAATGTTGTAATTGCCGGTCATATCTCTTCAGATTCTTTGGGAGTTAACTTGTTTGTGGATGAGTTGGAAAAACAGGCCCTCCTAGGCGGGCAGAGCATTGAAATTGTTTCGTGTTCTGGATTCACCAGGGTCTCAAGACTTGGAAAGTAAAATTTTTGTAACGAAACAGGCAGTGACGTGAGTCCTGCCTTTTTTGTTGTTGCCAAAGTGAATTGACCTTGTTTTTATTTGTTAAAGAACAAAGAGGGGTGAGAGGGCAGACCGCTCGGTGTGAGCGGTCTGCCCAATGGCCGTCCTTAAGTCGGCCGCGCGCATCTTCAGGCGAGCATCACCTTCGCTTTGGCCGGTGCATCGTTGGCCGCCGCTTCCACCACTACCGTCTTCTGCATCGCATTCATTCGTCGTCTCCTCTTGTTGTCCTCTTACCACCGCAGCACCTTCCAACTAGCCAGTCCTATTTGTATGCTTCGAGAATTATCAAGCCCCCTTTCTTTTTCCCCAAGCAGAGTACACCTAGGACGCTCAGCTAATTCAAATATATTATTTTATATTAATGATGTCAAGTTTGCATTTTATTAGTGTTGACATTGGTAAATTTTAGAATAAAATGACAGTTATGAGGGGGGTACAGGGTTTATCCCTAAGGACAAAAATAGTTTGTATCGGAGTAGGAAAAATATATATTTAGCTTCATTGTCCGAAGTTAGACTCGAGAAAAGCCTATTTCGTTGCAAAATATTTACCCTCCTCTTCAAAGGAACCATTGTTGAAAAGCACTGGTTTTTTTGTTAGAGTGATATAAAGGTTATTACTATAAAAATTAAAAATTAAACTATGGCAACAAAAAAGACAACTAAAAAAGAAGGAAAATTAATAGGGAAAATAACCCATTATTTTTCCAATATTGAAGTAGCGGTTATTAATTTATCAGCTCCGCTTAAAGTTGGTGAAACCATTAGGGTGATAGGGGGCCAAGAAACCGATTTTGAGCAAGAAGTTGACTCCATGCAAATTGATCACAAGGAAGTGAAGTCGGCAAAAAAGGGCGATTCTGTGGGCATGAAGATTGATGAAAAGGTCCACGAAGGATACAAGGCATATAAGATTTAATTATAAATGGCAGAAAACATAAAAGAGCAAATTGAAAATAAAGTCATAGACTGTATTGTAGCTGGCGCTATGGGCAGGATGGTTGTTTTTAAGCCGGATAAACTTAATGTGGATTTAATTGTTGAAAAGCGTGGAGACTATAAAACAAAAACCATTGGACTAAATATTTATGACGGTCAACCTTCCGAAAGTATTAGCATTGTTCCAAAAGAAAATCTTTATTTAATGTTTGTAAATTTTAATAAAGTGACACAGGATATAGCCGATAATTTTATTGTTGTTCCGTCAAACAACATGCAGAATAAATTATCAATGACTAAGAAAAGTTTTGTCGGCTTCTTAATTGAAAAATTAGGTAAATAATGAAATTCACGGCAGATTTTCATATACATTCAAAGTACTCCAGAGCCACTTCTCCTTTAATGGATTTGGCGAATTTGGACACGTGGGCCAAGATAAAAGGTATTGATGTTTTAGGCACCGGTGATTTTACCCACCCAAGGTGGTTTGAAGATATAAAAAAGGAGTTAGAACCGGCTGAGCCCGGTCTTTTTAAGTTGCGTAGCGGAGATTCTAACACAAGATTTATTCTAACTTCAGAAATAAGCTGTATTTATTCTAAAGGCACTCGTTTGCCGGACGGGCGAGGAAAAGTCAGAAAAATTCATATAATTATTTTTGCGCCGTCGATAAACGCGGTAGAAAAAATAAATAATAAGCTAAGCCAGATAGGAAATTTGAAGGCAGATGGCCGACCAATTTTAGGGTTAGACGCGAAAGAATTAGCGAAAATTGTTTTAGATGCAAACAAAGACTGTTTTATAGTGCCGGCCCATGCTTGGACACCATGGTTCTCTGTTTTTGGGTCTAAATCTGGATTCGATTCCTTAGAAGAATGTTTTGAGGAATACACAAAACATATTTATGCGATTGAGACAGGTTTGTCTTCAGATCCTGCAATGAATTGGAGACTTTCTCAGTTAGACAAAATATCTTTGATCTCCAACAGCGATGCTCATTCCTTGCCAAAAATTGGCAGGGAAGCCAATGTTTTTGATGCCGAATTAAGCTATAAGGGAATTACCGAGGCGTTAAAAACAAAAAAATCCAAGGGGTGCAACAATAAATTATTATATACTATTGAATTTTTCCCAGAGGAAGGCAAATACCATTATGATGGCCACAGATCGTGTGATTTGAGCCTAACGCCACAACAATCAAAGAAGTATAAAGGCATTTGTCCTAAGTGTGCCAAGCCATTGGTGATAGGAGTTTTAAATAGAGTTGAAGAATTAGCCGACAGACCGGAGGGTTTCTTGCCAAAGGGTGCAGTCCCGTTCAAAAGTTTAATTCCATTAAACGAAATAATCGCCGAATCAATTGGCGCCTCTGTTATGGCAAAAGATGTTTTTAGGCATTATAATAACTTAATAAAAAATCTGGGGAATGAGCTGAAGATATTATTAGAATCAACAGAAAAGGAAATAAGAGAAAAATCCTTGCCAGAGATTGCCAGTGGAGTTATAAAAATGCGACAAGGCAAAGTTTCTATTGAACCAGGATACGACGGAGTTTACGGGAAGATCAAAATTTTTTCTGAAAAAGATGCGATAGAGGATAGTATAAGCCAGAAAACATTATTTTAAATTAGTTCTTTGGTAGTTTCTATTGACATACAAGGAAGCATAGAATATCATTAAAAACCCCATATGGAAATAAATAATTTTTATATAACTAAAGAAAAATTACACGAACTCAAAAAAGAATATGAGGAATTGCTGGATTTTGAGCATAAAAAATCTTTAGGACAAGAAGTTCCAAAAATTTTAGAATCAGACGACCTAAATCCGGAATTTGTAAGTTTCCAAGAAGATGTGGGGTTTTTGAGATCTAAAATTGATGAGCTCAAAAACATCTTAGAGCATCACGAAGTAATAAAAAAACCAACAAAAGATAAACTGGGCATTATAGGATTGGGGGCAAAAGTTAAAATAGATATAAACGGGAGAAAAGATGAGTTTGTTATTACCGGAACTCTTGAAGCAAACCCCGCACTAGGGAAAATTAGCAACGAGTCGCCTGTGGGTAGGGCTCTATTGGGGCATAAAACCGGAGACACCGTAGTTGTTGATTCACCCGTGAAAATAATCTATAAAATAAAAAACATAAAATACGAAGTCAGTTGAGCATTATAAAAATATCAGTTAAAGAGCCCCCGAAAGGGGGCTCTTGTTTTTTATGCGGCTTATTTATAGTATGATGTATTAATATCCAAACATTTTAAGTTAACTTTCATGCCAAAAATTATAAACAAAATTGTAAAAACATTAATAATAAGTGATTTTTTCTTGAATTTGGGATGGGGGCTTCTCTCACCAGTTTTTGCCATTTTTATTCTTCAGAATATTACCGTTGAGAGCGCGTCTAAGGCGGCGGAAGTGGCCGGTTTTGCTGCTTTGTTCTATTGGATAACAAAGTCTCTGTTGGAGATACCAATTGGGCAATTTTTAGATAAACACCATGGGGAAAAAGACGATCTTTGGTTTATGATAATTGGAACATTTTTAACAGCCCTTGTTCCCATCGGCTATATTTTTTCTTCCTTGCCATGGCACATTTATTTGTTTCAAATGCTTCACGCTCTTGGGATGGCAATGGCCCTGCCATCCTGGTTGGCAATTTTTACAAGACACATAGACAAGGGGAGAGAGGCCTTTGAATGGAGCATATCAACAACATCTATTGGCGCCGGCGCCGGCATAGCGGGAGGATTAGGGGGTGTTATGGCGGGAATGTTTGGTTTCAAGTTGCTTTTTGTTTTTGTAAGCGTGTTCACAGTTATAGCGGCCATTTTGTTATTAATTATTAAAAATAACATTTTCGCCAGAGATGGGCGCGAAGTTTTTGTTAGAGAGAGGCCGGTTGTAGAACCATGAAAAACCAAGAGATTTCAAAATTATTTTTTGAAATGGCAGATTATTTGGATATAGAGGGCGTAAGTTTTAAGCCATATGCTTATAGAAAAGTAGCTCTTGCGTTAGAAGGTTTTAAAGAGGATGTCGGAGAAATTTATCGACAGGGAGGAATTAAGGCACTTAAGGAAATTCCAGGGGTTGGCGAGGGTATTGCGAAGGGCATTGAAGAGTATCTGAAAAACGGTAAAATGAAAAGTCTCGAAGAGTTGAAAAAAAAGTTACCGGTGAAGGTTGAAGAATTATTGAAAGTTGAAGGTTTGGGTCCTAAAAAAATAAAAGCTCTTTACCAAAAGTTGGGAATTAAAAATCTGGAGGATTTAACAATAGCGGCAAAAAATCACAAAATTGCTCCTCTTTTTGGGTTTGGAGAAAAAACAGAAAAAAATATAGTCCAGGGTTTAGAATTTGTAAAGCAGAGTAAGGGCAGATTTTTACTTGGCGAAATTGTACCGATAGTAAAGGAAGTAATAGAAAGGTTAAAAAAACAAAAAGAGATAAAAGAAATCAGTGTTGCGGGTTCTGTTAGAAGACAGAAAGAAACAATTGGAGACATTGATATTTTGGTAGCATCAACAAACCCCAAAAAAACAGCTGATTTTTTTGTTTCTTTCCCGGAAGTTGAAAAAGTTTGGGCAGAAGGGGCCACAAAATGTTCCGTAAGATTTAAACAAGGATTTGATGTAGACTTAAGGATGGTGGCACAAAAAAGTTTTGGTTCTGCTTTGCAATATTTTACAGGTTCAAAAGATCACAATATTAACACGCGAAAAATTGCCATTGGAAAAGGTTTGAAGCTTTCTGAGTACGGAGTTTTCAACGGGAAAAAACAAATTGCCGGAGCCACAGAAGAGGGTGTTTACAAAGCAATAGGTCTTCCTTTTATAGCTCCTGAATTGCGAGAGGACAGTGGAGAGATCCAGGCAGGAGCAAATAAGTCGTTGCCTTTTTTAGTGGAGCTAAAAGACATAAGGGGTGACTTACATTGTCACACAACAGCCTCAGACGGCGTGAATTCAATTGAGGAAATAGTTGAAACAGCAATTAGTTTGGGCTACGAATATGTGGGCATATCAGACCACTCTAAATTTATAGGGATAACAAACGGATTAGATGAAAAAAAACTTTTAGTTCAAAATAAAAAAATCCAAAAAATAAACGAAAACATTAAGAAGCAAGGAAAGACGTTTAAAGTTTTACACGGATGCGAGGTTGATATAATGCCCAACGGAAATCTTGCCTTGGGAAATAATGTTTTAGAAAAATTAGATTATGTTATCGTCAGCGTTCATTCAAGCATGAAAATGGAAAAGAAAGAAATGACAGCAAGGATTATCAAAGCACTGGAAAATCCAAACGTTAGCATATTTGCGCATCCAACAGGGAGGTTGATAGGGAGTCGCGAAGAATACCAAATGGATTTTGACAAAATAATTGAGGTCGCTAAAAAAAATGGTACAATTTTAGAAATTAATTCTTCTCCAAGAAGATTAGACCTGAACGGTTTTAATATAAGAACGGCAAAAACACGGGGTATAAAAATGATAATAGGTTCGGATAGTCATCGGAAGGAGCAGATGAGTTTGATTGAATATGGTATTGGTCAAGCCCGACGTGGCTGGGCGGAAAAAGATGATATAATAAACACCCTGCCAATGGAAAAATTATTAGAATATTTTAAATAGAATGCCAAGAGAAAAATCAGCAGGAGCTATAATTTTTAGACGAGAGCCATTCGACACGGCTCAGGGCAAAAAATATAAAATATATTTTTTACTTTTGCATTATCCGTCGTTAAATCGAAAAGGCGGGCACTGGGAATTTCCAAAAGGGCACATAGAGGAAGGGGAGAATGAAGAGGAAACAATGAGGCGCGAAATACAAGAAGAGACCGGAATTAAAGATTTAGAAATGGTTCTTGGATTTAAAAAGTATATTAAATATTTTTTTTAGACAGTACAAGGAAAAAAACTCACTTTCGAAAGAAAAGCCGGCATGGATTTTTAAATTGGTTGTTTTTTTTATTGCAGAAACTAAGACCAAAGAAATAAAACTTTCTCCGGAACATATCGGATTCGAATGGTTACCTATTGAAGAAGCTATTAAAAAGACAACATTTAAGAATTCGAAAAAATTGTTGAGAGAAGCCGATGATTTTGTGAAAAAAAATAATTTGTTGTAATAATTTATAAATTGTGTTAGTAAAAAAGCGTACCGATGTACATTGGTACGATTGTTCGTTGAAATTTTTTTAACACAAAACGGAGGTGGCTTATGTGTGGAATACTTGGAATATCATGCAGTAATTGCAGGAAAGATAATCGGCATGTTTTTGGTAGACTAATGACTTGTGGTAACGATATTTGCCACCGCGGAGAGCAAGCGTGGGGAATTCTTACTGCAGATAAAGACAACGTATTTTCGCATCAGCAGGAGGGAAGGTTTGGAGAAGGCATAACTGAACAAAAAGCCTTCAGGCTTGCCAAAAGAATGAAGGGTTGCAGGGGATTAGCGCACACTCTTTACTCTACAATAGGCAGGGGTGGGCAGAAGAAGCAACCCAAAAGCATTCAACCTAGAATGGCCAAATTTCGTGGGAAATACTTTGGATTGTCTTACAACGGTAATGTGTATGATTTGTCTCCGCTTAGACAAAAGGCACGGTTGGCGGGATGGAAGTTTGAATCAGAAGACTCGGACACAGAGGTGATTTTAGCTTTAATATCTACCTCTCAAAAGGCGGATTTCATTGAGGCTTTGAGAGATGTTTTGCCGTTGCTCAAAGGAGCGTTTGCCTTAGTGTTGCTATATGACGATAAAATAATCGGGGCCCGTGATAGAAACGGGATTAAGCCTCTTTGTATCGGCCGTAACGATGATGGGTTTATTGTGGCTTCTGAAAGTTGCACCTTTTATCCGGTGGGAGCAGAGTTTATCAGAGAAGTACGACCGGGAGAGATTGTTGTCATTGGGGACAACTCCATTGAAAGATGTATAAAGTGGACTTGTGAGGCGAGATGCCGATTTTGCATTTTTGAATTTGTTTACTTTGCTAGGCCAGATAGCATATTGTGTAAGAACCGAAGCGCTTATCACTATAGAAATAAAGCCGGAATAATTCTAGCGAAGGAGTCACCAGTGGAGGCTGATTTGGTGATTTCCGTTCCGGCTGGGGGTGATATTTTTGCGGAATCGTTTGCTTCCGAGCTTAAGATACCTCTTCGCCAGGGACTGTTTAAAAACCGTTTTGGCACAAGAACGTTTATGTTGCCAAGGGGAACTAATCGTAGAAAAGCACAACGCGCTAAATTGCACCCCCTTGGCGAAGTAATGTGGGGGAAAAAGATTTGTCTTATTGAAGACTCTCTTGTCAGAAATAATGTTTGCCCGGAAACCGTTGCAATGTGCTTTGAGGCGGGCGCGACCGAGGTTCATGTAAGAATAGCTTCAGCGCCAATAATTTCTCCTTGTTATTATGGCGTTGACATGTCAACGAAGGCGGAGCTTGCAGCTGCTAACTTTTCCATTGAGGAGATAAGGGAACAGACTGGAGCAGATTCTTTGGCATACTTAAGTCTTGACGGCATGGTTAAGGCTACCAGTTTATCTAAAGATGACCTTTGTTTGGCGTGCTTTAACGGGGACTACCCCGTATCGCCGCCAATAGAGAGGTGACGCAAACAAAAACCGTTCCGATTTTCATCGAGAACGGTTCTTTTTTTGGTTCTATTTTACTTTTACTTCTTCAACAATTTTTATAAACACTTCAGGATATTCGTTGGCCAATTCCGACAAAACTTTTCTGTCTAATTCTATATTTTTCTTTTTCAATCCATCAATTAATCGGCTGTAAGTGATGCCATTTTGTCTTGCCAGTGCATTTATTTGCAAGTTCCATAAATTTCTGAAAGTCCTCTTTTTTACTTTTCTATCCCTGTAGGCATAAGTCCAGGCATGTTTCAATGCGTCTTTTGCCAATTTAAACTTTGACTTTCTTCCATAACTAAAGCCCTTAGCATGTTTTATTATGTTTTTCCTGTGTTTGCGGGCCTGTACGGATCGTTTTACTCTGCTCATATTATTTAGTTAAAAACTTTTTTATTCTACCAGCCTCCTTTTTAGAGAGTGTAATCCATTTGCGACCTTTTCTTTTTTGTTCACCAGTCTTTTTGGACCTGTAGTGGTTTTGCCCGGTTGCTCTCCTCAAAATTTTACCGTTTTTGGTTATTCTGAACCTTTTTACTAAGGCCTTTTTTGTTTTATTCATAATTTTATTGTTTAGAGACTATCATTGTGAAACCTCGGGGTTCACGCTTTAATTCTCTCTCTGTTTTAATTGGTATTATTGAATTTAAATTTTCTAAAAATAATTTTACCTTGTTTGTAGCAAAACCGCCCATTGCTTTTTCCCTGCCTCTTAGTGCCATGTTTATTTTTACTTTGTCGCCCTCGTCCAAAAACTTTTTTGCCTGTATACACCTAATTTCCATATCGTGAGGTGAAATCCCAAAAGTCAATCTTATCTCTTTCAGTTCTCCTCCTCTGGGTTTAGCCATTTTTTTCTCTTTCTTTTGCTGTTGATAAAGATATTTACCGTGGTTGGCAATTCTGCAAACCGGAGGTTCAACTTTTTCTGTAACCTGAATTAAATCTAAACCTTTTGATTTTGCTAAATCAATGGCTGCAAATATGTTCATAACCCCCAGTTGTTCGCCAGTTTCGGAAATTACTCTAACCTCTTTCGCCCTTATGAAATTGTTGATTAATGCTTTATTCAATGTGTTTAATTTTAGTTTACCCTGAACGAAGTGAAGGGTGGAAGTGGCGGTTTTGAAACCGCGTCTGAAAAATTTTAATAAATAATTCTACAAGTTTATTCAGTTCTGGTGTTCGAGCATTAAATAAAGAACTGACAAAATTTTTAATGCCTTATCTCTTTAGTTTCAACCCCGCACCAGAGATTTGCGGAATCTATCCTGATATATAACACCTTCGACCCATCTATCAGGAGTTAATGGCGAAGATGCCGCATTAAGCGAAAGCTAACGCGGGTTGCTTATTAAAGTTAAATAAATTAGCAATTATGTTTTTTCTCGGATATTAATGAGCGCTAAGAATCGCTCAACTTGCCTTATTTAAAAGAACTTATCATCGAAACATTCACTCCCTTGATAATTCGCGATTAACTTCTCTTTCAACATCTCTCTTTTTTATTTTCTCCTTTTTGTCGTATTTTCTTTTACCTTTTGCTAATCCGAATTCGAGCTTTATCCTACCACTTTTATCGAAAACTTTCAAGGGTATTAAGGAAAAACCTTTAACTTTGGTTTTCCCCATAAGATAATCTATCTCTTTTTTATTTAAAAGAAGCTTTCTCTGTCTTTCCTGGTCATAATCAGCTCCGGCATTATTTGGCTGGTAGGGAGGTACTTTTACCCCTACTAAATATGGTTCGCCGTTGCGAACCGTCACAAAAGTCCCTGACAAATTTATGTGGCCAGTTTTTATTGATTTTACCTCTTGGCCAAACAAAACCAGCCCCGCCTCAAAGCGTTCTACAATTTCATAATCAAACGTTGCCTTTTTGTTTTCACTGTAAATTTTCATGCCTTCAATCATAATATCATATTAGCATGTTTTTTCTCTATTGACAATAGCCTTGTATTATGCTATAATTAAATAATAGGGATAGATTGGTCTTTCCAAACATTCGATGGTAGCTATGCCGAAATAGCAAGGAAGGTGCACGATGAATATCTTGGTTCTTGGTCGGGCCGTGCCACGTCCCGATCCTCCAGTGGTAGCATTAAGCGTCGGTTCGTTGCCTCTTTTTGTGGAACACAACGGAAGATTCTTCCGTATCAGGGTTACCACGAATGAGGCTGGGATCGAGCCGCGCTACAGAAGTGCTGGAAAGAAGGTTGGGATACCCATCCCATCCAACGACCTCAGACTTCGGGGGTACAGCCAGGAAAAGGTGGACCTGCCACCCAACATGATTCAGGAGATCCAGAGCTTAATCGAAGCTCTCTGATCTCACGACCTAAGCAAGTCACAAAACTGCTCTTTTTTATTGTATAGAAATTTTTATCTCATTAATTATTTCGTTAGAATACATACTAATTTAGTCTGTATTTGTCTTTTTTACGTGTTCGAAAGTCAGGTTTTCGTACGATAATCTGCAAATTGACAAGAATTTTTTGTTATGATAGCATTATGATTCAGTTCTTTCTATTTAAATACGAGGAGGCACAAATGGTCACGACAACAGGGGCGTTTGACAGTGCTTGGATTGGTTTTTCTGGCAAATGTATAATTGCCGGAGGACTCACAGAAGAAGCAAAGAAGAGACAAGATCCTTTGTGGGCAACTTTCGCCCTAGATTTTAGGTCGCGTTTTGGGTGCGATGTCCAGCAGGTAAGTACCCTTCCCAAAGATACGGTTATCGACGGCGACTTAGCAGATAAGCTTTCTGCTTGGCTTGTTGTAGCCGGTGAATCTATGGGTCCTGGCCCATTCCGTGAGTATCTCCGGACGCTTGGGCTCTACGACGATGGTCCCGTTTTCGAAGATAGTGCTTCAGACTAGGCTACGATTTATCTCGTGGCTTTTTTTTGCTTGAAAGCTTTATTTTTGGGCTCTGATATGCTAAAATTTCTAAATAACATGGCAAAGCAAACAAACCCCACTTCGCTAAAGCTTCGCGGGGCGAGGGAGACAATTATAATTTCTTTGGGTGGGTCCTTGGTGGCGCCTGAAAATATCGACATGGCGTTTTTGAATAATTTTAAGCAGGTTTTACAGAAATATATCGGACAGAAACGCTTTTTTATAATAGTTGGGGGAGGCAAGGTTGCCAGAATGTACCAAAAAGCCATTTTAGAATTTGGGGCAAAGTCGTCCGACAGAGACTGGATTGGCATTAAGGTTACCTGGCTAAACGCAGAAGTGGTAAAACAATTGTTTGGCAACAAAGCATATCCTAAAGTTGTTATTAACCCGACAAAAAAAGTTAAAACAAATAAAGACGTTGTGGTGGGGGGCGGTTGGAAGCCGGGCTGGTCAACTGATTATGACGCCGTTTTAATTGCAAAAAATCACGGGGCAGGGACAATAGTCAATTTAACAAATATTGATTATGTTTATGATAAAAACCCAAACGAACATCCGGATGCTAAACCGTTAAAAGAAATTGATTGGAAGGGTTTTAGCAAAATTGTTGGTGATAAATGGTCGCCCGGCACAAATGCGCCGTTCGATCCTGTTGCTTCAAAGTTAGCGGCAAAGTTAAAATTAAAAGTGATAATGTTAAATGGCAGAACATTGGGCCATTTGGAAAACTTTTTAGAAAATAGGCCGTTTATTGGAACTATTATTCAATGAAGGAAGAAGTTAAAAAAATAATTGAGGAAGCAGTTGGGCAAAATGCCCCAGGTTTTTCGGTTGAAGTTTCCGACGACAGAATCCATGGCGACTATTCATCTAATATAGCCCTGATTCTTTCTAAAAAATTAGGGAAAAATCCGGTTGAGGTGGCAAAGATGGTTGTAGGAAAAATTGGACAGAACAGTTTATTCAGCAAAATAGAAACAGCCGGTCCTGGATTCATTAATTTTTTTGTTGCAGACAAAGTTTTTGTTGATAATCTAAAAAAGATAGATGAAAATTTTGGGAAAGTTAAGGGATCAAAGCGAGAGAATGTCATCATAGATTACACAGATCCGAACCCGTTTAAAGAGTTTCACATCGGACACTTAATGAATAATACAGTTGGCGAATCTGTATCACGCATTTTTGAATTTTCGGGGGCAAAAGTAAAAAGAGTTTGTTATCAGGGAGACGTTGGTATGCATGTGGCAAAAGCAATTTGGGGCAAAGTAAATGATAATAAGTTGGCTTGGGGAATGGCCTATGCTTTCGGCGCTCAAGCATATGAAACAAGTGAACAAGCAAAAAAAGAGATAGTGGAGTTAAACAAAAAAATCTATCAACGAAGTGACAAAAATATAAACAAACTATACGACCAGGGCAAAAAAGAGAGCTTAAAACACTTTGACGGTATTTATAAAAAACTTGATACAAAATTTGATTATTTTATTTTTGAAAGTGAAACCGGACCAATCGGCAAAAAAATTGTTGAGAAAGGGATAAAGGCAGGGGTTTTCGAAGAAGGGGATAATGGCGCAATCATATTCAAGGGAGAAAAGTATGATCTCCATACGAGGGTTTTTATAAACGCGGAAGGATTGCCAACTTATGAGGCGAAGGATTTAGGTTTGGCAGAAATTAAATATAAAAAATATAAATATGACGAATCAGTTGTTGTTACCGGGAACGAAGTAAATGAATATTTTAAAGTTATGCTTTGTGCAATGAGCAAAGTTAATCCAAAACTTGCCGAAAGAACAAAACACATTGGCCACGGAATGTTGCGCCTGCCCGAGGGGAAAATGTCTTCTCGCACAGGGAAGGTTGTCACAGGAGAAGCTTTAATAGAAAAAGTTGAGGAATTGGTAAAAGAAAAAATTAAGGGCAGAGAGTTGTCAGAAAAAGAAAAGGTAGAAATTGTCGAACAAGTTGCCATTGGAGCCATACGATATTCAATTTTAAAGCAATCAATTGGGTCTGATATTATTTATGATTTCGATAAATCAATTTCTTTTGAAGGAGATTCCGGCCCGTATTTACAATATGCTTATACAAGAGCGGTGTCTGTTTTAAAAAAGGCCAAAACAGATGGGGTGAAAGCATCTTTTAAGAAGACACCAAGCGAAATAACAGAATTAGAGAAAAAGATATATCATTTTCCCGAAATAGTTTTTACAGCAAAGGAAAAACTTGAACCACATAATTTGGTTTTATTTCTGACAGAGTTTGCAGGAATGTTTAACGGATATTATGCTAAAAATAAAATTGTCGATAAAGCAGACGAATATTCACCATACAAAGTTGCGTTGACTAAAGCATTTGCTATTGTTATGAAAAATGGTTTGTGGATGCTTGGGATTAAAACGCTAGAAAAAATGTAATGAAATTAAGAAATAAGTATTATTTGTTGCGTCACGGGGAGGCTGTTTCTAACGTTAAAGTTGTCATTTCGTGTTGGCCGGAAAAATTTCATAATCCTTTGACCAGAAAAGGAGTTGCTAAAATAAAAAATGTTGCAAAAGAGTTACAGGGCAAAAACATAGATTTAATTTTTTCTTCACCTTTACTTCGCACAAAAGAAACAGCAGGAATTGTGGCAAATAATTTAGACCTAAAAGTTAAATATGACAAAAGGTTGAGGGA
>Ga0247841_10007233_pt1 | contig 16593 bp, 20 predicted proteins | sample LaCruzMarch2015__2_FD_192410 | JGI IMG/M metagenome (GOLD analysis project Ga0247841, IMG submission 192410) | Freshwater microbial communities from meromictic Lake La Cruz, Castile-La Mancha, Spain - LaCruzMarch2015_18m | ecosystem: Environmental > Aquatic > Freshwater > Lake | place: Spain... | reverse complement strand
TGCCTGTAGCGATGAGGTACACCCGTTCCCATTCCGAACACGGCAGTTAAGCTCATCAGCGCCGATGGTAGCCTAGCTTCTTGCTTTGGTAAGAGTAGGTCGGTGCTCAGTACACAGTGCTTATTTTAAAAAAGACGGCTCAAGCCGTCTTTTTTGTTGGTTATTTGTGTGATTTTCCGGATGTATCTTTTAGCCACTGTATTGTGCCTCCCAATTTTTCTATTGTATTGCGATCGCCGTCGTTGATGCGTCCATACCAATAATCTTTATCGGCACTATCGGGTTCGCGTTGCCACACGAAGTAGAATAGGTGGGGGAACCACTTGCTTTTAAGTGTGGATGACCCAATGGCATTATCGCGCGGTGTTAAAGCAGGCCTTTTCCCTGTAGTTTTAGTCTTTTTCATGGCTGCGACCACTTCATTCTTTGTCGAAACTTCGCCATTGTATACGTAATCCACCCAGAACTTGTTATCGGCTACAGAAATTTGTTTATCAAAAACCGCCATGTAAATATCGTTTATCTGTGCAATCAGGTCGCGGATGGCGGGACGTACCTTTGTTAGGGTATTGGATGTATTAGGTGTTGCTGAGGTGGTGGATATTTTTGCGGCGCTTGCCACAAAAATGTTTTTAAAGCCGGCAATAGCTGGACCACGCGGATATCTTAAAAGAAATTCGGGGAATACTCGTAGAATGTATTTTGAGTTGTAGTCCATAGCTTTATAAAGGGCTTCTGATCCCACTAAACGTAGTGTGCCACCTTGGACAATGTAGATATCCTTTCCTATTCCTACCTGCCACCCGTCGGGGTAACGTTCGATATTTGATCCTCGTTCATAGCGCGCTAACTCTTCTGTGCTCACGGACATGATTTGGCTAGACCACGGATAACCTTCTGTTTCGTAAATGTAGTCTTGCAGATAGTAATGTTTAATATATTTGCCGTCCTTTTCTTCTACTCGCCAAACAGTTCCCCCGTGGTAAAGGCCGTTATACATCACTGTGCCGCCTGGGTGAACATCGGTGCGGGTGATTTCCGGACCATTGGCAAATTCGGCCAAGTGGGCAGCGGAAGTTGGGTAAAGATTACGGCTTGGGTATTTTAGCGCTGTACGTATTGCTTGAGAGATCACTCTTTTGCGTAATTTGTTGTCGATAAAGTATTTTATTCCGTTGGGAGCTTGTAATATTTTTCCGATATAAAGCGGATTTACCGATTTTGTTTGCGGATAGCGCGCCAAATCCTCCGTGGAGATGGTTACAACAGAATCTATTTTTAAATAATGGGCTTCTTTAAACCAAAGATCGATAATTCTTGGAAGAACTAAACTCTTTTTTCCGTTAATAATGTAGTAGACCGAGAGGCTGTTTGCTGTTTTGACCAATGTGCCACTGGGCAAAAAGTTTTGATTTATTGATGATGAATAGAAAGCTTTATCTTTTGCGAAATCAGCTGCATTTGCATGAAAAGCAAAAACACCAACAACTAGCACTGCCAGAGACAAAACGAGTTTACTAATTAATCCTGTGTTCACAAGATTGATATTAGCATAACCGCTAATTAATACAGTGTCGGATTCTTGAAGGGAATAAGCGCGAGAATTACAGCTTGTTCATAGAACTTTGCACGATCTATGGCATTTTCGGTAAGAATCCCGACAGCTCCATTTACTTGTTTGGAATTTTTTTTATTAAAAACGATATCGTCAGCGTCCCCGAGTTCCATTCCGCCCAAAATTAATTCACGAATCTTTGAGGGAAGAAAAAATTCTCCCGATTTTCCAAAGCCAATTTTACTGCTTTTATCACAAACTGCTATCCATGAAAACGAGCGCATTTTTTCTTCAGTGTCTTCAATTCCGCCTTCCAAGCCCACAAAAAAATCTCCGGTCGTAGATATTCGCGCGGCGTTTCGAGCGCGATTTTCGGCTCCCTTCTTGGCTTCGGCGTTGCTCATTGGTTGCTCACTAACACCTGACTCAACAGAAATGCCTTCGGTAATTAACTCCTGACCAGGAAACATTGCTGCGAATCCAGCGCGGGTCGCTTCAATTTTTACGGGATTTTTTGACGCAATCACGATATACATTGGGTTATATTATCACGGATTACCTATAATTTATCTAATGAGATTCAAATCCCCATTAATCACTATTGGTCTCATACTTAGTACTTCTTCTTTGTAAGAAATTTCTGAAAAAGCATTAAGTAAATAGATAGGTTTGCGTAGATAGAAGGCGAGACCTATTTCCATTAAAGTGTTTGCACCAATATAGCCAGCTATTCCGTTTTTTTCGTAATTCAAAACAAGAATTACATCCGCCCATTCTACTTTATCAAAATGATTGTGCATCGCTTCCGCTTTGCGTTGCCAAATCCAGCTGTTTTCATCGGTGATTGTTTTTCGCAGTTCATAAAATTTCGCTACGGGAATCATTTGGCCGTTTTCGTCCGGTACTTCGGTAGGCGGAAGTTTTACTTCATGCCCAAGTTCTTCGAGTTTCGCTTTTGTTTCCAACATTTCTGGAAAAAAGGCGATACTGCCACAAATAGTGATTTTCATGCGCTAAAATATTTTAAATTATTAAATCCGCTTTAATTTTTACTACAACTTTTTTGACAGTTTTATTTATGCCATCAGTTATTTTTGGCATATGTGCTTCGTCTGGGAAGAAGATGGCAAACTTTCCGGAGGTCATCAGGCGGGAATCAGCTGTGGTTGGAGGGGTCAAAAGGGCGACATCTTTTTCAAAATCGTATCCTTTTTCAACTACTAATATTTCTGCTAGTGACCATTCAATGCGCTCTCCGCCGGAAATACAGAAGTGCAGATCAATGTATTTTTTGTGCGCTTCCATCGTTAGTTTCTCGCGTGGTTGGGTTTCGGTGGTGATAAAGTTGGCGTAAATATCGCGGTCGCGGATTAGCTGTTCTCCGTCGGGAATATTCGGAGACAGGTTTTTTAGCCAATCAAAAACCTCTTGCCAAACGTTATTGGCGAAAGAAGTTTCTTTGGTGGTTACTTGTGAAAGTTGTCCTGTTAACACAGGGATATTATCTGGTTTGAGAGACGAAATGTCGAGTGGGGGGGGATTAAAAACGTATAACATTGTTATTTTTGTAAGTTTTTTGTGCTTTTGATGGATATTTTCTTGTCAGAAGGGAGAAGGTGAGTGAGTGTGGTTTAATAAGGCGCCACTTAGGCCACAGCTTTTGTGGTAGAATTTTAAATATATTGATATGGAATTTATAACAGGAATCACGCTACAAATCTTTGCTTTAATCATTGTCTTAACAATAAAAAGAAGACGATGGTTTAGCAGTACTGGAGCAATTTTTGTTGTCATGATTTTTGTTCTCCATGGAGTAATTGAAATTATTTCAAGGGTTTTTTTCAAGGATATTCTTACTGCCAGAGAAAATTTTTTTATAGGAAAAAATGACGTTGACTCTTTTGTGCTCTATGTCGGAGTTGCTTTATTTATTTTTTCTATCGTATATGGAATTACACAGTACGGATTACCCCTCCCAAAAAAAATAAAAACAGAACTTTCTCCTGAAAAAAAGTCATTGAACTTTAAAAGTGTCTTTTTAGTGTGTTTGTTGCTTTTACCTGCCATTTTCTTGGTGGGGTTAAGCGAAGAAGAATCTGGATATTGGGTTAATGGAATTTTGGTTACATTCTTGATGCCGATCACAATAATATCTCTTTGTTGGTTTTTGATAAAAAACAACTTCGAACACGCAATATTTTGGGTAGCGATATTGGCCCTGTCTATAACCGCGCTTGGAAGCCGAAGTACAGTAATGCTCTCTGTCGCGGCAACACTAAGTATTTTGTTTAGATACGGAATGTCTTTTAATCTTCGTAAGTTAATACCCATTTCTTTCGTAGTTATGTCTCTTGTATTTACTATTTTTATGACACGAAGTGTTATTGGAAGGAAATCAATATCAACGCTTGATGGACTGGATCGCGCAAAGTCAGGAATTGAAAGTGTTCAAGCAGTTCTACAATCCAACGATGGTACTTTTTTCTCAACAAATGATATTGTTAAGGAGTTTGTTGGCAGACTAGATGCTAATTTTTTTGGATCGTTAATTTACAGTATTCTCAGAATTTATCCTCCTCCGGGTTTTTCTTCAATGTGGATTGATGTAGAGTTAGCTATCCCTAGATTTTTGAATAAATCTAATACTAAGGTTGATGAAGAAGATTTATTTGAAAAACACTATTATTTGAGAGAGATAGATTATGCCCCCCATGTTTTTGGTTCTCTTTACGCTTATTCCGGATTAAGTAGTTTATGGATAGGAGCTGCCTTCTTGGCTTTGTTGTATGGTTTTGTAGATAGATGGCTTTCTTTTAAGTACAGTCTGAACTCTATAATAATCGAATATTTTCTATTGGTAGCTACGTTTCACATGGAGAGTGGAATCAAACTTTATTTTGCTGCTTTTAGAACCAGTTTGTTCTTGGTTGTGGTTTTGACTATAATTTATTTTATTCTTCGACTTTTTAAAAAGCAGTCAATCTTAGAGATAGAGATGTGCGATAAAACAGATAAATAAACGGGCACTTAATGTGCCCGTTTATTTATAGTGCGGGACATTGGGGACAATATTAGAACTATAATCCAGCAACAAACTGATTATATCTATATTCCAGATTTAAGTCCGCAAGCTTAAATTGTCAGTGGAATTGCCTAAAAGGTTCCATCCTTTAGATAACACAAATCTTAACCAATACCCAGCCATTAAAGAAGTGACAATTGCGATTGCAACAAGAACCGCAAAAAACGTCTCGTTTATGATACCTAAATCAAACGCAACTGCAGCAAGAACAATCCCTGGTCCACCCCTTGTATTCATAGCAACGCCCAAATTAATGCTGGAAAGCCAATCTTGACGTGCCAACCTTGCGGCGATTACTGTGCCAAGAGTTTTAACTATTACTGCGAATAATAAAAAGGTTAAAAAGAACCATGTATTAAAATGATGTATAAGGTCTAGTTTTAAACCAACTACGGCAAAATAAATAGGAATGAAGAATCCCAACCCAACCTCTTTTATATGCACCTTTACGTGGTTAATTTTTTCGTTTGACGTCATACCAACTACTATTCCTGCCAAAAATGCACCGAAAATAATATTAACACTCAAAATACTGGCGATGGCAGCGAACAAAAAGCAGACAAGTAAAACATATCCAGTAGCAGAAGACTTCATAAGAAGATTAAAACGTAATCTATTTATAAATTCGAAAAGCCTTGGAAATATTAATAAGGCAAATATAAAAAAACTAAAAGTAATAAGCACTTTAGACAAAATGCCATATACGGACAATACTTCGCCACCAGCCAAACCAGTAGCAACCGCCAGAGCGACCCACAAAATTACATCCTCTATGGTTGCGGTGGCCAAGACAATTTTGGCAAAACGGGTATTGATAATTCCGAGGTCAATAAAAATTTTTGAAATCACAGGGATTGATGTTACCGCAATCGCAATCGCAATAATGATAGTTAATGAAAGCATGTTCCCTTTCTCTCCCAGGTAGGGCGAAAAATCATAGAAATTCGGAGTAAACCAGCCTATCAAAAGGGGAATGACCGTTGCGCCAATCAAAATTGCAATGATAAGTTTTTTATCTTCCTTACCAAGCGACTTTTGTATTTCAAACCCCGAGATAAACATTAATAACACTAACCCTACCCAATAAATGGTGGCGATTACTTGTCCTTCTGAGGCAAAAGCATGAAATATCCATCGATAAGCAGATGGGATAAAAAAACCCAAAATCGTTGGTCCCAAAACAAGACCACCAACAATCTCCCCTATTACTTTTGGAATTCTTAATAATCGTTGAAAAAAATATCCAAAACTATGCGCCGAAGCAAGAAGTAAAACAATTGCAAAGAATACTCTTGTTAATTCAAAATCGCTTATGGTAATTGCATTCATATTTTTTAGCTTTCTTTGGCGGAGGGGGTGAGATTCGAACTCACGAGGGCTTTCGCCCTAGCGGTTTTCAAGACCACCGCACTAGGCCACTATGCGACCCCTCCTGAGAGACAAACACTAGCGTAAAAACCATTTTGTGTCTACCTTGTCATTATGCAACAAACTCAAAATATGGGCGATAACAAGGCGCAGATCTACCTGCGAGCCGAACCAACGGAAGATGCGAAGGATTTGATTATGGAACACCGGGTGTTTTTGGATAAACAATTCGATAAATTGGGAGTGAAACATAAACTTGTTTCACGTGGGGAATTTCACAAGACCGAGATTTTTTTGGACTCAGCGTTTAACTGGGAGAGGTTTTTAAAGAGTGTTGGCGTTGAGGCCAAATTGAGCGTTCGGGATTTATTAAAACTTTTGGAAATGCCAAAAGAAGAAAGGGAAGTTACTGCCGATATTCCTTCTGGTTATGATATTTTTCTTTCTAAAGACGGACGTTTCACGACAGTTATGCGCCTTGAGCCAACAGCTTTTCAGGCAAAGTTGGTTGATATTGTAAAAAAGAACTTGGCTATTTGGGAAAAAGATGGAATTATTCCAACAGGATCAATAGAGAAAATTATTAATGCCCCAAAGTTTCCGCTGGCACGAGATCTTTATGGTCACAAGCCGCATATCACTTTACTGCGTGGCAAGATTAAGAACGAAAATATTAGAAAGGTCACAGAAAAAGTCGTGAAAGAATTGGCCGTGTGCGCCAAGGTTCCGATCCAATTTGATCACATTGACGTTAGAACCGTGCGGTCAATCAGGGTGGTGGAAAAATACGTGTGATTCCCATGGTATCGACGCTTATTACGCGGTAGTATTTAGATATGGATAATTTGTTATTGTTGTCGGCTGGAGGATTCGCTCTCGGGCTGATTGCCTTGATCTTTGTTATTGTTTCCTTCGTGCGGCAGCTCGGAATCGAAAGGCGCCTGCGGGCTTTTATGTCCGGCAAGGATGGGGAGGATCTAGAAAAAGTTCTGGTTGCACACGGAGAGGATATGAAGAAAATAACAGCCAATCTGGATGATCTATTAAAAGCATCAGAATACCTGCATCGCGCTCTGCAAAACTCTCTGCGAAAAGTGGCTTTTGAGCGTTATAATCCTTTTCCGGGTGTTGGTGGCAATCAAAGCTTTACACTTGTAATGTTGGATGCCTTTAACTCAGGAATTGTTATCTCTTCTATGCACAACAGGGACTCTAATCGTGTTTATGCAAAATCTATCAAAAATGGCAGTCCACTTCAAAATCTCTCTGAAGAGGAGCAGCGGGTATTGAAAAACGCCATATTAATGAAGGGCGCGTGAGCATAAGGAATTAGTTAGAATTGACTAAAATTAAAAGCCGTACCATTCCCGCGCAGGCGGGAATCTTGGTTTTTAATAAGACCCCTGCCTTCGCGGAGGGTGGTGTATTTGTTCTTGTATTAGCTTATGAGTACTGAGCGTGTTTTGTGCGTGGCTGGGCTTGAATTATTATTCGTGCTAGGGTAGTATCACTTGTTATGGGAATCAAGATCCAAGACCTCCAAAGCGAACTCAATTTGAGCCAGAACGAACTGGATCGTTTTATGCAAATCGCTGGCGTACGAGTGGATGAGGGTGTGAAACGTTTGCAGGACAAAGACGCCTATCGTGTTCGTGGGTTAGTAAGAGATACGCGTCGTCGTGAAGCAAAAAAGAAAGAAATCGTACGTTTGCCGTCAATTGTTTCGGTGAGAGTATTTGCGGAAAAGATGGAACTGCCGATCACGGAAATTATCAAGCAGCTTTTAAAGAACGGTGTAGCGGCGACTGTAAACGAAGATTTGGATTACGAAACGGCGGCTATTATTGCTCAGGATTTAGGATATTCCACGGAAGAAGATGTAACAGAACTGGAACAAGATGTTTTGACACCGGAAAAACTACACGAAATCTTGGTTAAAGAAGACTCGGAAAAACAAGTATCTCGTCCGCCTGTTGTGACCATTATGGGGCATGTTGATCATGGAAAAACAACACTTTTAGACACGATCAGAAAAACAAATGTGGCCGCGGGAGAGGCTGGTGGTATTACACAACGCATTTCGAGTTATCAAGCAAAAAATAAAGGCAAGTTGATTACTTTTATTGATACTCCTGGTCATGAAGCATTTGAATTTATGCGCAAACGTGGTGCTTCATTGGCTGACGTAGCAATTTTAGTTGTGGCCGGAGATGATGGAATCAAAGAGCAAACAAAAGAAGCTATTCGTCACGCGAAAGCGGCGAAAGTTCCTATTGTCGTAGCGATTACAAAAATGGATAAGCCGGGCGCGGATGCGGAAAAAGTAAAGAGACAACTTTCTGAAAACGAATTAGTGCCAGAAGAATATGGTGGAGACACTCCTGTTGTTCCTGTTTCTGCTACCACAAAAATGGGACTGGAAAGTTTGTTGGAAACTATTTTATTGGTCTCCGAGCTGAATGCCCCCAAAACAGTTAATGACAGAGCGGCACTGGCTACAGTTATTGAGTCTCGTCGTGATCCTGCTGTTGGTGTATTGGCATCAGTCTTGATTCATACTGGCACGTTGCATTTAGGAGATAATCTTGTTGTGGGAAAAACGGCCGGCAAAGTGCGTCGCATTATTAATTTCGATGGAAAATCAATTAAGGAAGCAGTTGCCTCCATGCCAGTTACTATTATTGGAATTCAAGAATTACCAGACGCTGGAGATATTTTGCAGGCAGTAGGGGAAAAAACCGAAGCGCGAGAAAAAGCGGCGCGTGTGAGAGTGGTGAGACAGATCAGTCGTGCAAATGCGGTACAGAAAAAAGAAGTAAAGAAATCAGTTGAGGTAAATAATTCTGCCCAGAGCTTGGGTAGCACTCAAAAACAAGAAACCAAAGAACAGGTAAAGAAATTAAATGTCGTTTTGAAAGCGGATACGCAGGGATCTTTGGAGGCAATCCAACAGACAGTGCAAGCAATGGGAAACTGGGAAGTTGTTCCGCAGATTTTGGTGGCCAATGTGGGTAATATAACAGAAACGGATATTATGACTGCCGAGTCAGCGAAAGCGGTTGTGTTGGGTTTTAATGTAAACGTAACGGCAATAGCCAGCAGAATGGCGGAGAAAGGCGGAGTAGCAGTTAAAAATTTCCGTATTATTTATGAATTAGCGGAAGAAGTACGAAAGCGTTTAGAAGACTTGTTGCCCCCAGTTATTATTCGTGAAGATTTGGGAAAGGTTGTTATTTTAAAGGTATTTTTCTCAATTCGTGGACGGCAGATTGTCGGTGGGCGTGTTGTTACCGGTATCGCAAAGAACAAAGAAAGTGTTCAACTTATGCGTGGAGAAGTGATGATTGCCAAAGGAAAAATTACGCAACTGCAACAAAATAAAAATGAAGCTGATACTGTTAAAGCCGGGCAGGAATGTGGCATTACTTTTGAAGGTAGTGGTAAAGCAAAAGAAGGAGACGCCTTGGTTGTCTATCACGAGGAAACTCAAAAAAGAAAGTTGGAGATGGGAAGAAGCAAGCCCGAATAATTGTATTTTAAAGGGGACAGATTATGTTGCGAGAAAAACAATTGCCACAATATGTTCAATCCATAGTAGGGGATTATTTTTTACGCAACTTGGAATTGCCGGAAGGCGCGCTTTTAACTGTGACCAAGGTGGATGTTTCGCCGGATCGTCTGTACGCGAAGGCCTGGGTGTCGATTTTACCGGAAAATTTAGCTTCGGAATGCCTGCCAATAATCAAGCACCATTTATATGGCGCGCAAAAAGCGATCAATGAAAAAGTGCAGACACGACCAACTCCGCGTTTGTCGATAAAATTAGATATTAATCCTTCGTATTCGTCCCGTATAGATGAATTATTAAAAGAAATAAATGAACAATAACAATCAGGTACCAAAATTTCTTTCCGCGTTTGAACCCGAGTTGAAGAAATTAAACGTTCTGGTAGATTCTGCTAAAGAAATTCTTGTTACTACACATCAGCGACCAGACAGTGATGCAATTGGTTCTGTTTTGGCCATGGCTAAGGCACTAATGCAAAAAGGGAAAAACATTACAGTACATACGCCGGATAAACCACCGGAGTTTCTCTCTTACTTAGTTGGTTTTGAAAATATTACACAAGATGTTTTACCACTGACAAAATATGATCTTATTATCGCTATGGATCACTCCAATATTAATCGGACAGGTTTGGCAGAAGAAATCAAGAAAAGTGGGAAGACCTTGGTTGCTATCGATCATCACGCTACCTCAGATCGTATCGGTGATTTGGTTTTTGTTTTGCCTGATGCCGCTGCAAATTGTGAGATTTTGAGTGAGATTATTCCCCAATTGGGTGTGAAAATCGATACACATATTGCTACAGCACTTTTGACAGGTATTGTGGGGGATACGGGGTCTTTTCAACATGCCGGGGTTAGCTCGCATGTTATGCAAATTTCATCATTTTTGATGGAGCAAGGAGCAAATTTGCGCGCAATTATGCGAGCCATGTATGGCGGACGTTCTTTGCCGGCGTTGCGCATAACCGGCAGGGCACTGGAAAGAGTGCAAGCAAATCCCACAACAGGAGCGGCTGTATCTATTATTACGCAGCAGGACTTGGAGGAATGCGGTGCTACTTTAGAAGATTTGGCTGGCGTGGTTAATTTGCTTAATTCTGTTCCGGAAACAACATTTTCTTTTCTCCTTACTGAATATGAGAAGGGTAAAATAAAAGGAAGCTTGCGTAGTGAACCGGAAAAACAGGTGGATGTTTCGAAAATTGCCGCTCAGTTTGGTGGAGGAGGGCATAAATTAGCGTCAGGTTTTGAAGTGGCAGGAACACTTGTTCGTGATGAAACTGGTTGGAAGATTATATAGTAGTAGTCGTCTTTGCGAGCGTAGCGACCCCGCGACTGATGCCTGGGGTTGAACGATAAAGCAATCTCCAATAGCGAATCAGTGATATATGACCATATGTGCTTACAAACGCCAAAATCTTCGTATGGAGATTGCTTCGGACTTGTTAGTCCTCGCAAAGACACGCTACACAGAAGACCAAAGTTCTAATTTTCTGCTATATTACGTACAATGACTGAAAAAATATTAGCACTTTTGCAGGGAGGACTGCTTCAACCATTGTCTTTTGTCGCGTCTGGTTTGGGAGCGAGAATTGCAACTGTTTTAGATATACTGCTTGTCGCGGCACTTTTTACTATTCTTTTCCGTTTTTTACGCAGAACCAGGGCAACAAACATTTTAGTAGGATTTACTATTGTGGGATTGGGAATTATCGTCGCAAGACTTTTAAATTTAGTGACATTAAATTTAGTACTTACTATTTTTTTTGGGTTGCTTCTTTTCGCCATGCCTTTTTTGTTTCAGCCGGAATTGCGCAGAGGACTGGAAAAAATCGGAAGGAAAGGCCCTTTTTGGCGTTCTGATTATGACGCATTAGATGATAGTGGAATTCGTTCATTGACTGAGGCGGTAGAGTCATTACAAGATAATAAATACGGAGCGCTTATCGTCTTGGAAAGAAAAACAGGAATTTCTGAATATATAGATACAGGAGTTTTATTAGATGCAAAAGTTGATAAAGAACTTTTGGAAACTATATTTTTCCCCGGGTCTCCGCTACATGATGGAGCAGTGATTATCCGTGATGGACGTTTGGCAGCAGCGGCATGTACTCTTCCCCTAGTGGAAGAGAATTCTGTTGCTAGCCGTTTAGGGACGAGGCATCGTGCCGCTTTAGGGATAAGTGAAAATAGCGACGCGATAGCAGTTGTGGTTTCCGAAGAGCGGAGCACTATTTCATTAGCTGTTGATGGTAAAATGTACAAAGTGCCGACGCCTCACGATCTCAATCATATGTTGCGGAAATTCGCATAAGGCGAATGACATAAGATTGATATTTTGTTTATGTCAGTCGCCTAATTATTTATAAACTAGAAATTCATGCATATATTAATTTTTGGAGATATTGTTGGTCGGGGTGGCAGAGAAGCTGTAAAAAAATTTCTTGGTAAGTTCAAAGAAAATAATGAAGTAGATTTTATTGTGGCGAACGGAGAAAATTTAGCTCATGGCAAGGGAATAACAGAAGAAACAATGAAAGAAATGACAGGTATGGGTGTAAATGTGTTTACGAGCGGCAATCATATTTGGGATATTAAACAAGCGTTTGAACTTTTGCAAAAAGAAAATAACCTCCTGCGTCCGCAGAATTTTGCGCCCAGTTTACCTGGTAAGGGGAGTGTGATTGTCCAAAACGGCACTACTACAATTGCTATTTTAAATATCAATGGTAGGGTCTTTTTTAAGGAAAATTATGATGATCCTTTTCGTGCTGCAGAAGAATGGTTGGCTACCTTGCCTCGTGTTAAGCCGCTGATTACGCTTGTGGATTTTCATGCTGAGGCCACTTCCGAAAAACGTTCGATGGGACTTTATTTAGACGGAAAAGTTACTGCTGTTTGGGGTACGCACACTCATATTCCAACTGCCGATGAACAAATTCTCCCCGGAGGGACAGCCTATATTTCTGATGTAGGAATGACTGGTTCATTAAATTCGGTCTTGGGGGTTAGAAGCGGTGCTGTTTTGGAGCGCTTCAAAACGCAATTAAATGTTCCGTTAGATGTGATGGAAGATGCTCCGTGGGAAGTAAATGCTTTGTATCTAGATATTGATGAACAGAGCGAAAAAGTTCGTTCAGTAAAAAGGATCAGAGAAATTATCACTGAGTAACGCTTGCATGTTCGAGCAAATTATGTAGGATACTATTACCATGAATCGAAATGAACTTGTAGAAAAAGTATCTAAAGAGCTCGATTATCCTCGTCATGATGTTGAGCGTATTATTCTGAGTGTGTTGAGAGTAATTACTGAGCAGGTCAAGACCGGAGAAAAAGTTAATTTGGCGGGTTTTGGGCAGTTTTGTTCCGGACTACGCAAAGCTCGTGTGGGAGTAAATCCGCGCAATCCATCTGAAAAGATAAATGTGCCAGCTGTAAAAGTGCCAAAATTTCGTGCAGGAAAAAATCTTAAAGACAACGTAAAAAATTCAAAGTAAGGAGAAAGATTCCGGGGTGTCGTATACCGGTAGTACGCATGCTTTGGGAGCATGTAGACTGGGTTCAATTCCCAGCACCCCGACTTAATAAAAATACAGGCCAACCGGCCTGTATTTTTATTAAGTCTTCCAGCTGGGAATTGAAGGGTGTAAAAAAATCTAAACTGCTTTAGATTTTTTTACACCCAGGCTTTTCTATGAAAATATCGCATCGAGCCTAAGTGAGGCGACATTTTCATAGAAAAGAATTCCCACATCTTGTATATTGCTGGGAATTGAAGCCAACTTTCGTGAGGACGGTACCGAGCGAAAGTGGCTGGTCGCGAAGGAGATAATCTGCCGGTGGCAGATTATCGGGTGAGCGGAATTCCCAGCACGTTCTCTGAATGCTATTATTCGATCATGTTTGAACGTCAAAAATTTCTAGATGCTGTAAAAACGGAGCTCGAGCCCAATATATTTAAACACTCTTTGGTAGTTGAAGCGTGTATGGGAGCCATTTATGATTATCTGCAAGCACAAGGATCGCTGGATACAAATGGCGAAACGCGGGAAGAATGGACTATGGCAGGGTTGATTCACGACATTGATTATTCTAATGAACATAAAAGCGAGCATCCAAAAAAGACACGTGAAGTATTAGCAAAATACGGGTTAGAAATTTCAGACAAAGTTGATGCAATTGTGAAGGCGCATGCTCCGGAACTGACTGGTGTGCAACCACAAAGCAAAGCGCAATGGGCAATCTTTTGTGTTGATAGTTTAACAGGTTTAATTACAGCCGTTGCGTATGTGTATCCGTCGAAAAAACTAGCGGATGTAAAAGTTTCCTCGGTTTTAAAAAGGTTTTTAAAAGAGCCAAAATTTGCGGCAGGCACAAGAAGGGAAGAAGTTGCATTGTGCGCAAAACCGGAAGGGCTCAATATTCCTCTTGAAAAATTTATTGAAATAAATTTGCTTGCCATGCAAGCGATTTCCTCCGAAATAGGATTATAGTTTTCTTATAAATGAACTATTTACTAATTATTCCACCTTTTGTTTGGCTTCTTGTGTCAACATTATTTTTTGCCGTGGGTGAGTTTATGTCTAAGAAGTGGGGGATGAATCCCAGTTGGACTCTCGCAATCGAGGTTACGGCAGTATATGCCATTGGTGCATTTCTTTGGCTTCCTTCTCTGCTTAATAATGGCAAGCTTTCGATTATCGGAACGATGTGGGCACTTTTGGGTGCCGTTTTGACTGTGGCTATTGGAATATTTATTTTTCGGGAAGAAGTAACTCTTAGACAAACTGTTGGTATCGTTTTGGCAATAGCGTCTCTAGCTTTGTTGGGAATTTAAAAAAGTCGTCAGTTGTTTTAATTTCACGGACATTAGGTGTAGTATTAGCAACTATTACCTTTGTTTATATTGGTAAAGATTATTCTTAAATAAAATTCACAAGAAGATGGTCCCAGAAAAAATCTTTTTAACTAAAGGGGTTGGCATTCACAAAGAGTATTTGCAATCTTTCGAAATGGCTTTGCGCGATGCTTGTATTGCACAATTTAACTTGGTAATGGTTTCTAGTATTTATCCCCCGGGATGTAAAAGAATCTCTCGCGAAGAGGGGTTGAAGCATCTTTCGCCTGGAGAGATTGTGTATTGTGTAATGTCTCGCAATGCTACAAATGAACCAAATCGTTTATTGGCTACATCTATCGGTCTGGCTATTCCGGCAGATAATGGTGTTCATGGGTATATTTCAGAGCATCATAGTTTTGGTGAGACGGACGAAAAAGCAGGGGATTACGCTGAAGATTTAGCCGCTTCCATGTTGGCTTCTGTTTTGGGCATTGAGTTCGATTCGACTCAAGCATGGGATGAAAAAGAGCAGATATTTAAAATGAGCAACAAGATTGTTAAGACAACAAATTGCACGCAATCGGCGCAATGCAACAAAAATGGTTTGTGGACGACAGTGGTTTCGGCGGCAGTATTTATTGCGAAGCAGAACCAAAGTAGTTAATCTGCTATAATAAATTTATGGACAATGCAATGTTAAAAGCGATCGGGATAGGGGTTGGTGTTTTTGTTGGTATGATGTTGATTTTTTGGGCAATCGCATCCTACACCGGCACGCCATTTTTTAAGATTCCGAAGCGTTCCGCGGTTGTGCAGGTAACACCCACTCCCACGCCGCCGTTTTTGGTAAAATAAATAGCAAATATACCCCCGTCTAAAGGGGGTATATTAATGCAGGCAGAAAACTCAGTTGGACTTTGAAGAGCCCCGTGAGCTGTATCGTAGTGGCGAAACATCTCACGGGGTTCATTTATTCAAAGTCAAACAAATGAAGCTCAGTTGGGCACACGAACAGCTCCGAGACTTCGCGCTTCTGAGCACTCAGATCTGCGCCCTACGCTTTGCTCAGGGTAAAGAGTTCTTCGATTCTTGTGCAAATAAGACTTCACGGTAACAACAATGAGCCCATGCGAGAAGCCATGCCGTTGCAGGGCTCTCGCAGGGTTCATTTAGAATAAGTGCAAAAAAGACTTCGTGTTGAAACGAAGTCTTTTTTGTGTACTTATTGTTTGCTCCGCTTTGCGGAGTTGTCTAAATGAGAGCGGGTAGCGAGAGTCGAACTCGCGTTTTCAGGTTGGAAACCTGACATAATAGCCACTATACGATACCCGCAGAACCATTTCATAGTAGATGATTTTTTTTTATCTTTCAAGTCAAAAAGGGTATTGGTTTTATAAGAAATGACGCTTGTTTTTCATCATTAAATTGACACAAAGTCAATAATGTTGTGTTAAGAAAATATCGTTTATCAACCATTGACAAAAAACGAAAAATCTGCTAGTATTCACCCCTTAAATCTGCAGGTTGCAGATTTTTATTAACCCACATCTATGAAACTATTTTCAACGAAGAGGGTCGTATTATCACTTCAAATATTGGCTTTGACAAGCGTTTCTGTACTATCTCGCCCTATTCCTGTTAACGCGTCCGTTCTCTCCTCTGCGGGTTGGTTTAAGGTCAAATTTGACCAAATCTTACCTGTGCGTGAAGCAAAGGCCGATGAGGATCTTGTTGTGAAGAATACTGATATGCCGGTGGTGCTTGGAAACGCGCTCTTGGCAAGCTCTTCTCCCGAAACAGTACCAAGCAAGTTGGTTCAAGCTCCGTCAGAAGGAAAAATACTGTTGCGTCCCAAGTTTAAAGTGCAGGCTGGCACTACATTTGATTTAACAGTTACCGCTTATTCTTCCACTGTTGATCAATGTGATAGTGATCCGTTTACCACCGCTTCTGGTACTCATGTGCACGATGGAACTGTCGCCGCGAACTTTTTGCCTTTTGGTACTCATGTTACTTTTCCTAGTTATTCCGGAGACAAGGTATATACCATTGAAGATCGCACGAATGCCAAATATTCATCTCGTGCGGATATCTGGATGGTGTCACGTGGAGCCGCTCTGCAATTCGGCAAACGTCACCTAGTAATGGTTGTAGTAGAGTAAAAAATATCAAATAAAA
>Ga0247841_10007232_pt1 | contig 16594 bp, 12 predicted proteins | sample LaCruzMarch2015__2_FD_192410 | JGI IMG/M metagenome (GOLD analysis project Ga0247841, IMG submission 192410) | Freshwater microbial communities from meromictic Lake La Cruz, Castile-La Mancha, Spain - LaCruzMarch2015_18m | ecosystem: Environmental > Aquatic > Freshwater > Lake | place: Spain... | reverse complement strand
CGTGGCGTTCCAAGTGGCGTCGCAGATCGATTCGCGTACCATTTTGGATATCGGCGGCGCGGAAAAATTACTGGGCGCGGGCGACCTGCTTTATATGTCTTCGGAATATCCCAAACCCAAGCGCATCCAGGGCCCGTATATTTCCGAAAAGGAAAGCAAAAAGGTTTTGGATTGGATCATGGAAAACAATTCCCAGCCGGAGTTTATGATCGAAGACGGTGTTCTGGAAAGCCTGGTCATGGGCGAGGCGGCCAAGGAATATAACGGCAGCGGGAGTATGTTTTCCGCCAGCGATGCCAACGAAGGTAATTTTGGCGAAGATGCTTTATACGAGCAGGCCAAAAACGTGGTGATCCAGGCGCGCAAAGCGTCGGCATCGTTCTTGCAACGGCGGTTGCGCGTGGGATACGCGCGGGCGGCGCGCCTGATCGATCTGTTGGAAGAGCGCGGCGTAGTCGGGCAGGGAGACGGCGCCAAACCCCGCGATGTTCTGGTGTCGGCGATGGATGTCGCACAAGAAACTCCGGGTGGATTGTCGGGTGACGTTAACGACCTTCAGGGTGGTAATTCCGACGACGGCTGGCAGAAAGTTTAGCCGTCTGCGGCTAAAATTTTGAAACGTGGAATCGCGAATCGTCGAAACGTTGAATAAATTAAAGTACGAAGGCAATTTTAAAACGGGCAGTCGCCCGTTTTTTGTTTTACATTTACATAATAAAAAAATATTTTTGTCGAGATTGGTTATTAATCTGATTAACCTTATAATCAATAATACCGAGATTGAATCGGCAATTTTTAGCATAAATGCTTCTAATCGTTTCGAACATTCGTCCGCCGGTTGGCGGATTCGAGTATTCGAATATTGAAAAATCATGCCAATGAAAAAACAGAAACTTTCCGAGAGCGATAAAGTGCTGGCGGGGCAGGCGGAAAAGCAAAAAAGCCTGCAGGCCGCGCTAGACGAGATTCGCGAGAAATTCGGCGACGGGGCGATCATGACATTGAAAGATGTCAAAGCGGTTGACGTTGACGTGGTGCCCACCGGCTGCATTTCCCTTGATATGGCACTGGGTGTGGGCGGAATCCCGCGCGGCCGCATCGTGGAGATCTACGGCGGCGAATCCACCGGAAAAACCACGCTGTCGCTGCACATCCTTGCCGAAGCGCAGAAGAAGGGCGGGATCGGGGCGTTCGTCGATGCCGAGCACGCGCTGGATCCCATGTATGCCAAACGGATCGGCGTCAACGTTGACGACCTTTTGATCTCACAGCCGGATTCGGGCGAGCAGGCGTTGCAGATCGTGGAAACTTTGATGAAATCGGGACAGGTGGATATTATCGTGGTCGATTCGGTGGCGGCACTGACCCCTCGTGCCGAGATCGATGGCGATGTGGGCGACCAGCAGATCGGTTTGCAGGCGCGCTTGATGTCGTCGGCATTAAGGAAGTTTTCGGCGGTGGCGGCCAAGACCAATACGATCGTGCTTTTCATTAACCAGACCCGGATGAAGATCGGCGCGATGTGGGGCAATCCGGAAACAACTCCCGGCGGTATGGCATTGAAGTTTTACGCGTCGGTGCGTATCGAGCTGAAGCGCATCGGACAACTAAAACATGGCGAGGAAATCATCGGCAACCGCGTCAAGGCAAAGATCGTGAAAAACAAAGTGGCGCCGCCGTTCAAAGTGGTTGAATACGATATTTATTACAATGAGGGTATTTCCCGGTTTTCGGATGTCATCAATACGGGATTGGGATTGGAGGTGATCAAAAAATCCGGTTCCACGATCATGTTCGGAGAAGAAAAGTTGGGAGTGGGTATGGAGCAGTCAAAGCAATTTTTGCGAGACAATCCCGATGTGCTCGAAAGGATAAAAGTGGTTTTAAAACAGAAGATCGATACCACTTTCGCCGATCCGAATGCGTAGAAGCATAATATTATTAAAAACAAAAAAACGCCCGTTAAGGCGTTTTTTGTTTTTGACGGTTTTGAAATACTAGGGGAGCAAGGCCAGGAACCGCGCGCGTTTTACCGCGGTGGTGACCATCCGCTGGTGGGTGGCGCAAACTCCGGTCTTCTTTTTGGGTTTGATCTTTCCCATGCCGGAAGTGAAGTGTTGCAAGGTTTCGGTTTCTTTGAAATTGACCTCTTGAATGTTTCTTTGGCAAAAATAGCAAGCCATATGTGTGCGTTCCGCAATTTTCAATTTTCAATTTGCAATTTTCAAACAAAATACGAATTCGCATCCCGTTTGAATCATTGAATCATTGAAAATTCAATGAAAATTGGTCATTGATAATTGAAAATTTTGTATTTTAGTATTAGAAGGGTATGTTTTTTACGTCGATATCGTCGTTATCGTCGATGATCGGGATGTCGGGCTCTTGTTCCTGCTCCGGCTGTTTGCCGGCGCTTCCCGCCGCGGATTTTACCGCCGGCTTGGGATTGTAGCTTCCGGATGCCGGGGATTGGTAGCTGCCTCCGGCTGTTTCACCGCCGCCTTTCGGGCCTAACTGCATTGAGTCGGCCACGATCTCGGTGCGGTAGCGTTTGGTTCCGGTCGCGTCCTGCCAGTCGCGGGTTTGGATGCGGCCTTCGAACATCGCCAGGGATCCTTTTTTAAGGTATTGCCCGGAAATCTCGGCGAGCCGTCCGAATACCACGATATTGTGGAACTCGGTTTTTTGCTGGCGCTGGTTGGAAGTTTTGTCGGTATAGAAGCTGTCGGTGGCCAGGCCGAAATTCGCCACTTGCTGGCCGCTGGGCATGACCCGTATTTCTGGGTCGCGCGTTAACCTGCCGATCAAGAATACTTTGTTTAAATTCATCGAATTAATAACTTTTGACTATTAACTTTTAACTCTTAACAATAGGATTTTTTATATTACATCTATCCCAATTGTTAATGGTTAATAGTGAATGGTTAATAGTTAGAATTATTTAAGTATTTCGTCGAGTTTTTGTTCGATGTCGCGCAATTCAGCTTTGATCTTGGTTTTCCGTTTGGGTTTGGCAACTTTCGCTTCTTCTTCCTTTTTCTCCTCCTTTTCTTCTTTCTTTTCCTCCTTTTCTTTCGGTGTTTCGGCTACCGGCTCGGCGGCCTTTTCTTCCTTTTCCTCGATTTTTTCTTCGGGTTTTTCTTCAACCTTGGGTTCGGCAGATTTTACCGGTTCGGATTTCGCGGCTTCGATGACCGGTTTTCCAGCCGCGGCCACCGTAGTTTCGGGGGTCTTGGCTTCGTCGCGGATGAATTCCCGGCGAATCTCTCTTTTCAGTTTTTCCGGATCGTAGGAGATTATCAGTCCGCGCATGATCTCGGTGATGATGTCGGTTTCCTTTTTGAATTCCTCGATCGGAGCCGATTCCATTTGGAACAAAATAGAGTTTACGTAGGCGGCATCCTGCTTATTAATGTTGAAAGCAAGCCTTTTTTTGTAAGATTTGGGCAGATCAGTGATCGTACCGTTCTTGGCGGTGATCAATGCCACGAGCTTATCCTGGAGCTTTTTGGCGACATCCTCGGCCATGTCCTGGCGTGTCAGATACGCGTATTCGTAGTGTTTCGTCATATGGTTCATATAGACCATCTTTTAATGGGTCCGGCTTATTTTTGTTATTGCCGGAGATGATCAATGTAGGGTTACTCTAGCAATAAAATAGAGTTTCGTCAACATTGGAATAGGAAGCGATTATGGTATAATGAACGTGTTTTTAATCTAAGATTTATCCAGAGGTAGCCCCGGGCTTGCCCGGGAAACCTATGGATGAGGATTCCAAAGGATACATCCTTTGGTCGTCGCCCGTGGGTTCGTGCCACGGGAGGCGAAACACAAATAAAAATATAAATTCGATTTAAATTATGGATAAAATTGCAGAAATAATTGAAAATGTCACTCGCGGTTTTTCCGAATTGAAAGTTGGTGATAAATATAAAGGAAACGCCTTGATCTTTATTGAAGAATGGCTTACTAATCCGGAATTTAAGGCCTATGTTCCCCAGATAGAGCACATAATTTCCCAAAAAGATTGGGATTATCTTTTAGATTGCTTTTATCAAGTGATTCCGTTCGGGACCGCCGGCCGGCGGGGAGAGGTCGGGGTTGGTCCCAATAGGATCAATTTGTGGACCGTTTGTTCGGCGTCGCAGGGCCATTCGCAATATCTTATCAAGAAGTACGGCGAAAACGTCAATAAAAGAGGAATTGTGATTGCTTATGACGTGCGGATTTTTCTGGGTAACAAACATTTGGATAACAATTTAAAGAGCCCGTTGACGGATTTGAGCGCCAGAGATTTGGCGGAAGCGTCCGCGCGCGTTTATGCCGCCAACGGAATGAAAGTTTTTATTTTCGACGGTATCCGCACCACTCCCGAGCTGTCATTCGCGGTTAAGCACCTTAAGGCGGTTGCCGGTGCGATGTATTCGGCATCCCATAATCCGCCGAACTATAACGGCCAAAAAGTTTTTGACGAATACGGAGGCCAAATGATCCAGCCCTATGACGAGGAATTGATAAACGAAGTCACTCAAAACGTCAGAGAAATAAAACAAATCGGATATCAACAAGGATTGGATAAGGGATTAATAAATTTGATTGGCGAAAAAGTTGACGAGGATTACATAAAGGCGGTGGTCACCCTTTCGCATTCAGACGCTCGCGACGTGAAGATTGTTTACACTCCTTTGCATGGCTGCGGGATCACTTCGGTTCCGAAGGCGATGGAAAAGCTTGGATTTTCGGTCATACTGGATCCTAAAACGAGCAATCCCAGCGGCAAGTTTGAAAATATAACCTACAATATTCCCAATCCGGAAGTTGTGGAATCTTTTGATACGTCCTTGGAGTGCGCGAAAAAAGAAAATGCCGATATTTTGTTGAACAGCGATCCCGATGCGGATAGGATTGGTGTTATGGTGAATCATTGTGGCGGATGGGTTTTTTTGAACGGAGACCAGATTGCATCGGTTCTTACTTGCTATATCGAAGAAAAAACGAGAAATAGCCGCGGCGGGGGCGGAGTGATGATCAAAACCGCGCCGACAACCGGGCTTATGGCGAGAATTTGCTCTAAAAACAACATTGAACTGATCGGAGATCTGCTTATCGGCTATAAATATATTGTTGATGAAGTCAATAAATTGGAAGCCGCGGGCAGGATCGGGGAGTTCCTTTTCGCTTGCGAAGAAAGTTATGGTTATTCCGCGGGAAATTATGTCCGGGAAAAGGACGCGTGCAATGCCGCGATATGGTTATCCGAATTGACTGCCCAGATCAAGCCGCAGGGAAGGACCATTATTGATTATCTTGATGATATTTATTCCACTTACGGTTACTTTAATAACCACCAGACGGAAATCCGTTTGCTGGGCGCGGTCGGTTTTGAAAGGATGGATAAGATCATGAACAGTTTACGGAAAGATTCGCCGGCCAATTTCGGTAAATTCAAAATCGGGAGCATGGAAGACGGCTGGAATCGGCTGCCTTTTGTTTCGGACACCGATAAGGTTGCCAAGAATCTGCTGAATTTCCACATTATTTCGGATTTGCCGGAAATCGATTCGGTCAGGGCGTTCATCCGGCCGTCGGGAACCGAGCCGAAATTGAAAATTTATTTCGAGATCGGAGCGAAACCTGTCAGTCCCGATAAATTACCGCAGGCAAAAGCCGTCGTCGACGCACTGATGACCGAGCTGGAAAAAGAATCGATGAAAGCCTGGTATAAGATCATCGGCATTGACTTTCCCGATCGGGGTTTTTCGTTGTTCTGGCAATTGCCGATCGATGTAAAAATGAAGTACTTCCAGATGGAACCGCTTATCGAACAATTGAGGAACGAACCGGACAAAGCGACAAGAAAGCAAAAATTATTCGAAATGATCTCGATCTTTGAACCGGATCCCATCGGCAAAACCGATAAAGCTTTCAAAGAAAAAAATGGGGTTTCCATGCTTGAATATCTTGATTTGGAATAACTATGGAAAATTTAGAATATTATCTTTCGGTTGCAAAAGATGCCGCCCGACAGGCGGGCGATTTATTGGCAAAAGGTTATGGGGCATCCTACGAATTGCTTCAAAGGGAAGCGGATCATTATTCAATTAATAAAGATTCGGAAAGCAACTTGCTTTATGAGGTATTTCTTAGAGAAAAAACTCCGGACATTTCCCTTTATACCGAAGAAGGCGAGCGGTCTTTGGCTTCGGACCTTGTTTGGATCGTTGATCCGCTTGACGGCACGTATAACTATCGCGTGGCGTTACCGCTATTTGTAACCCAGATTTGCTTGTTGTATAAAAAAGAGCCGGTTGTTTCGGTAATATACAATCCGATATTTAAACAAGAATTTACCGCAATAAAAGGGGGAGGGGCTTTTTTGAATGGTAGTAAGATTTTTGTTAATGAAACATCGGAAATGAAAAGGGCAATGCTTTCTTTGTCGAGAAGAACTATAAGCTTAGACGATGGGCGGATGGTTGCAAGATTTAGCAAGGCGGTGAGGGCGGTCCGTCTTTTTGGGGCGACGGGAATAGATTTATCTTATATCGCGTCCGGAAAAGCAGAAATAACCATTAACGACGGCAGCAAAATATTTGATTATGCCCCCGGAGCTTTGTTGGTGCGGGAAGCAGGTGGAATTGTCACGAACTTAAAAGGCGAACCATGGACAATAGATGACGATAATTTGGTGGCGTCGAATAAACTATTGATGCCCAAGGTTTTGGAAATTATCAATAAAGCGTAATCGATGTTGAATGCGCAAACAAAAAAACCGGTTCACCGGTTTTTTTGTTTGCTGGTTACTCTTTTTTGCTATGACAGGCCCATGGCAGTTTTGACATCGCGCATCGTTTCCTGGGCGATGGTTTGCGCTTTGGCGGCGCCTTTTTTTAATATGTCGTTGACGTATATTTCGCGGGTAAGCAGTTCGTTACGCTTGCGCCGCAGGGGTGCTAAATATTCCGTGATGGTTTCGGCGGTTGCCTTTTTGAACACGGAATAGCTTTTTCCGGAAAATTTTTGTTCCAGCCGGTCTATCGGCGTATCCGATACCAGGGAATGTATTGTTAGTAAATTCGAGATGCCAGGTTTATTTTTCGGGTCGAATACCACTTCGCTGCCGGTATCGGTGACCGCGCCCATTATTTTCTTCCTGATCGATTCGGGCTCCTCGAACAAGCCGATGCATCCTTTTTGGTTGCCGCTCTTCGACATTTTTTTGTCGGGTTCCGTAAGCGACATTATTTTCTTGCCTTCCGACAGCATATCTTTGGGTTCTTTTAAAACGTTCCCAAAGCGGTTGTTGAAATATCTGCAGATCGCGCGCGTTAATTCCACATGCTGTTGCTGGTCAACGCCGATCGGTACCGCGTCAGTTCTATATAGCAGGATATCGGCGGCCATGAGCACCGGGTAATTGAACAGTCCGGCGTTAACGTATTCGGGATGTTGTTTGGATTTATCTTTGAACTGGGTCATCCGTTTCAGTTCGCCCATGGGCGTTACCGTTCCCAGCAGCCAGGCAAGTTCACAGTGCTCTTTGACTGCCGACTGGATAAACAGGGTGCATTTGTCCGGATCTAGGCCCACCGCAAGGTAATCGATCGCCAATTCGAATATCTGTTCCTGCAGTTTTTCGGAGTCGTAGGGAGTGGTGATCGCGTGCAAATCAACCACGCAAAACAGTGATTCGGCCCGGTTTTGCAGATCGATCCATTGCTTGACCGCGCCCAGATAATTTCCAAGGTGAACATCTCCGGTAGGCCGGATGCCGCTGAATATTCTCATAAAAATACAACTTTTGACTGTTAACCATTAACTGTTAACAATGGGAATTTATATTTCCAATTGTTAAAGGTTAAAAGTCAAAGGTTAATAGTTTGATTGTTAGACTTCTATTACTACCGGCAATATCATTGGCCGGCGTTCTGTTTTTGTAAACAGGAAATCGCCGATCTTGTTGCGGATCTCGTCTTTGACGTAGCTCCAGTTGACCGCGCCGTTATTGCTCGTGGCTTTGTCTATGATCTCCACGGTTTTGTTGCGGGTCTCCTTGAGCAGGTCTTTGGATTCGCGCAGGTAAACAAAGCCGCGCGAAATGATATCGGGCGATCCTTTCACTTTGCCGGTGAGGCGGTCGATGACTGTGACTACCACAAACATTCCGTCGCGCGAAAGCGCCTGGCGGTCGCGCAATACAACCTCGCCCACATCGCCCACGCCCAAACCGTCAACCATCACATAGGACGAAACCGTTTTTTCCTTTTCAAGGACGATCTGTTTGGCGTTCACGCTCACGATATTGCCGTTCTCGGCGACAACGATGTTGGCGTCGGGTATCCCGACAGTGCGCGCCAGATCGGCGTTGGCGACCAACATCGAATATTGGCCGTGGATCGGCATGAAGAACTTGGGCCGCATGATGCGCATCATTTCCATCAGTTCCTCCTGCTTGGCGTGGCCGCCGGCATGGATGTCCATCATCTTATAATGGTAAACTCTTACTCCCTGGCGTAAAATATCGTCTTTGAGGTTCTGTACCGTGCGTTCGTTGCCCGGAATTACCGAAGACGAGAAAATCACCGAGTCGCCTTTTTTGAAGCGCAGGAAACGGTGTTCGCGGCTGACGATCTTCATCAGCGCCGCGTCGGCTTCTCCCTGGGCGCCCGTGCAGATCACGGTGGCGCGGTCTTCGGGGTAATTGTCGACTTCACTGATCTGGATGAAGGTGTTTTTATTGGCTTTGATGTATTTCAGCTGGCGGCACACTTCAACGTTGTTTTTCATCGAATAGCCTTCCACCGCGACCTTGCGGCCGTATTTTTCCGAAAGATAGATCAGCTGCTGGATGCGGTTTAAAAGCGATCCGAAGGTTGCCGCGATGATCCGGCCTTTCGATTCCTGGAATATTTTTTCAAGGTTTTCGAAAATTTCCTGTTCCGACAATGAATGTCCGGGTTCTTCCGCGCCGGTGGAATCGGACAGCAAAAGAAGTATCCGCCGTTTGCCGATATCCTGGAGGCGCTTGAAGTCGGTCGGTTTTTCGTTGACGGGGCTGCTGTCGAACTTGAAATCGGAAGTATCAATGATATTGCCCACCGGTGTTTGCACAAAAATTCCGAAGTTGTCGGGAATGTTGTGGTTTAAGCGGAAAAATTCCACTTTGAACGGACCAAGGTCGGCGGTCGTCCCGTCACTGGCTTCCTCAATCTCGAGCTTGGGCAATCCCGGGAAATCTTCCTGGCGTTTTAAAATGATCGCTTTGGTGAGCGGAGAAGCGATGATTCTCAATCCGGGATGCCAAATCTTGTCGATGATGTAGGGGACCGCGCCGATATGGTCGTAATGGCCGTGCGTGAAAACCACCCCGGTAATATTCTTGATTTTGTTTTTTAAATATTCGGCGTTGGGGATGATGTAATCGATCCCGGGCATGTCTTCGCCGGGCATCCTGAATCCCATATCCATGATCAAGATCGAATTTTCGTATTCGAGCAGGGTCATATTGCGGCCAACTTCGCCCAGGCCGCCCAAGGGGATCACGCGCAGGTTTTTATTGCCGTCATTGCTCGTGCTCGCGGTAATTTGTGCTTGCGCGGGTTGCGGGACGTTTTGATGTACCTGCCGTTGCGGCGCGAAATGGCGCTGCCGGTCGTTGCGGTTGTGGCCGGAACGCACGTTTTGGCGCAAATTCGGTTTCTGCGGTTTTGGCGCGAAATTTGTATTTGCTTGCGGAGCCGCATCGATTTTTTGGGGTTGTGGCGGAGTGTTTGTGTTTCCCAGGATCATTTCGATCGCGCCGTCAAAGGATGCTGCGGGAAGTTTTACCTGTTTGGGGCGGGGAGCGCCGGAAGCCGGGTTTTGCGGAGCGCCTTGAAAACGGGCCGTTTTTATCGGCCGCTCGAACGGGCGGGTTTGTTTGCCAAAAGGCCGCGCCGGTTTTGGCGGTTGGGGTATTTGTTGCGCCGGTTTTTCCTGTTTTACGAAAATTTTACGGTCGTTACCGTGATTTTCCGCGTTTGCGGAGTTTTGTCCAAAATTCATTTTAATGAAAAATGTAAAAGGTTGGCGCTTCGCAGGCGCGATGAGTGCATCGCGTTTTGCGAAACCGCCGATCTTTACTGGTTATACTAAGTCTTTTTTACGAGAACCGGTATCTGTGGAGATTGGATTGCTCTTTTTGTAATACCGTATGCCGCGGTGCCGCTTGATGCGGTGCCGCGACTCTTAGCGTTGTGCGGGCAGGAGGGGTTGAACCTCCATGATGTTACTCACACGGCCCTGAACCGTGCGCGTCTGCCAATTCCGCCATGCCCGCGAGTTCCTTCCGCCTACGGGCGGAAGAATTTTCAATGATCAATTTCCAATTTTCAAAAAATAAACAATAAACAAATGCATTCCTTGATTATTTCGTTATTGAATATTTTTTGAAAATTGGAAGTTTGAATATTGGATATTATTGCAGTTTCAGATTCTTAATGTATTCCCGGATGTCTTTTGAATAGTCCGGGTGGTTCAGCGCGAACTCGATCACGGTTTTCAAATATTCGGTCTTGTTGCCGGTGTCGTAGTATTTGCCGTTTTTTATTTCACAGGCATACATCGGATAGCCGTTTTTTATCAGTTGGTTGATCGCGTCCACCAGCCAGATCTCGCCGCCCTTCGATGGTTGCAGGTTCTTGATGATATCGAAAGTTTCCGGGGGGAGTATGTAGGCTCCGTGCGTTGCCAGATTTGAAGGCGCTTCGCTTGGCAACGGTTTTTCCACGATCTTGTTGATGCGGAACACGCCGTCCTCGATCTTGTCCATGTCGGCGATGCCGTAGCGCGATACATCGTCGAGCGACTCGATCCTGACCCCTGAAATGACCCCGCCACCGTATTTTTTATGGACGTCGATTATTTGCTGCAGGCGGGGAGGGTTGGCGGTGATGAACTCGTCGCCCCACATTACCGCGAAGTTTTCGTCTCCGATCACCGGGCGCGCCGCCAATACCGGCATCGCGTTCCCGTAATAATCGCTTTTCTGCCGGATGTATATGAAATTGGCAAGACCGGCAATTTCCTTGATGGTTTTTAAGGCTTCGGTTTTTCCCTGGGTTTCCAGAAATTTTTCAAGATCGCTGGAGCGGTCGAAATGGTCTTCAATGGCGCGTTTTTGCCATCCCGTGATGAGGATGATGTCTTCAATGCCGGAGGCGACCGCCTCTTCGACCACATATTGTATTACCGGTTTGTCGATGATTGGAAGCATTTCCTTGGGCATCGCTTTGGTCGCGGGAAGGAACCGGGTGCCCCAGCCGGCTGCCGGGATAATGACTTTCTTGATGTCGCCTGCGGGAGGGTTTGTTTTTTGCATAATTGATTATGATTCTGCTTTTTAATTGATCTTAAATTAAGTGCAACTAAATATTTTCCTAAAATTAAGGAAATTTAAATTTGGAGAGTGTTGGCTTCCAACCCCGGGAGCGGTCAAAAGCTCGTGTTAGGGATATAATAACACATTCCGGCAATCGTTGCAATGGTATGTCCGATATCGGTATGTTTGCCAACGGCTTGGTCGCGGCCATAAGTCCTATTTCCAGATCCGTTTCGTGGCAGTGTACCAGCTGGCGATATCCGTAAACCGGCGGCTTGGGTCGGTAATAACACGGGATTGGATGCCTTTTACCTCTTTTGAAACGACGTAGATGTAATCCGGATTATAAAGGAATATTGCCGGAACATCATTGGTGATCAGATTGACAAGAGATTCGAGTTTTTCGGCGCGTAAATTTTTGTCGGTTGCTTGGCGGATCTCTTCCAATAATTTGTCGGCATCCTTATTTTCGTAAAGCGAAAAGTTCAGGCCCGGGTCGGTTTTCTGGGTGGAATGCCAGAAAGGATATGGGTCGGGGATCATTTCCAATGCCTGTCCGAAAAGCAAGGCTTCGTACGCGCGTGGTTTGACCGAATCGCGTTCAAGGGAGGAAATATCCACCGGATTCACGTTAACGGTAATGCCGATCTTGGCCCATTGCGATTTGATAATTTGCGCGACCGTGGTGAAGGGAATTTGATTCGCGACTGTCAGAGTGATGGTGAGCGGAGTTGTTGAGTCCCCGGAAGGGAAACATACTTCGTTTAATTTTTCCCGGGTTCCGAGTTTTACATCACCGCTGGGTTCGGTGATGTTTTGGGTGTCCAAAATATCCTTGCGGTATTTTTCCTGGAAAAGCTTTACCGCTTCCGTGGTTTTTTCGCCGAAATTGCCATTGGTATCCAGGCCGGGCATCACTTCGCGCGCGAGGCATTTTTGCAGTTCTTTCACATCGGCGGTAAGGTTTGTCCCGGCGGTAAGGTTTTTCGTGAATTGGAACGCGTGCTGGCGGCTTACCGTTTTTGACCGCGATCCATCGTCGCCTAGTTTGTAGCCGGCATCGTCTAATATCTGGGCGGCTTTTTCAAGATCGTAACCGTATGTTGTCGATGCGGCGTCAATGCTGTAGATATTGCCATCGACCGGTGAATCGACGATTTTGCCGCCGCCGCCGAATGCGGTGTTGAGTATTTCTTGTTTGTCCGTGGCGTAGGCCAACGCGGTTCGCACCGGTAAGTCGCTCAAGGCCTTGTTGTTCTCCGCGTTGAAGAATATCGCGAAATATCGCGGGAATGAATAAGCGTAAGTGTTTGTTCCCGGATAGCTGTTTTTAATCATGCTGGCAGAAGGCGCAAACCCTTGTATCTGGCCTCGTTTGAACGCGGCCGACAAACTATTATAGTCGGCAAAAAAAGCGAAAGTGATCTGGGCCAGTTTGGGTTTTTCCCCTTTGTATTCGGGATTCCTTTCCAAGTCGATCGATTCGATGGCGCCGTTTTTGGCAAGGTTTTTTTGTTTTATTTTGTAAGGGCCGGAAACGATTGGAGCAAGGTTGTATGGTGAGAGCGCGAAGCTTTCCGCCGATGACGCTTCCCATATGTGTTTCGGGATTATTTTAAGGACACAGCTTTCCAGGAAAGAAGCGTAGGGCTCGTTCAGTTTCAGGCGGAACCCGGTATCGGAGATTTTTTCGGTTTCCACACCGATCCATCGGGCGCGCAGCGGGCTTTTGTAAGTCGGATCCTGTATTGTTTTAATGGTGTATATGGCGTCTTCGGATGTGATCGGCGCGCCATCCGACCACTTAAGGCCGTCTTTTAATATGAATTCGTAGGTTTTGCCGTCGTCGGAAATCTTATAATTCGCCAGGCCGCTTACGATCTGGCCGTTTTTATCGTAATCAAGCAATCCGGCAAACAGCAGTTGGCTGATATCCTGGTCGATCCCGTTTGAGTTGGCGTAGACGGGATTCAAAAAACGCGGCTCATTCACGCCGCCTTCAACGTAAACGCCATTATCGGCGGCAACCAAAGTGGTGTGGTTTTGGTAAAAAGCCGCGATCAATACGATTAACGACAAAAAAGACAGCGCCACCAACGAAAAAAACGCTATTTTTTCTTTGCGCGAGAGAATTTTAAAGAAATGCTTCCATTGAGCTAAAGTTGGGAAAGACATTAGACAAAGCTCGAATGTTCGAAATCCGAATATTCGAAACAAATTGCAATTTTCCAATTATCAAAACAATGATTTGCTGTTTTGAAAATTCAAAAATTTAACTTTCGAAAATTGTTTCGAAAATTCGAATATTCGAGTTTCGAATTTTACTGTTGGAATAGGTTGTATACCGCCAAAGCGATGAATACGATGCTCAGCGCCAGGGTGATCTTGAAGATCTTCTTTTGGATTCCGCGCTGGGTGGAGTAGGCGCCGCCACCTTGGCCGAAGGCCGAACCCAGGCCCGCGCCGCCGCGCTGCTGGATCAAAACCAGCCCGATCAGGGCGGCGGAAACTACGATTTGAGCGATGGGGATAATATTATTGTCCATAGCAGATAATTTAATGCCATTATAATTATTGTGGTCCAGAAAAGCGGACCCAGGCCGATGATGTCCAGGTCGCGGATCAATAAATCCGCCGTCCAAACCATCGCCATATCTATTACTAAGCTAAATAGATTAAAAGTCAAGATTCGCAACGGCAAAGACAGGATTTTTAAAACCGGGGCGATCGCCAGATTGAGCAGCGCGATGGCAAAACCCGCGGCCGCCAAAACTCCCCATGACCCGTGATATTCCACTCCCGGCACGGCCTGCGCCGCGAAAAAAAGTCCTGCGCCACTGCCGATCGTGAATGCGAAAAGTTTTGCCAGCATCTGATTATGACCGCGATTACTATTCGTCCATTCTACCAAATCATGGCGAATTGGCAATTAAAAATACCATTACTTAGATATCGAAACGGTACATTTTTTTTAAATCGGCGGCATTTTTTTGTATATTCAGGTTGCGGCGCAAGTAAATTTGACAATCGCTTTTCAAAATTATAAATAGATAGTACGGATTAGCAGTCGGAGGTCGTGATTGCTAATCGATAAAAATTAACCATTAACCGTTGACCATTGACTATTAACCTAAAAACAGAAATCATTTTGTTAAAAGTTAATAGTTAAAAGTTAATAGTTTCTTTCAAGGGTATGAAGATCCAACCATGTGGCGATAATATATTGATCGAGTCCGCGAAAGGAGAAGAAAAGACCAAGTCGGGTATTATTTTGCCGGCCAGCGCCGAAAAAGAGCGCCCCGAGCAGGGTAAGGTGATAGCGGTAGGAGCTGGCAAAAAGAATAAGCAAGGCGTTGTCATCCCGGTTTCGATACAGGTCGGCCAAAAGGTCCTGTTTTCGAAGTACGGCCCCAACGAGATCAAGATCGATGGCAAGGAATATCTGATCGCCAAAGAGGATGATATCCTGGCGGTAATAGAAGACTAAACATCTAAAAATATTCGAATATTCGAATGTTCGAAATCCGAAACAAATCCAAATTTCCAAATATTCAAAACAGAATAGATTCGTTTCGAAAATTTTACTATTTGATAATTTGAGAATTGTTTCGAATATTCGAGCTTCGTGCTTCGAACATTAAAAATTCTGTGTCTAAAGAAATTATTTATTCGGAAGCGGCGCGCAGAAAGCTTAAGGCGGGCGCGGACAAATTGGCCAATGCGGTGAAAGTAACTTTGGGTCCCAAGGGGCGCAACGTGATATTGGATAAATCTTATGGATCGCCGATAATCACCAATGACGGTGTTTCTATTGCCAAGGAAATCGAGCTGGAGGACAAGGCCGAGAATCTGGGCGCGCAGATCGTTAAGGAAGCCAGCGAAAAAACCAACGATATGGCCGGCGACGGTACGACAACGGCTTGCGTTTTGGCTCAGATATTGATTTCCGAAGGTTTGAAGAATGTGACCGCGGGCGCCAATCCTTTGGCGATCAAGCGCGGCATTGACAAGGGTGTGACCGCGGTGGTGGCGAATTTAAAAGTTATGTCCAAGACGATCTCCAAAAAAGAGGAGATGGCCCAAGTGGCAACGATTTCGGCGGAAAGTGCCGAATTGGGAGACTTGATCGCCGAGGTGATGCAGGAAGTCGGTAAGGACGGCGTGGTGACGATCGAGGAATCGAAGAGTTTGGATATTAAAAAGGAGATCGTCAAGGGTTTGCAATTCGACCGGGGTTATCTATCTCCTTATATGGTAACCAACCCGGAAAAGATGGAAGCGGCGCTCGATGATCCTTATATATTGATCACGGAAAAGAAAATAACTTCTTTGCCCGAGCTTTTACCGATCTTGGAAAAAGTGATCCAGACCGGAAAGAAGGAATTGGTGATCATCGCCGATGATATCGAGGGAGACGCGTTGGCGACTTTGGTGGTCAACAAGTTGCGCGGCATTTTCAACGCGCTTGCGGTGAAGGCGCCCGGATTCGGCGATCGCAAAAAAGAGATGATGGCCGACATCGCGGCGGTTACCGGCGCGACCGTGGTTTCCGAGCAATTGGGAATGAAATTGGAGAATATCACTTTGAAAGATCTGGGTTCGGCGCGGCGCGTGGTCGCTTCCAAAGATAAAACCGTGATCGTCGAAGGTAAGGGCGACAAGGATGTGATCGACAGCCGTATCAAGCAGATCAAGGGAGAGATTTCCAAGACCGAGTCCGATTTTGACAAGGAGAAGCTGCAGGAGCGTCTGGCTAAATTGGCCGGCGGCGTGGCGGTGATCAAAGTGGGCGCGGCGACCGAGATCGAACAGAAAGCGCGTCAGCACAAGACCGAGGATGCTTTGAGCGCGACGCGCGCGGCGGTTGAGGAAGGCATTGTCCCCGGCGGCGGCGTGGCGTTGTTGAGCTGCATCAAGGCTTTGGACAAGGTGCAGGTTGAAGGCGAGGAATCCATCGGCATCAATATTTTGAGGCGTGCACTGGAAGAGCCGATCCGCCAGATCGCCCAGAACGCGGGCGTGGAAGGCGCGGTGGTGATCGAAAAGATCCGCCAGAGCAACGGTACGGTAGGCTTTAACGCGGCCAAGATGGTGTATGAAGATCTATTGGCGGCCGGAGTTGTCGATCCCACGAAAGTCGTGCGCGCGACCATCCAGAACGCGGCGTCCGCGGCATCGATTTTATTGACCACCGAAGCGATGGTGATCGAGAAGCCCAAGAAGGAAGGATGTTCC
>Ga0247841_10007231_pt1 | contig 16594 bp, 12 predicted proteins | sample LaCruzMarch2015__2_FD_192410 | JGI IMG/M metagenome (GOLD analysis project Ga0247841, IMG submission 192410) | Freshwater microbial communities from meromictic Lake La Cruz, Castile-La Mancha, Spain - LaCruzMarch2015_18m | ecosystem: Environmental > Aquatic > Freshwater > Lake | place: Spain... | reverse complement strand
CATTGTACCGCAATCTAGAAGGTAGTCAACTTTGCCACGCTCGAATGAGTTCAAATTAACCGAAGCCATCATCCTGCCGACTCCGCATGCAACGTCGTGTAATTCACCCTCTCTGTCATTGCGAGGTCACCGTGGCGACCGAAGCAATCTATCTGTACAGATCGCCACGAGCCGAATCTTGGCATCGGCTCTCGCGATGACGAGCGTGCAACACTGATAAACATTTTTTTAGACCAAAAAAACAGTGGATATCCTGTGGACAAGTGATCGATCGCTATCTTACCTGCCAGTAAATTTCGTTCCATCAGCACAGGATAACGCCCCTCCGAAGATGCTATTAGTCCCATTATACGTTATTAAATCAACTTATTTAAATAGTCCCGACGATCCGCCAGCCGGCGGATGTACGGGATCCCGACCAAAGTGTCGGGGAATAATGAAATATGAATCAAGAATCAAGAAATAATAAAAATTATACAAAATACATATCGAATATTCTGACAAACACAAAATAGCCACATTCGATCTGGGAGTTGTCACCAAAACAGTAGTCTGCGACATGTCACGATCGACCCGTTCCGGCAATAGGTATTAGCATTTTGCTAAATGCAAACAGAACAAGCCGATTCTTTCCGCAGTCAAAACCCTAATTCTGGAGACACGTGAACTTGGAAAATACAGAGTTCTAATACTCAGTTTCTGGAGTGTCCGCCCCGTTTTTCGATCTACCTTTTGGCTATACCACCAGAAGGAATAGTACGCCCCTCCTAGATGCTATCACTTCAAGTATAAGATACTTGGAGTCAATTATCAAATATCATTGTCAATCTCCAATGTCTTGATTGAGTTCATCGCTACATACACGATCGTGTACTAGGTGATGAACTTTTAGATTAAATTATATCAAGTAAATGCTCTGGAATATTTTCCATAAAGCGGGATTTAGGGTTCGACTGAAACCGGCCGTAAATATTGCGCTCGGTAATATTTAGCTTTGTATCAAATTTATTATCAGCTTCACGATGTTGTCTTTTTCTCTCGGATCGCTGGTCGCAACCAACAATGCCAAGGCGATCAGAGCGTTGTCAGAAATCTTTTTCTCGCCATTCTGGCGATAGAGAAAATCATTATTCTCGAGAAAATAAACAAAAAGCATCGAGCCGATACGCTTATTGCCGTCGGTGAAAGGATGATCTTTGATCACTAAATACAATAAATTGGCCGCCTTTTCCTCGATGCTAGGGTATAAATCCTTGCCGTCAAAAGTCTGGCCGATCGAGCCGATGACCGAATCCAGCTTGTGGCCGACCTCCGTCCCGAACATATAGACATTGACCCGTAATTTCGCCAAGCGCTCCTTCATCTCTCCGATTATTTCCAGCGCCCCATCGTAAGAAATTTCAAATTTGACCTGCTTACTCAGTTTCTTGACCTCAAGTTTACGCTTGTCGAAATCCTCCAGCACCTTCCACGACTTGGCATATTCGGCCATGAGATCAATCAGTTCCCTCTCGTGGCCTTTCAGCAACTCGAAGCCGGACTTCTCGGCAATCAGAGCGATCGTTTTTTGCGCCTCTAGAAATTTCTCGCGGTATCGGGCCAATAATTTCTGGTTTACGACATATCCTTTTGTCAAATAATCCTTGAGCGTCCGTGTCGCCCATATACGAAATTGCGTCGCCTTTTTCGAGTTCACGCGGTAACCGACAGATAAAATTAGATCGAGATTATATAATTTGGTCTGATATTCGCGTTCTTTGCTGTCACCCTTCCGACCCATATGTGCAAAAAATGCACATGTGCCCTTCTCGTCTAGCTCCTCTGCCGAATAGATATTGGTGATATGACGGCCTACAACTGTACGATTAATGTCAAAAGCCTCAGCGATTTCTTTTTGGCTGAGCCAGACCGTCTCGCCTTCTATTCGAACGTCAATCTTGCCCTTGCCGTTGCCATAGATAACAATTTCGCCCCTTTTTTTCATTTCTTCCATGATGCCCCTTCCACTTATTTAATAATACTTAAATTATACCCGAACATTTGCCGAACAACAATAAAAGCTCCTCAGAATATCGTCGATCGTGTAAAATCTGAGGAGTCATGGTGGAGATAGAGCAGACAATTTTTTATATGATATCTAGCAGGTGCTCCGGTATATTCTCTATAAAACGGGATTTGGGGTTTGACTGAAACCGGCCGTAAATATTGCGCTCGGAGGCGTGAATCAAATATAAGCGCTCTTTGGCGCGGGTGACGCCGACATAGGCAAGGCGGCGCTCCTCCTCCATCTCCGACATATCCATCAGGGCGCGGGAGTGCGGGAACAGGCCCTCTTCGACTCCGACGATAAAGACATTTTCAAATTCGAGACCTTTGGCAGAGTGAAGCGTCATCAGAGTCACAACTCCCTCATCACCGCCGGCCTGGTCGTGATCCTGGACGAGAGCGACTTGCTGGAGAAAGTCCTCCAGAGCCGTACCGCCGTCAATATTGTCATCCTCGGGCTTTTTATCTCGAGCAAGGTCGAGAGAGACCCGGGGATCCAAATTAGTTTCTGGATTCCCGATCGAGTCGGGAATGACAGGATGGAGCGAGTTATAATTCACCTGAACCTGCTCCGCAACTGTAATAAGTTCGAGCACATTCTCCCATCTTCCCTCTCCTTCCGGTGTGCCGTCGAGGAGAAAGTCTTTGTATCCGCTTTTTGCCGCGATGTTGTAGATGAGCTGGTCTAAACTAGTTGTAAATTGTAAATTGTAAAGATCGTGAAGTAAGCCGTAAAAAGTTTTGACTTTTTCCGGCAAATTGTTCCATTGTTCTATTGTTCCATTGCTGTCATTTCGACCCCTCGCCTCAGGCGAGGTTGGAGAAATCTCATGAGATCTCTCGGCTGGACTTCGTCCGCTCGAGATGACACTTTGCAATGCTTGGTAATTAGGAATTTCGCGGAGTCTTGCGATTGTCTTGTCCCCAATCCCCCTCGGAATACACGAAACTGCACGCTCCAGCGACTCAAAGTCAGCCGGATTGTTGATCAATCGCAAAAACGCGATAATGTCTTTAATCTCTTTTCGTTCATAGAATCGTACTCCGCCCACGACGCGGTATGGGATATCGAAACGCAAGAAAACCTCTTCGACCGCCCGCGACTGGGCATTTGTTCTATATAATACCGCGCAATCACTATAATTCCCCCTGTCATCTCGAGCTTGTCGAGAGATCTCATGAGATTTCTCCGCCCCCTTTGGGGAGTCGAAATGACATCTTGTTGCTATCGACCTGATCTCCATTGCTACAAATTCCGCCTCGTCTTTCTCGTTCAGCGCCTCGTAAACTGTGATCGGTTTGCCCTCCGAGTTCTCGGTCCAGAGTTTCTTGTCCGTCTTGTTCTCATTGAATTTGATGATGTCGTTGGCCGCCGCCAGAATTGTCTTGGTTGAGCGGTAATTTTGTTCCAATTTGACTACCTTGGCGTTCTTGTAATCGCGCTCAAAGTTTAGGATATTGCGGAAGTTCGCCCCTCGCCAGCTGTAAATCGACTGATAATCGTCCCCCACTACCATAATATTTTTGTATTTCTCCGCCAGTAATTTGACCCAGACATATTGGGCTTGGTTGGTGTCCTGATACTCGTCGATCAAGATATATTTGAATAGATTTTGATATTTTTCCAGAATTTTCAGATTCCGCTGGAACAAAAAAACGCATTGCATGATCAAATCGTCAAAATCCATCCCGTTCGCTTCCTTCAAATATCCTTCATAGCGGTCATAAACGCGCGAAGTCACCTTCTCGAAAGGGGAATTGAGGTATTTTTTGTATCCCTTGGCGTCAATGAGCTCGTTTTTGGCGCCGGAAATGAAATAAGCGACCGAATTGGGATTGAAGCTCTTCGGATCAATGTTGAGATCGCGCATAAGGCGTTTAATTATCGACATCCTATCATTCTCGTCATAGATCGTGAAATTGCGGGAAAAGCCAGCGTAGTCGGCCTCACGGCGCAATATCCGGACACAGACACTGTGAAAGGTGCCGAGCCAGGGAAGCCGAATCACGTCTAGAGGCCTATCGGTTACGATGCCCGTATCGTCTTTCGTTGAGCGGTTACGTGACCGAGCTTCGTTACCGAAACGGGCCTCGTCACCCTTACCGTTTAACGAGCCAAGGAGATGAACAACTCTTTGCTCCATCTCCTTGGATGCTTTGTTTGTGAATGTCACCGCCAGAATGTTATAGGGCGAAATGTGCTTTTCCTTGACCAAATAAGCCAGCCGGTGCGTCAGCGCCTTTGTCTTGCCCGATCCCGCTCCCGCAAGAACGAGCACGGGGCCTTCCGTACACAGCACCGCCTCTTGCTGAGGTCTATTCAAATTTTGCAATAAATCATTCATTCAATTGATTAATTTATTTTTAGAGGACAAGGGAGCTCATTCCGGAGTCGCCCCGCTCTCCTCTAAACTCCAACCCCTTACACGGTATAGATGAATTTTCTTCCTAGAAAAACCAAACTCCCTTTGGTCGCCAGTCAAGCTGGACCCGGTTTTTCCTTAACGGAAGAATCATTATTTATTATAAGTGTTTTGCGAACAAATGCCAAACAAATCTTCACTATTATCTGATTGTCATTGCGAGGAGTGAGGCTGGCGACGCGGCAATCTTCACATTTAGCCCCAAAAGAGATATATTCGTTTTATGAAAAAAGAAGTATTAGTTTCAATCGTGACTGCCGGCAATCCCGACTGGCGCAAAACAATCTCAGAGCTCAAAGAGTTAAAAATCAACTGTTTCGCCCTTTTTTTAACGATGCTCGACACGACAAAAGAGCGGATGGAATTATTCGAAACAATCCGCCTTGAGATTCCTGATGCAGAGATCCCCTTCGCCCACATTCGGCCAGATATGACCTTAGAAGAACTAGATTTTATGATCGATAATTTTAACCTTCAAGCAATGAACATCCATTCGACGCGTGAATATCCTCTTGTTTATGATTATTCAAAATATATGGATATTCTCTATATCGAAAATGGCGGGCCTGTAATCAAGGATGGGTTTACGCCCTCCGATTTGGCGGGATTCGCCGGGATATGTTTGGATATCTCTCACTTGGAAAATTCCAAAAGACAAGGTTTTCCAGGTTATGAAATTAATATTAAAATGTTAAAAAAATATCCGATTGGAGCCAATCATGTAAGCGCTATATATAATGAAATCGGCAAAGGCCCGATTGTCGGGGGTTACGGCTATGATTTTCATAAGTACGAGAGCTTGGATGATTTCAACTATTTAAAAAACTATGATTCAAAATATTTTGGCCCCTATATCGCCCTCGAACTTTATAATCCGATCGCTGAACAACTCGAAGCAAAAAAGTATATCGAGGATATCGTTCGAGAGTAATCGAGAACTAAAGTATTAATCTGGACTCAGAAAACGCAAAAGAGCGAACCGCTCGAGTCCCTTCATCATCGAAAGGTACGCTCTAATGCGATCCGCTCTGGGATCAGTTGTTATGACGCGCGTTGTTGGCAGAGTTCCTCCGCCATATCGGCGATTGCGTGTGCTTGCGCCTCTGCGTCTCCGATGTACCGCTCCGGATTGTGGAAAAGCGCAATCACTTTATCCGGAATGCGACCGAGAGCCTGGGCGGTAGTCTCGTCTTCTTCCGCATACGCCTGCAATTCGACGATGAGGGATCGTCCCGATTCCCGCGCTTTGGGCGCCAGAATATCGTTGACCAGCTTGTGTGCGTCATCTGCGTAGCCGGCCATCTGGAGGGCGACGTAGAGTGGCTCTCCAAGGATGGAACCGGCAACCTGTTCGAAATTACGCTGGCAGTTGGCGGCATTGACCTGAAGGCGGGAGATGAACGGAACCCCGGTACTATTCGTCCGAAGAAGTATGTCGAGCTGGGAAACCATGTTCACGACGATCGTGGGGAAGTCGCGCATGATGCAACTGCCGACCAGATCGCGCTGGTGTTCGCTGATGATCGTGAAGAACACCTTTACGAATTCAGCCACCTGCTTCCACCACGTTCCTTCTTCGTTTTCGAACCAGATTGGATTCTGCTTGCCCGCCATCGTCGAGGAGCCGACCTGACCTTCCTCCCGTGCTTCCTGGATTTCAGCGATCTCAGTCCGCATCAGATTGCGGCCGTCGCGCCCGAGCTGCCCGAGCGCGCCCGAGAAAAGCACGCATTGAAAAAGGTAGTTGGCGAGCGGCTCGGGCGGTAGGATTTGGGTGGTGATGCCAGCGTGGGGCAGGCCGAGATACTCGAGCACGATCTCACCGTACTGCCGTCCGCCGCAACGATCCATAATCCCGACACCGTATTGAGCATTGCGCGCGCCGACTGCGCCGGTGATTTTGCCGGGCAGTTCGGCGGCATATCGATCCATGTTGCGATAGGTGCACATCATGCGCGAAAGGATCGTTGCCAACCAGAAGCCGACAGTGATCGGTAGGGCGGCTTTTCCGTGAGTCCTGGCGATCATAATTTGGTTGGCGAAGCGCCGGACCAGCTTGACTAACATCATGCTTGCTCCTACAATGCTCGGCGCCACCACACCGTAGTATGAGCTTGAGAACTGCAGTATCCGAGCCGTATCGAGCGCGTCGTAGCTCGTCAGCGGCACATGGAGCCAGCGTCCGAGTGGCGAATCCAACTTCTGCTGAGCGATCCGAACCCAGGCGCGAATGTCATGCTTGGTGAACTTCCGCTCGACTTGATCAACCTCGGTCGTTGTAATCCCGAGAAGATCCCGGACACGGTCACCAGTCAGCGTCCTCATCTCTTTCAGAGGGATCACGCCGATTTTGCGCAGCGCCAGAAGATTAGCGATCTCCACTCTGGCGACATAGCTGTAGTTAAGGTCGTAACCGAAATACGGTATGAGCGATTTCGGCTGATACCGGGGGTTGCCCGGCATTATCAAGTTCAGACCTGGCCGGTCGACCATCGGCTCATAACTCAATATGAGCTCTTCCGTGGAAGTAAACAAGGTAGTCACCTCACTTTCATCAGAAATTCACGCTCTAGTGTCATACTTGCGAGCGCGTACACAGCTTCTTTATAATCATTTTCCGAAAAAAATGCAAGAAAACGCGAGAAGGGCAAGACATTGCGTCCTGCCCTTCGGCATACATTGAGGCTTTGAGCCTCAGCTGCCAGTCGGCAGCTTTTGATTGTCAGCCAGCGATGCGCATGGCGTCGCGCTGGTAAGTGTCGAGATCACAGCCAGTGACGTCCTCGAAGAGCCGGAGGTAGATCCCGCTCGTCTCGTCGAGGAGCTCCTGCGGCACCACCAGGCCGTGGACAAAGGCGATGTGGTCGGGATTCGAGCCCTTGAGCTTGTGAATCCCGACGATCGGCTGGCTTTCGGCGTCGCGGAATGGCGTCTTGACCGTTTGGCCCCACCTGCGCACCCTTTGCTTGTCGCGGAAGGCGGGATCCCGCCCGGTTGCGAGGCTGTCAAGCCAGTCTCCTTCGTCGACGAAGCGGGAGCTGTCCGGCGTGAGTTTCTCGTCTACAAGCACGGGCTGATCGCGATCATCGAGCGCATACTCGAACTTGGTGTCGAGGATGAGAATTCCGCGTTCCTCCAGATGGGCGTAGGCGCGGTCATAGGCGGCGCGCAGCATTTTGACCGCCTCATGGTCGCCCGTGGTGGTTTGCGCGTAAAAACGCTCGACCGAGATCGGATCGTCATCTTCCGATTTGTCCGTCGGCGTGAAAAGCGCTTCGGGCAACCGCTCCCATTTCCGAAGGCCGTCCCGAAGCCTGATGCCGGCAACGGTTTGCGTCTGCAGATATTCGTTCCAGACGCTGCCGCCGATATGACGCCGGAAGATGATCTCATAGGGTCGCACCTCGAACTTCCGGACAATGGTACAGCGGCCCCAGGGGAAATCGGGATGGCGCTGATGCCAGTCTCCCCAGATGGCCTCGCTCTCCGGTCCGCACTCCGGCACGATCATGTCGTGGCGGAAGTCGGAGAGAAGATGGGTCATCATGAAGTGCGAGATGGCTGTCAGCACTTCGCCTTTGCGCGGCACGAGCGCCGGCAGAACGAAATTGTAGATGCTGACGCGGTCGGTCGCCAGAACGAGGAGGTTGTCGGGATAGGCGGGGGCGGAATAGCCCTCGCGAACCTTGCCGACGCTCGTTCTGGCCAGCCCTGCCCCGGTGATTTGCGGATACCAGGGGCTATTTTGGAACTGTGATGGCAATGGTGCCATGGTCGTCACACTCCTTTTGTGTGTGGTCCGTGCTCCATGCAAAAAACTCTTGAGGCGAAGATCCTTACTTCGCCTAAGCTTTATAGGTCTCCGAGGACACTAATTCGGGCACCGTCGGCTTCTCCGCTCGCCAGCGCATTCGCCACGTTTGCAGTCGGTTGAGGGTCAGTTTATCGCTGGTCGCCAGGATCGAACAAGCGGCAATCGCAGCATTGCACAGCCCATGCTTTCCGACCCCGGCGCACAAAACAGGCACACCGGTTGGCTTCCGGATCATCGAGAGCACCGCGTCCATCCCATCCGGAAATTCCGAAGAAGGAAGAGCGACTCCGATGACCGGAATTTGCCCGTTGATCGTCGCCGAAACTGCACCGGGTAATACCGCTGCCATGGCGGCGATGCCGATGAAGACCTTTGTCCCGGCCAGACCTGCTTCGCGGCAGTGCCTCTGGAGTTCCTCGGGGTGACGATCCGCCGAGAACACCGACATCGACCACGACACACCTACGTCCTGCAAGATGTTCAGCATTCCGGAGTCTATCACCGGTTGTTTGTCGGTCAGACTGCCGACGTAAATCTGGATAAGTGGCGCTTTTTCTGGCACCTCAATCTCCTTTCGCGCTAAACATTGGCTCGCTCGTTGCGGCCTAGTTTCAAGGGTGAATATAGCGATTTTGCAGACAATAGTCAAATAAATTGTTTCTAAATCAACTTGTTACTTGACATAAGGATCGTGAATGAAATGTCCCCGATTATACGCTATAGCGTGCAATCGGGGACATTCAGTAGAATTATTGAATTCCAATATCAATAATTGCTCTAAGACGCAGAGACGGCGCCACCCCGTGTGGGGTGACGCCGTTCCGGATTTTACGCTTACGTGTGGGCTGACGCCCTCTCCCTTGCCTTGGGAGGATCGTCCTCGATCGCCCATTCGTCCTCGACGATGGGCAGCAGGTCACGCCGGCGCTTCAAGATCGCCATAGCATCATCCGCATCCTTCAACTGATGCCGAAGATCGTGAATCCTGCGTCGCATACTCCGAATTTCGGTTGGGACGCTGACCGTCGCGGCCTCGATCGCATCAATATTGGTCGCGCGGTCTTTACTTGCGGCTTGCCCGGTGGCAAACTCGAAGCGGCTAAGCTTCTGACGACGGCGCCAGGCCTTGATGGCCATCATGAGAATCATGACGATCAGGACCACCACCACTGAGGCCGCGAGGATAATTGCAGGGGTTATCTCACCCTGCAAGTGCATGGTCTGCATGGTCATCTCCTTTGCTATTGTGGAGGCAGTGCCTCCGAGTATCTCATTAGCGAGATAGCAACAAGCGGGCGTTTGATTGCCTATGCCTGATGCTCGATATGCCCGATATTATACGACTATTTTTCGTGGTTGTCAATGATTTTGAATTTCTTATTCTTCGAGCCAGTCTGCCGACAGGCTATTGAGAAGCAAAGGAATGGATCCTGAATCAAGTTCAGGATGACAAAGTCAGTTCTCGAATCACTCCGCTCTCTCGAACAATAAAATACTTTTAGTCATTCATAAAATCAAAAAATCCCATTCCTTTTCCATTAGCTATTTGTGCAATTCGCTATTGGTATGGGATCTGGGATTTTTTGGGCTGGGCATCCCACTTCGCCAAGGCTATGCGGGATTGCTGATGAATGGCTTTATAACCCAAAAATCACGTCGGAACGTGATTTTTGGGCTGGGCAGAAGCGATTTGAGGACTGATCGGATATCTTTTGGATATTAATATTCCGGCCTCATCAACTTATGCCCTCATTTAGAGGCTTCGACTTTATAGATTCCCTTAAAAAATTTGCATTCTTCAAGAGAAACGGTCTCGACCTCTAATCTTTTCTGTTTTTGTTTTTAGCTTTTGACTTTTCGGGCCTTATATTTGATTTTAAACCCGGTCAAGCTAAATAATATACATTCCCCTCCTTCTGAAAATATCTATTTTCAAAAAGATTTGGGAATTTTCTTGCCTGCCCTGAGCGAAGTCGAAGGGCTTTTTTATGGCAAGAATGAGCTGGGGAGGAAGTTCGCCAAAGGCGAACAAGTTTCAATAGATCCCTCGGCTAGCTTTCAGCTGCTCGGGACGACAGACAAGCTGTCGATTTTTATTGAAAGTGAATTAACCACATAGTTTAAGGATTAATTTTCTTCCTCTCTTTAAGAAAGGCGGGGCGACCCTTCCTAAACCCATCTCACTCCAGCCACAACATGTATCACGCAACATATAACATACAGCACGAGTAATTGATATATGATACAAGTTACATGTTATATGAGTAAGGTTTTTTTAATGTTCGTTTCCGTTTTGCGTTTTGGAAATTGAATAATCATATCAAACCATACCATAACTTGTCAATAGCTATGTGCTAGATACTAGATCGTTATATATGATTATTGTTTGCAGGACTAGATATCTCAAACGTTTTAGGGGGCCATCCATGGCCCCCGACGGTTCAGGCGGCAGGCCGGACTCCTTGCTGCTCGGCCAACGCGTCCACGAGCTGATCATAGAGCACTTTGATTTGGTCTCGGCAGGTTTCAACTTCCCACCATTGATCAGACCCTTCTGCTACTGCCGCTTTGTAGGCGGCGACGCAGATTTTCTCCCACGGCTCCAGCGTAATATCGTACTCGGACAGTACGCCTAGCCGGAGAATCGCTTGTCCTCGTTCGAATCCTACTCCACGCATTTTTATCGTCAGCGCGGAAAAGACTCGCGCCACTGTCCTCGTCGGGTTCTGCCCCTTCGAGGGCGGGCTGATTCCGTAAATCCAGGCCAACCCCCGGAGGTAACCCGCGACCTTTTCCCACGGAGAAATGTCGGTCGTCATCGCTCGCCTCCTTTGGTGCGCGTGATGGCTGGGGGTGGTTTGCCATCTAGCTCGAACGTATCACGAGTACATTAAAATTGCAACATCCATACCACGGAACGTCAAGCTTGCGAGAGCATCGCTGGTTGTCATTGCGAGAAGTGGGGTTGGCGACGAAGCAATCCTGAGAGATTGCCGCGGTCGCCAGGGCGACCTCGGAATGACGCAATAAGGTTACTTTATTGACTTTATGAACTTTATAACTTTTTACTTTATAACTTATTCGCGTCTCTTTTCTCATTCACCCCCTTGGGCAGGATTTTGGCCGAGAAAACGAAACGGCGGCCGGCCACTTCTTCGCTCTTGGTTGTCTGGTAGAAGTCCATCAACTCGGCCGAGAGGATCTCCCGCAAAGTCGAGATTTCTTCCTGATTGTCCTTGATATTCTTGACTATCTCCTGATTCGGCCCCTGATCCAGAATCGCTTGCTTCAGCTCTTTCCGCTTCTGCGTTGCCGCTTTAACCTGCTCAGCTGCTTCGAGATATTGCATATCGTTTTCCAGTTCCCCCTTCAGCATCTCTTTGTTGATACGGTTCTCTTCCTGCAGTTTATCGAGAGTCTCGATCCGTTTTCTGATTGTCTCTGCCTCTACCACCTTGCCTCCGTTTTGATATTAAATTAATTTATCGTTGTCGAGTAGATCGTAGCCCACGCTTCAGCGTGTGATAACAAACTGAAGTTTGTTCTACAGAAATGTGTAGCTCACGCTTTAGCGTGCTACCAAGCTAAAGCTTGTACTACGGCTTATTCATAATTCATAATTCATAATTCATAATTCATAATTCAAGCCCTAGTCGTTCTCCGCCGCTTCCGGCACCGGTTGCCGCCTTCTCTCCAGGCTGGTGAACCTCATCTGAGCCGGGTTGAAATGCAATTCCATATTGCCGGTCGGACCATTTCTGTGTTTCTTGATCAATATCTCGGTGATGCCTTTGCGCTCGGTATCCTGATGATAATATTCGTCGCGGTAGAGAAACATTACCACATCGGCGTCCTGCTCGATCGAGCCTGATTCTCTGAGATCCGAGAGTTGCGGCTTCTTGTCGTCGCGGTGCTCGACGGCGCGGGAAAGCTGGGATAGGGCGATAATCGGGACATCAAGCTCACGGGCGAGCGCTTTCAGCCCGCGGGAAATTTCCGAAATCTCCTGGACGCGGTTGCCATCATAATTACGCGAGTGACCGGACATCAGCTGGAGGTAGTCGATGATGATCAGGCCGAGTCCGTGCTCCATCTGAAGACGGCGCGCTTTGGCCCGGATCTCCATAATATTGCCCATCGGAGCGTCATCGATGAAAATCGGGGCGTCGGAGAGCACGCCCATGGCGTAGCCGATCTTGGGGAAATCCTCATCCGAAAGATTGCCCGTCCTAAGTTTCCAGGAATCAACCCCGGCTTGCGAGGCAAGCAAGCGGTCGACCAGCTGGTCTTTGCTCATTTCAAGCGAAAATACGGCGACCGGGATCTTTTCGTCGATGGCGGCGTTTTCGGCCAGATTGAGGGCAAAAGAAGTTTTACCCATCGAGGGGCGGGCGGCCAAAATTATCAAATCTGATTTTTGGAAACCGGCCGTCAGATTGTCCAAGTCTTTGAAGCCGCTCGGCACTCCGCGCAGGGCGCCCTTGTCTTTGTCCTTGTGGATTTTGTCAATCCTGTCGAAGGCCTCGGTTAGAATATCTTTGATCGGAAAAAACTTATTCTTCAAACTTTTCTGTGACACGGCAAAAAGGGTCTGTTCGGCCTGATCGAGATTGACTGATATTTCTCCCTCCTCGTCGTAACCCAGCTCGGTGATGCCGGCGCCAGCCGTGATCAGGCGGCGCAAGACCGCTTTGTCGCGGACAATAGTGGCGTAATGCACCACATTGGCGGCCGAGGGGGTGTTGTTGACAATTTCAGCCAGATAGCTCGAACCACCAACCTGGTCGATCTGCCCGGCGCTTTCAAGAACTTCTGAGAGTGTGACAATATCGACCGGCATTCTTTTCTCAAAAAGAGTGAGAATAGCATTGAATATGATGCCGTGGCGGTTGTCATAAAAATCTTCAGCCCAAACTAGATCGGCGATCTTGATAATGGCGTCAGGGTCCAGCAAAACGGCGCCAAGGATGCTTTTTTCAGCATCGACATTTTGGGGCGGAACGCGAAGACCGGGAGGCAAATTTGACCTCCCTGAGCGCTCTTTTGAAAAATTTTGATGATCTCTGGGCATAATCCCTTAAATTTTTAAACTCGAATCTCGAAATACGAAACTCGAAACAAATTATAAATTTTCAAAGTTTTGAACGGTTCTCCCCCTAAGTTAGGGGGAGTTAGAGGGGGTATGAAATACTTTTGCTCTCATTCTACCCCACCTAACCTCCCCTATCCTAGGGGAGGGACCCTTCGATATTGGGATTTCGAATTTTACGAGGAGCTGTGTTAATCAAGGATTATATTCTCTCTGTCTCTCGGAAACTCCGTCACTCTGACACTTCTACACTTCAAACACTTCCTCCACCGTCTTTTCCAGCTGGTCGTTTTTGATGGCCTGGGTTTCAATTACTGCATTTTTCTCGACCGCTCTGCAAATAATTCGGCACTTACGGCCAGTAATGTCAGAAACGATTTTTTCCAATATTTGGCAATTTTTTGGATCCGAGATCCGGTCTTTGTGAAACTTGAATTTCACCTCGAGGGTCAAGACATCATTTGTCATACTGGAGGGCTTTGCATCGCGCAAGAGCGCGGCCAGAGAATTGTTGACCTTCTTCGTCTCAGCGATGATAGAGGTCCAGATATCTTTGGTCATTTCCAGCACAGGGACGGGGGAAGTTGACGAGTCGACGAGTTGATGAGTTGACGAGTTTTCTTCTTTGTCATCTCGAGCGACCGAAGGGAGTCGAGAGATCTCATGAGATTTCTCCGCCCTAGTTGAATTCGTACCCCATCTTACTTCCCCTATCTTAGGGGAAGAACCAGTCGAAATGACATCATCCTGGCCATTACCCCGTTTTACCTCCCCCGTTCTACCTTCTACCTTCTGCTCTCTACCTTCAATGCTTTTTGCTACCGCAATCTCTATCGGCAAGACAGGATAAGCGACATCCTTGAGCAAAGCACCGGCCTCTAGGAAAAGATCCATCAGGTGGATAATTCGTTCAGGCTCACAACCGGCTGCGATTTTCTTTAACTCGGTTATATGCTCTTTGGTCTCGTCTATCAGAAGACCGCCCGAACCGGAGATTTTGATAATCAATGCCCGGCGCAAAAGTTCAATGACCGAACGGTTGAATTCAGCCATATCATAGCCGGCGTCGGCTAACCGATGGGCGATTTTTAATCCCTCCTCCGGGGAGCTATTAAAAATCGCCCCTGCGAACTCAAATACTTCCTTTTCCTCGGCAACGCCCAATATCTCGCGCGCTTTATCTAATGTAACTTTCCCTTTGACAGAGGAAACCTTTTCGAGCAAAGACAGGGCGTCGCGGTGACCGCCGGCGGCCGAGGCGGCGATCAGGTCCAGCGCTCCGTCATCAATTTCAATCGCCTCGTCTTTGGCCACATTTTTCAGATTCTTGATCAAATCTTGCTTCGACGCCTTCTTGAAATCAAAGCGCTGAGCCCGGGACAAAATCGTGGCCGGAATCTTGTGGACTTCGGTCGTGGCCATAATGAAAACGACGTGATCGGGCGGCTCCTCCAGCGTTTTCAAAAGAGCGTTGAAAGCGCTTTTCGATAGCATATGGACTTCATCGATGATATAGACTTTTTTGCGCGCCTTGGCCGGCAATAATCTAGCCTGGTCGATCAGCTCGCGGACATCGTCGACTCCGGTATGCGAGGCGGCATCGATCTCCATAATATCGATCGCCCGGTTCTCGTTTATGTCAACACACGATTCACATTGATTGCAGGGCTCGCCCGAGGATTTCCGGCCGGCCGCCAAGTCTTGCGCGATTTTCTGGCAATTGATCGCTTTGGCCAGCAGGCGGGCGGTCGTGGTTTTGCCAATGCCCCGGGGGCCGGTCAATAAGTATGCATGAACCAGCCGGCCGCTTTTGATCGCTTCCAAAAGGGTGACGACAATATGCTCCTGCCCGATCAATTCGGAAAAAGTTTTGGAACGGTATTTTTGATAAAAAGCCAAGGCAAACTCCGTTTGCAATTTCTAATTGCTCTAATTATTCTAATTGACCTAAATATCTTATCGTCTAAGGTAGTTCGGTCACGTAACCGTTTGACGTTACCGAAACGGGCTTCGTTACCTTTACCGTTTGACGTTTTTGGGATTTGTTTAGACTAATCAGGTTAATTAGGAATTAGGTTAATTTTGTATTTCCGCTTTTTCATTATAGATTGAATCGCTATCAGCAAAAAATACCTTGAATCGAAGGGCAATAATATCTAGTCCTATTTACAACAATTAGAAATTAGAAATTAGAAATTAGAAATTTAGTCGGTGTTATCCCCAACTGATCCACAGGGTTATAAGCAAGCGGATCTGATCGTCTTTCGGCAACGCCTGCCTACCGGCAGGCAGGGTAACGAAGCCCGTTTCGTCTAAAGTCAGCCGTCTGACGTAACCGAATCACGATACGGGCCTCGTAACCGTAGGACGATTCACAAAATTATTTTCGTCAAATCTTCGCTTTTTTCGCATATATTCTTGCCATTGTTATGATATTATTGATACAATGACTGAAAGGAGCGGAAACAAAGATGAACCGAGCGCAATTGGCGAAGGCTCTTGCTGTTAAAACAAAAATGTCGCTAAAGAAAGCCGAAAAACTGATCGTCGCTTTTGGCGATGTTCTTAGCGACGCTTTGACTTTGGGCGAAAAAATTACCTATTCTAATTTTGGAACTTTTTATACCGTTCACTATCCCTCGAAGGTGATTTATCACCCTGTTTTTGGCAAAAGCAAGCAGATGATTATGCTGCCGACCGATTCGGTCAAATGGATGCCGGCTGAGAATGTGAAGGCGATCGTGGCCAGCGGAACAAATATGGAGCGAGCGACCAAATACGGCGCCGCCAAGGAGTTTGGGGCTATGATGAGCCAGCCCGTCGTGCCACCGGCAGCCATCGAGAAGCCAACAGAGACAGCCCCTGTGGATAAGATTGAGCTAACGCCGATTAACATTAAAACCAGCGCTAGCGAGCCATTCCATACCTCGAGCAGCAAGATAAATCTTGAAAGTGATACTAATTCATTACATATAGACACGACTGAACAAATCGAAAGCGAAGCGGAAAAGGCTAAAGATGGAGAGCAGAAGGTAGAAAGTAGAATAAGCGAAGAGAAACAAGGTAGCGATAACTCAGTCACCCAGCCACTCAGTAACTCTGCCACTCTCTCCCCCGAGACACCGATTCTGTCACGTTCTCTTTCCACTGAAATCTCAACCGGAGAAGTCAAAAAGACCGGTTCATGCAAAGAAGAGACCGGCCAGGGCAAAGCCGAGCCGT
>Ga0247841_10007230_pt1 | contig 16602 bp, 39 predicted proteins | sample LaCruzMarch2015__2_FD_192410 | JGI IMG/M metagenome (GOLD analysis project Ga0247841, IMG submission 192410) | Freshwater microbial communities from meromictic Lake La Cruz, Castile-La Mancha, Spain - LaCruzMarch2015_18m | ecosystem: Environmental > Aquatic > Freshwater > Lake | place: Spain... | reverse complement strand
AAACAAAATGAACGATAAGGTTTATAGAATAAGAGTCGAGCAACGCCCATCGGAAAATTTCAAACGATATTTTCCAGAACACGCAACCAAATTTGACCATACAGGAGAAACAATTCCTAATGAAAAATTAAAATGGTATTCCGTGGCAGGCTATTTGGAAACCAACCAATACAGAACAGAAAATGAAGCACAAAGGCGAATTGATGAAGATATTGCCTATTATAATAAACAAATCTTCACAGAAAAAATCATAGAATACAATAAATAAACAATTAAAAACAAAACAAAATGACAAACAATGACACAGCTTTTTACGCTTTCTTCAACAAATTGAATGGAAAAGTGTACACCAATCCAGAACAAATGAGGGTTGATTTCAATGATGCCCTTGACGAGTCTGGCTTAGCCGTAACCCCTAAAAAGGTAGTAAAGACAGTAACTTTCAATGTAAAGAAAGAAAAAAAGGACAAGAAAAAGAAGAAGTAAAATGGGAACAACTTCATCAGAAGATAGACGATTTCTTGAGGAAGTCATCGGTTCAAGAGTGCTAGAGTCAGCCATCGATTGGATTCAAAACAATCTTAATCCTAGCGATGTGTTCACGGAAAGAGACCTTGATTCTTGGGCTACGCTCAATGATTATGAAAAAATAAAAGACGATTAAATGGGTACAATTAAAGACTATAAAGAAAAAAAGTTACTTCCTCCGATTGGAATATTGGTAAAGACAAGTGAGAACATATTGCGTCCAGATGAATGTATGGGGTTTTTGGTAATTCAAAAAATCATATCAGAACGAAAACCAAACACAAATGGTAAATATATTGGTTATGTTCCAGGGTCAGGTGGTGAGCTATGGTGGATTGAGCACGAAGACGGAACAGTTGGAGCATACCTCTTTACAGAAATAAATGACAGATAATATGCACAAAGATATTTTAATTCAATGCTTAAAAACCTTACCCATTGGAAAAGGTAAAATAATTGTTGATGTAACAGACATAAAAGAAATTGATGGGTATGGATGGGATTTTTCTCTCACATATAGGTCTCTTGACAACCCATTCGAAATGAATGAAATTTCATTTCATAACTGGATAACAAAAGAAACCTATCACATATTCAAGGAACAATACACCAAGAATGATGATTTGAAGAAGATAAAACTCGAAGAGCTAATAGTCGCAAGAACAGAAATTGACTTATCCCGAAGGGCGTATGACGACTTTATTGCCGCCAATTCCACAGAAGTAGAACCAACCCCGCAAGAAAATCCAGCGTTTTTAACAGAACATATGCCAATACAAGAAATAAACATTACGGCTGGTAATTACCACGAATGGATAAGGATGCAAGAAAATATGAAACGAGCAACAGAAATATATCAAGAAAAAGTAAGAGAACTTCAACAACTATAACAATGGAAAAAATCGATATTTTCAAACAAATGTTACTTGCCCAACAAGAAGGGTTAACCAAAATTCTTGCTCAAGCCAATATTGAAAAAAGTATGGCTGGTACGACTATGTGTGCTATTCTTGAATCAGAAAAAAGAATGGTGGAAAATTTTATTGTTCTTGTTGACTTACTTCCAGAAAAGAAATGAAAAAGAAATTAGTGACTGAAGACCAGATGTATTCTGTATTGAAAAAATTTGTGGTTGATGTTGTTCACAAGGGGGATTTTGATCAAGGTCAATCTCTTGATGATACCATAACGGTAATGCAAAAATGGTGGAACGCTCATAAAGGTCATATGAAATTTGCAATAGATCCAAATTTAATTACAGAAAGTTAATTTGGTAGTTACGAAAAATTTGTTTACATTTGCATTATGATTAAGTCCGTAACATTACATAAAGGTAGAACCTCATTCACCCATAAATTGTATAAACATTCATCAAAGGATGTTACATTCAATTTTACGGATGGTGTTAATATCATTACTGGCCGTAACGGAGCGGGTAAGAGCGTCCTATTGAATATCATCAAAATCAATTGCGCCATTCAAAAGGATTCAACATATGCAAGAATGGTTCATCCATTTGAAATATCAAAAGGAATATTAACCAATGAAACATACACCATTCCTGAATTTTGTACCAAAAAATTAAAAGATAATGAATTACCGAAATCTTCCATCGATTGGGATGGTACAATAGTTCATTACCTTACCCCAGAGTTTTTCAACCCCCGCGATATTTGGACCCGCCTTGATACTCCCTTACCAAAAGGAAGAGAATTGTTCACAGGTATGGAGGCAATTGGTAGTATGGTATCCACTAATTCGGCTGGTGAAAAGTCCATAGGATTACTGAATAAACTATACGAACTACATACCGACTATGACCCACCTATAAGGGGTGTAAACGATACTTGGATGGAAGCCGATAAGGTATACCAAGACTGGGTTAAAAGTCTTCCTAAGAATGGGAAACCGACCTTATTGATAGATGAACTCGACCATCATTTGGATATCGACAATCAAAAGTTTTATTGGGAATATATCAATCATCTGGCCAAGAAATGGCAAGTGATTGTTGTTAGTCACTCCGTCTTCGCATTTATGCGTACAGATGTGAACCATATTCCATTGGATAAAAAATACCTAAAGAGTGTTCAAGAAATTTTTAAAAACTAAATACTATGTCAACACCGTGGATTATATTAATCGTTGCCGTCATTATCGGAGCGTTAATTCTTATTAAACGCCGTCAATGGAAAATAGACAAGGGGAGCTGGGACGAAATGCCAGAAATTAGACAAATAATTTTGACCGCAAAAACCAAAGATGATTTATTGTCTGTTAAAGAAAAGTTGGTTGAGATTCGTAAAGGTTCATTTGAGAATCAATTCTTATCGGGATCGTGTTATGCGTTAATAACCCTAATTGACGATAAAATTAAGATTGATTATCCGTTAACATAATGAAAGGATTAAGTCTATCCGATTTGATGCATATGAAAGCTATTTTCGAACAGAAATTGGCCGAGAAGGAAGCGTGGGTTAACGCTCAGCGAGGTCGTGACTGGGAAGAAATGAAAAGAAGGGACATTGAATATCATCAGGATCCTCACCACGAGAAGTTAAGGAAGGTCAAAGAAATGATTGATAAGATTGTAAACAGCATATGAGCACCGAGGGGTATTTTATAGACCATTGTGAGGATGAGAATGGCGTTCCTTGTGGGCTTGGTAGTTTCAACTACGAATGTCCTGAATGTGGTAAATGGGGTAATGACTATGATGTATGGTACAAAGACCTTGAACTATACCGGGGAGCAGAAGTTGAGTTCAAATGTGAGCATTGCAAGGCCGAGCTGGTAGTGGTTTTTGATGAAGAAGAAATTGGATATTACATATCAAAGAAAAATGAAAAAAATTCGTAAAGAGGAAATACGGGGATATATTGACCCAAGACTTGAATTGGACGCATCCAGATTTGCGTCATCATATGTTAGAGAAGCATATGGAGGTTCTGACGATTATCTATATGATATCTTCTATGATTGGTTCGTATATTATAATCAAAACTATAACGAAAACACCACCCTATCTGCGGTTATAAGTGATTGGTATGATAGTGATGAAGAAACCAGATGTTTTGGGGTCGAAGAGGAATCGCCAGAATCTTACGATATGCATATCAAGGTGTATTATGACGATGATGAGTTGATTAATTTCTTACTTTATTGTGAAGAAAGAAGTGACAACGATAAACCATATGAAACTGGTCCAAAACAAAAAAGGAAAGTTGTAGAAGAAAATCGCGAAGAAGAAATAATACTATAACAATATGACCGAGTTCAGGAAAAACATTGAAGAAAGAATCAAGCAAGACTTAACATATGAAGTCACAAACTTTATTATGAAAAAAGTCATCGACACCGCCTTTGAATATTTCGTAGCCGCGAAGACCAAAGAACATCAGGGGGAGTATAAAAAAGTTGGGTATATAGACGAAGACCTTGAAGAAGTTTACTGGGATGAATTCAGTAAATTATGGCTTGAAAGAAACGGGGTATATCCACATAAACACTTATAAAATGGAAGAAAACACACTTGACAAGTACGATGCTATATCGGAACGACTGCCCGAGGATTCGACATTCGAGCAACGATTGGAAAAATACACAAAAATAGCCGACAAATTAAAACTGGAAGGAATTCGTATAGTCGGTTCAAATCCACATATGGTTAATTTAGAAGATCCATCTTGTGGGTATACATTAGGACACGGGAAAATATCTTGGGATATTTTTAGGGTAGATGATGTTGTTGATATGATTGTAAAAGGAAGAAATAACTTCATAGAACGAAAAGAAAATGGAAGAAATAATTAACTATATCACCGAAAGAATTAAATGGCACAATGAAGATATTGAATATTCTAAAAAAGCCATAAAAGATAACCCAGATGATATAAATATTTTGTTCAATAGTAGTGATTTAATACAAAACTGTATTAGAAGACGAAGTGAATGTGAAGTCATTATTCAAAAAATTAAAGAATTAAATAATGGAAGTAAATAAACGAGTTGGAGCCGTTTGCTCAATGGACGAAAGGGTATTAAAACTTTTCGGTTATGGTGTATATGAAGGCGACTTCATTCCTGAAACAGATGAAATCAGATTGATGGGTTTACCATTAAAACAGATGGGGTTACAAAATCCCAGAATCAAACTCGATAATGGGGATGTTGTATGGGGTTGTGAGTGCTGGTGGGGCTCGGAGGAAAAGGTGAAGACATTTGAAGATGGCCGTACCATTGAAATTATAAAGATAAACGATTATCGAAAAGAAAATATTGAATAAACAATAAACTAAAACCAAAACAAAAAATGGAAAATTTTAACGAATTGAAGAAAACACTTAATGAACATTTATCGGCGCTTGATAGAACCCTAAGGGAAGCCGAAGGTCATAGTGACAACAACAATCAGATTCTTGCATCAGTATTAAGGTCAGAGAAGAGAAATCTTGTAAGAATAATAATGGTGACAGATTTGCTCTTGAAAGAAAATGAAACTAAAGGACAGGATAAATAATGAGCTTATCTATCAAATCGGTGAAAGAGGAGATATCATATTACCAAATTACTATCTAGGGATGTGGGAGGCGGATGTCATTCGCATCCGTAGAAGTCATTTGGTGTATGAGTATGAAGTAAAGACAACCAGAAAGGATTATTTCAACGATTTTAAGAAAGAGGTTGGTGGGCGATGGACACCATTAAGGAACAAACATAAGGAACTTGAAAATGGTACAAGGGAATGTAACCGGTTTTTCTTTGTTGTTCCGGAAAACCTAATAACAAAGGAAGAAATTCCACCATACGCAGGACTGGTTTATTATAAAGAGTACAAGTATAAGGAAGAAATACACGGACATTTTACCCAGATATTACAAGGTAAATTAATCAGAAGAAAATTCCCCGTTGACTATGAAACCATCGCAAGGAAATTAGCGTTCAGGGAAAACATATTGAGAATGAAACATCGACACCATCACCAAACTCTTGCAGATTTACAGGAGCAAAACCGGTGGTTAAGAGCAGAAAACAAGAAATTGAAAAAAGAACCACCAGTATTTGAAGCCATCTATGAGTATGGAGTTGTCGCCCCGATTGAGGATGACTACTGGTCTACATTAACAACTGAAGAAAAAATCAAAAGTTATTTCACTTGTATGTACGGGGATAAATTTCCATTCTTAATGGTAGATGAGGGTACATTAAATGAGTTCTGTGATTCCAATAAGATAGATAAAGACTATACCATATCGTACCTTAGAAAAATAACAAATGAAAAGGGATGAGTATAAAGAAACGCTTCAGAACCTCAAATATTTTGTTGAGGAATGTGATGACATCGAGGAAATAAAGAAACATATGGATTTCCTAATCAATATGAATATGAATTGTATGGAAACCATTCATAATCTTAAAAACGAACTTAAAAAGATACATCTATTCCTAACCGATAAAAAAATTATTACCAGAAAATTATCACATAAAGACATAACAGAAAATTAAAACATCACGGAAAACGGATTCAAATTTCAAAATAAAGTAGTATGAGTTGCACAGAAATTTATAAATTCAATAGTCGGGGTAAGGCCGAAGGTATTGGTGAAACTCGTAACGCTTGGCGAGGGGCACACGCCATATGGACAATACTTGAAGACAAATACCTGATGCCATATTTTCCCAGTTGGGGAACATTCGGCGAGAAGTATAATCGTACCAGTGCTGGTATGGGTAATCCACTCTTGATGAAAGAAATATGGGACTTAGCCGATGATGACAGGGTATCCAACATTGATAAAATTGTGTTAGGTAGCACTTTCGATAATGCGGTGGTAATGCGTAAAGACATTCCCAGATTACTCAACGCCTTTGAAGAATTCGAGGGTGAAACATCCCTTAAAGAACAAGCAAAAATCATCGCTGATGCCTTGGTAGAAGATTCTAAATTAATGGGTATTGCGTGGAATCAAACATCAGTCAATGAAAGCCCGTGGGGAATATACGATGACAGGGATAGATATCGCCCATATAATATAAAGAAAGATACCAAACATTGGAGCGTGTTTGATGAACTTGAATTGAAACCACCAGAAATTACATTGAATATAGAAACCATCGAAATCAAGGGTGGTGAAATAGTTAGACTTGATAAAATAATTAAAACAACCAAAAAAGAAGAAGACATGGGAGCAACCGCCTACATTGAAAAGAGTGTTATGGAATTCACTTACAAGAAAGACCCGATTAAACCATTGGGAAAAAGTCTTTACCAAAAACCAACAGCATTAAGGGATAATATTAAGGGTACGGTTTTTCATAAGAACTTCCTTGAATATCTATCCGCCGCCTATTCATCACACTATGGAATTGTGGTTAGGCCAGACCATATCTGGTATACCATTCTTTGTGAAATGGCGACCATCGTTAAAGGGAATCCTGAAAAGTACAGGGCGCTCTTTACCGATTCAGATAAGAAAAAGGAAATCCTTGTTCTTACCGCTGACCCCATTGTTATGCCGATTAACATATTGATTGATGAACTTTTCAGGTTGATTCCCCCGGGGTTGGACAGGGAAGTGATTCTTTTGAATTTCAGCACAACAGACACCCCAGCAACATTTGCATTTTCAACATCATTCCTTGACGCCGCTTCACCATACTACAACTATTCAATGTACCTGTGTGAGTACAATAAGATAAAGGTACTTGGAAATGTTGACGACTATCAGTTAATCGCCGGCACACTTGAATATCTGAGACCAATTGTTGGTCCGTCACCATTGTTCGATTACTTCACAAGGGTACTTAAAGTTATTCAGAAGATTATCGACAAGTACGAAGACAGATTATTCTGGAAAGAAATATTCTTCGTGAGACAATGTGGTTCAGGCCATCAGGAAGAAGCCAAGGGTTGGTTTACGGATTTATTCGTCAACTATCCGAGGGTTGCTTATGTAAGTAACTTCCCAACGCATCTATCCACCGTTGAATACAAGAACATCAGCACGGATAAGGAATTCGTAATGAGTTCGGGTCTTCTGTCAAGTATTATTGAAGACGACTATATGATTCCTAACTTTGAATTCTATGTCAACGAAAAACCTGCAACAGCGGCACCGGAAACCCCAGGTCAAAGGTTCAGAAGGGAAAATCCCGACTTCGCATAATGGAACAGAACAAAGACCATATTAAATTAGCAAAGGAGGCGGCAAAGACCTTACCACACAAGGTCTATGTCGCCCCCAATTTACCTAAAAAACCGAAAAAATCATGGGAAACGAAGAATATGTCGAAAGGATAAAGAACCAGGTAACTAAACTGATGTATGAGAATAGAAAAGTATTCTCCATCGTTGATGATATTTTCATCGTTGCAGGTTATTACAAGATACCTAAAGAGGATATGGAGTTCTATGTCAGGGAAACGATATCGTCCCGCCTGGGTCTTTCCTATATCGTTAGGAACAAATGTAGGGGGGTGGATGAAATCACATATACCTTAAACAACATTGGTGGGGACAAAGAAGGTATCCGTGAGGAAATCGAAAAGGCTTTAATCAGAAGTATTATGGCCGAATATCTTGTGGTTTTTCCAGATAATGATGTAAGGAAGAAATTCAACGCCATTATATAAGGTTGGGATATTTATTGGTATGAAGATAATAGTAACCGAAGACCAATTAAAAAGACTTATCATTGAACAATCACTATCAGGTAGTTATTGGTGTGATGATGACAACCCGCCCGCAAATATAAAGGATAGGTTAGATACTGGTAAACGACCAACCAAAGAGCAAGAAGACCTTATTAACCAATCCAAGCAATTACTTGGTAAGGATTCATATGGTATTCCTATATACAGCGTTTCCGGGGAATTAATAAGACAAGACATTTATCCGGATTTCACACAAGGGGGTAACGACTATGCTTACCCTAATTTTGTTCCAGAGAAAGAGATATGGGTTGATAAGGATATTGTTGGTAATGCCAGGAAAACAACCATTGCCCACGAATCGAAAGAACGACACGAAATGTCCAAAGGAAAAATGTATGTTGCTGGCGAAGGTCAAAAAGAACACGGGGCACATATCGAGGCATTAGACCACGAGCATAAGATAAGATTAGGTCAATCACAATTAAAATTATAACTTTCCTATCGATCCAAAAATAATTTTTACTATTTTTGCCCAACTTATCATTTTTTTACTTATCTTTGTAATCTCAATTAACAAATCTAAAATCAATTTTATGGAAAACATTAAAAAACTTTACAGGTCACGAACCAGTAAAATCTTCGGTGGTGTATGTGGCGGTCTTGGTAAATATTGGGAAGTTGACCCATTAACAATCCGACTGGTTACTGCACTTGTTAGTGTATTTTTCTGCTTTTTATTCATCCCGTTCCTGATTACATATCTTGTGATGTGGATGAGCGTACCGAAAGAACCGAAAGTAACAACGGAAGTTCCACCGACAAACGCATAATACAATGAAACACGAACGCACATACGAGGAAAAATTATTAATGGAAGGGGAAACCTGTAAGAAATGTAATGGTAAGGGATCCATCAAAGTATGGAATGGTAGCATTCATGATCCCAAAGACCCTGAAATTATAATGTGCCCAGAGTGTATGGGAAGGCGTAGAGTAATTTATGTTGATAATCCTCATTGATAATGGATTACAAGTCATTAGAGGAAAGACTATTATATGAGGGCCAGACTTGTCCCAAGTGTAATGGTAAGAAAACAATAAAGGTACTTACTCACGACCCAAAAGAATCGGACACAAAACCTTGTCCATTTTGTCAAGGTAGAGGAAAAGTATTATATATTGATTATCCTTTATGCCCATAACTATGAAAATTGTAGTATTTTACAACATTGAACCGTGTCTTGAGGTTCATTTCGAAGAAAGACAGAATTGTAATTTTGGCGTACATAGGGACAGACATCCTGATAGCGGTTGGGGTGAGTTCCGGTCAACCAGAATGGATAAAGAATATTGTAAAGAGGTTGAACTAACACCAAAGTTAAAAAAGATTCTCATTGAAGATATTTGTACATACTACAATGGGGAACAGGCATACAAAAAACTTGTCGAACTTGATTTAATCAAATAAAATGACCTACAACATTCCAGTAGAAGATTTTCTTAACGAAGACGAAACCAATCTTTCTGTAAGGTTTTTCAAACCTGAGACTAAAGAAGAAAGAAGTGATAGAGGCTGGCGTCATCGTCACAGCGAAAATCATCGCGTTAACGATATTTGGCCTTGGGATAGAATTGACAAACTTCTTAAAAAATATATCGGTAAACCTTTTGACGACGCATTTTCCTACTACTGCAAACAAGTTCCAAAATATCAACAACACATCTTCCTTGAATACTTCAGCCCCAGCCATTATCGTTGGAGAGACGAATATTACATTGATGATGATGGACTTATCTAAAAACAAGTTCCGGGTTGGAAAAGAACACCAAAGAAAGCCATTTTCCATTCAGACGATTATAAAACCGAACTCCGTCACAAAAAGACCGGAAAGAAAAAACCCGAAGGTTACTGGCACACACCATTCACCAGCAAAAACTACAAAGAAAAATACCCAAGAGCCAAAAGTTATTACGAGGCTCAAACAATGTACGATAACGAATTCAAACCCGTTATTATTTCAGGTTGGGCAAAAGAATTTGATTCCAAAAAGAATCCTGAATACAAAAGACTGATGGCCGAAAGAAGAAAAGCCATTGAAAGAAGTCGTAAACTCCACGATAAAGAAACCAAAGCAAAAGCCTACGCCTTTGTTCATACGACACCTGAAGAAAAGGCAAGGGAACAATACAACAACATTTTAAAGATAAAGAAACACGGGTTCGACCCCGACACATCATTTCATAAAGACCCAGAAAAATGAAGACATTAGAAGTACACGGACAGACCTGGCAAAAGGTTAGTGTTGAACCTGACAGATTTATTGAAGCCTTAATTGATGATTTTCTTGGATATTATCAAAACTGGATTAAAGAAGATAAAGGTTCATATTATATAATGAATACCGATTGTCACGATTTTGACACACAGGTGCGTTGTATAACTAAAGAGGAATATGAATATTATAAAGCCCTGAAAGTGGCCAGCAATTTTTTGAACAAACAGCGTGACGCTGAAATTCACAAACAACGGGAGTTTGAAGAATTCAAAAACAAATAAAAGGAACTACACAAAACCACCGAAAGATGGTTGTGCAATGGAACAAGGATTTTGTGGGGATTGGGACTGTGGGTATTATCCAACCATTGAATGTAGTGACTGCATTTATACAGAACACGGGAGGAAAAACCCACAAGCAAAAATAAATCAACCTAAAGAATGATGGAAACACTATACGGAACTATACAGGAAGACGCAACCGTGCTGGCGGAGGATGGTACAATACATTATCTTCCGGTAAGAGGTACAGCCAAGGACGGAAGTAAGGAAGTACTCATTGATGCTACCGAAGTAGGTGGTGAAGGTGAATTTTCTAGGCAACCTATCACACCGTACATCGGAATGAAAGTAATTTTTGGTAGGGTTGAAAAAGGTTATCAAGGATTCAATTATAAAATAGTTAAAGAAATATTGAAATGATATTAACATTCAAGTTTAAAAATACCGAAGGGTTATCCAAAGGATTACCAGTCTATAAAGACGACACAGAAATCGGAAAAATTCACGAAATCAATCAAGAAACAAAAGATGTTTTGGTAGAAATTGATCCGATGTTCGATAACTGGATAAGAGAAGTGTTTAGCAGAAATGAATCAATCGGAGTATCAACAAAAAAACAACCAAGAAGACTATGAAAAAATTATTCGGAATCTTATTAGTAATCAGCGTCCTGTTTATATATGGATGTTGTTGCGGTGGGTGTAACTATAAGTATACACTTAAAGCAGACGGAAACACCTATTACACCAACGAAATAAAAAGTGTAAATGGGTGCATTAAATTTCTTAGTAACAATGAAACCCCAATGATTATTTGTGGTAATTGTTCTATTACTGAAAACAAAGACTATAAACCAGAAAAGAAATGATAAATTTTATTCACACATTTGAAACCCCAGTAAACCCCAGCGAGAATAGTATTTTCCTGGCTGGACCAACATATCGGATAACTGAAACCACACCGTGGACACCACCATCTTGGCGTGAAGAAGCGGTTAGATTATTAACCCTATTAGGGTTCGATGGTGACATCTTTATCCCTGAATGGAGGGACAATAACAAACCCGCTGACTGGACATATAGTCGTCAGGTGAATTGGGAAGATGACTACCTTAAAAAAGCAAAGGTAATCCTTTTTTGGGTTCCTCGTAATATGAAAGAATTACCTGGCCTCACCACCAATGTAGAATTTGGTGAGTGGATGAAGTCAGGTAAGGTTGTTGCTGGAGCGCCACCCACCGCAGAGAACATCAGGTATATTAGTGACAAAGCATCACGCAACGGTATTCCGTGGTCGGATTCATTGGAGGGTTGTATTGTGAACGCCATTGAAATGTTAAAGAAACAAAAAGGTGAAGCAGAACACATATGGTTTACATCTGATACTCATTTCGGTCACGCAAGGACGCTCGAATTATCCAAACGCCCCTTCAACAATGTCCTTCATATGGACTGGTCTATGGTGGCTAGTTGGAATGAAGTGGTAGGAAATAACGATAGTGTTTATCATCTGGGTGACTTTGGAGACCCATATTACCTACAATATCTTAAAGGTAAGTACATCTATTTCCTTCCGGGTAACTATGACAAACCAGATATTTTGGACGAAATCAACAAAGATAAAAGGGTTCGTATAATACCAAATAACACAGGTATCATATTGAACGATCATAAATTTTATATGATACACGAGCCAGAGTTTGGTGATGCTGCCGACCCTAAACCATTTTATCTGTACGGACACATTCACAAACTCCAAATGATTAAAAAGAACGGATTGAATGTGGGTGTAGACTGTCACCACTTCAAACCAATTGACAAAGAAACGGTCTTATTTTATGAAAACGCGATTCTGAATCATTATGATAAGAACGCATTTATGACTATTGGCGATGGAAAATAATGGAAGATGGCCTGGTTACTACCGGGTAAAATATAATGGTACTTGGAGGATTGCCGAATTAACTTGTCCTCCCTTTCATCCGGAAAACTTGTTCTGGTTTCTTGATGGTCGTGCGCTAGGTAGTGAAGACTTCGAAGAAATTGATTTTGAACACTTATCCGCTGAGCCACCCAGAATTAAAGAGGAAGAAAGATATAAGACATGGAGGGAATTAATTGATAGTGGTGAATTGGGACGGTTAATTGATGAATGGATTAAAAATCACCCATTGGAATTCAAGGAAATGAGTGAGCCTTCGGATGACACCGAACCGATCCACATTCCCACCGATTTAGACATCGACGCGATGTCGATTAAGGTGTACCCTCACCATCCGGCTGACTTCAGTTCCCTTACACACGACAAGTATGTTGCATATATGAAGGGAATGAAAGCAATGCGGGATTACTTAATTGAAAACAATTTAATATAATCACACAATGGAAATTGATAAACCCAGTTTCGATTCAATCGTTAATTCCGACCCGACATTGAAAATGATTCACGACGCAAAGATTGATTCTGAACATTTTTCTCATCAGGTAGATGTTAAATTTGCTGGGTTAAAAATTGCTATGAGTAGATATATTGATAAACTAATACTTTTTAATTTCGAATAAAATGGAAAAACATCCGATTGATTTAGAAAACTCGCCCGATGAATTATTAATCATCGTTGCGAGGGAATTACAACAAGACACATGGGCAGAAGATTCTATCGTCAGAACACTTGCAAAACAGTATTTTGGTAGTGATTCATTAACCCATATAATGTTTGTTGCAAATAAAGTGTTACCCATTGTGGCTAACAGAATGATAGTGTACAGTCCGTACCTATCCAACGATACAAAAAACAATCCAATCAAATGATGACCTTTGAACTTGATGATGACCAGCTCAAGAAATTTGAGAAATGGAAAAAGAAAATGATAAAGAAAGATCCATTTATGCCAACCGCTGGCGAGCGTTGGACTTTTTGTTTCACGCCATCAGGACTTGGCACAATGGTAAGAGCCTATGATGAATCAACAAAAGAGTATCTGGATTTAACACAATGGGAATATTTTTAAAACAGAAATAAAATGATAACAAGTGATATAAGACGAATCCTTAAATGGACGCTCGGTTGTACGGATTCCGAAAAAATGGATAAGGCCGTATTAGAAATTACAAGTCTTTTTCCAACCGATTATGAATTTAAATATTTGGTTGTCAGTTATTGCCCCCTTGACAACGATGAGGTTGATGTCATTCTTAATACCGATGATAAAGAAGAGGCGTTAAGGGAATACCTGATTTATAAAAACAAATATATGGTGGTGGATGACCAGGATGTAAAAATCGTGGACAATGATAATGGCCGGGAATATGTAGGAGGAAACTGGTATGAGTGAAATGAAATTTTACCGATATGATATTTGGAACTTTGCAGAGCACGATCATGATGGGGAACTTATATCCCCAAAATTTCCAAATCCAAAAGTAATTCCGAGCGAGTATAATCTTCATAAGGAAACACCAAAGGGATATTGGATAGGTTATGGTGAACTGGGTGAAGGTAAGTTAAGAAGTCAAAGTCGTTGGGTATCCAAGACATCAAAGAAACGATACGCATACCCCACCAAAGAGGAAGCGTTAAAATCTTTTATCTTCAGACAAAAATACGCAATAAAAATCTTGGAATATCAAATATTAAATCGTAAATTTGCATTAAGTGACGCTGAAGTATTGTTTGAAAAGGAATATTCTAAATCACCACAAAGATATATTAAGGATGAAAGTTTTACTGGTCGTTTTAAAGAGGGTGATCTTGTCAGGGAAGTTGATACTGATAGGGTATTCACTTATGATGAGCATTGCGGTGGCTGTGACTATAATTCCACATACGAAAGAGTAATTGATTTAGAAAAGATAAAATGATTTTAGTTAAAACATTTAACACCCGAAATTTCACACAGAAATTATTTGCAACCCTCGAAAACTCTGGGGCATTTGAAGAGGATGGTGTTGGTATCTATAGAGTTGGTGACTTTGTTACCGAATTTGAAATGGCTCAGGAAGATGAAAAATGGCGTTATCGCCCATTTGAAGTGGAAGATATGAGGGAACTCGATGACTATCTTATATCACAGGGGGCAGTTAAAGGTGAGGAAGTCTTCATTTACCACGGGACTTATCACCAATTTTGGAATAGGATAAAATAATCCCCAAAAAGTTTTTTTATTCCAAAAATAGACAGTATCTTTGTGGTGAAAATAATGACAGATGCCAGATTTAGAAAAATATTCAGGTAAAGAGCTCGAAGTTATTCAAACCACACTTCAAGAGTCGTTGGGGGCTGACGCTATATCCATTGGCGATATCTTCATTAAACCATCTTCATCCTATATTGCTGTTAAGATAATAAACATTACCTTCAGGGACAATGATTATGCAAATCAAGACCCCGAATTAAAGGTTATCATATCATATGCCCGAGCAGGGAACTACGATTTATCCGAATGGACGGATGAGTCCACTTCCGATTTAAGATCATTCAAATATGATTGGATTCAATCTGGCATAAGAGTCAAGCGAGGCGAAAGTCTAACGGAATATATCGAAAAATCCAAAAAGATTATGGCTGGTGAGTTTGATATTGAACTATTAAACGACACCGAATCCAATAATGTTAACTCAACAACATCCCTAATTTCCAAAAATTCAAAAACTAGTCTTTTATCCCTTCAGAATAATCTTGAAGAAAAGAAGAAGCAGGCCGAGCTTATCCAAGCCTTTGTCGCCATTGAAATGGAGAAAAAGAAAAGGGAACTCAGCGTTATCAGGGAAAAGTTAAACGGGGTCATTGAGGTCTTCAAAAAGAAAATCACAAAGATAATGAAAGTCATCACTACCATTGAATTATATCTTGGTATTGATGAAGAATTATTCCAGATTCAAGAGGGCGAACTTGCACCAAAGGACACTCCCATATCATTCAGACAAGCCGTTCTTTATATGGATGAGGAAATCGGTCATTGGGAACACGGCGGTTTGGACTTCACCAACATCGATTGGTTTGATGAATGGTTGATTAAAGATAACAACTACAAAAAAATATTACCCGAAGAAAAAGGGTTACTGGTATTCAGGCCAAGGCGTTATGAAAAAGATTATGGGAGTGACCCACGATATAATGCTGAAATGAATCGGGAAAATATCTACAGAACCTATATCCTTATTAGAAATGGTGAATGTCTGTACAGAGTTTATACCGATAATATTGTCATCCTACCACGACTCTTCCCGAAACGGGACGAGTTACAGAAATTAATGAACGAAATCCAACAGGAAAATTTAAGCTCCTATAGCGAAGAAAAGAAGCAAGAGAACATTGAAGACCTTGTTTATCAATATAAGAAAAGAGCAATTCTGTTACAGGGATTGATTGATAGAACAGAAGTGTTCCATCCATTACCAGTTGATAAGATTAACATCTTTGATATGTCAAATCTGGATGGTAAGGTAAACTTCATCTATGATGATGAGGCCGCATTACCATCAGGTAGACTTGCATTCTGGGATTGGCACGAAGAAATAAATAGTAAGATTGATAAGGGTAGTAGGATCCTATTAACCGGCTTCGGTGGAAGAAGGAAAATAACGGATAGAATCTACCATTATTGTAACGAATACAACACCCCTGCTGCTCCTTCTGTTGGTGTTTATGAGGTTGAGGAATATATGAGCAACGAAACTGAAAGAATGTATCGTGCCGATTTCGAAAGACAGCAATTGATATGGGAGAAGAATGGGATTCCGTATAAAGTTACCGACATCCAAAAAGACGGTCACATATTAGAATGGGGGAAGGATAATATTACTCCTCGCGTATGTGAAGATATCATTACCGTTAGGTCCACTTTTAGACACCTAACTATTCT
>Ga0247841_10007229_pt1 | contig 16602 bp, 12 predicted proteins | sample LaCruzMarch2015__2_FD_192410 | JGI IMG/M metagenome (GOLD analysis project Ga0247841, IMG submission 192410) | Freshwater microbial communities from meromictic Lake La Cruz, Castile-La Mancha, Spain - LaCruzMarch2015_18m | ecosystem: Environmental > Aquatic > Freshwater > Lake | place: Spain... | reverse complement strand
TGGGTCTCTGGCGCATTTGAGAAGTTTCGGCATCATAGATTATTTATAATATAAGGCCGCAAGGGATTACGGCGAAGTTTTTTATACTGTCAAGACTACCTTCAGTATAAAAAACAAGCCGTAAACCGTAGCGGCCGGCGAAACATTCTCTGCGCCAGAGACCCAGCCCAGAGACAGGGCACCGTGCCCGCTCGAATCGGCGAGGCTTTTCTTTAGGCCTGCCGGCGGAAGAGAAAATAGTTTTTTATAACGATGGATTATAGTAGCCCATTTTGAGGCCGGGAAAAGATTTTTTGAGGGAACTTATCAATTGCCTGACGCCTATCATTGCGGAAGGCTTGCAGGAATATCTTATAACTTTGAAATAATGAAGCGGGTCAAAGTTCAGATTGCGCCATTGGATCATGTCTATCTTGTAAGTTTCTATGAATTTCCTGAGCGCTGCGAATTCATCCCCGGAATCCGTAAATCCGGGCATGGTCAGATAATTGATAGACACGAATCCTTTTTTACGCTTGGCTGTTCTTATAGACGATAAAACGTCTTTAAAATCATAGCCTCTGGGCTTGTAATACCTCTCGTAGTATTCTTTTCTGACGCTGTTCATGCTTACCCTTATACTATCCAAGCCTGCATCAAACAGCCTGGCTATTGCCTCAGGCCTGGAGGCGTTTGTATTCATATTTATAGTCCCCTTACGGGTTTTGGCCCTGATTAACCTTATGGATTTTTCTATCAAATCAACCTGTAGCAATGGTTCACCTTCGCAGCCCTGGCCAAAGCTGAAAACTGTATTTTTTACACTATGCGCATGATACAAAGCTACCCCTGCGACTTCCTCAGGAGAAGGCGTAAATCTTATCCTGGGCTGTGTTTTTAGCGAAATGCACCCTGCGCAGTTGGCATTACAGGAAGGAGATGTAGGCAAGGGACATTCTTCTCTGGATAAGAAAAAATTCTGCGCTCCCGGGCAGCCGTGAACCAAAGCGCAATCCGAAAGGTGCCTTATGAGCCTGTTAGCGGAAAATAATTTTTTTATCTTTACTATGCTTTTTCTGACGGAATCTATATTTATAAATTCCGGGTCATGCCTGGAGGATTTATCAACCCTTATTGCCGCAACATAGATATCGCCTTTATAAAAACCGGCTAAAGTATAGCAGTAAAGCGGCAGGGCTTTCGGATTATTAATCTCTTCGAAAGCGGAGCTGTAGGTACCTGTAAAAGCAGGCGGCATAAATGCTGCCACTGCAAAATAATTTTCCAATGCCCTGAATTTTCCCCCGGCCCTGTCATATCCCACAGGCATTCTTTGAGGAAGCATAAAAAGCCTGCTGGCTCCGGGCATCTTTATAAATTCTTCGCTGCGAGACCTGAAAAAACAGCCTGCCTTCATGCCTGCGGCTTCCAGCTCGGGTATATCAAAAATTTTGCCTGATTTATCTGATACGAGTAGATGAAACACGCTATTTCGAAACGAGGTCTTTACCCAATTCTCTGACTGTATAGGTGCGGGTTAGCTTACCCTGCGTATTATATTTATACACCCTGGCTTCGTCCTTGTCAAAAAAATACAGGTTAGAGCTGTCTCCGGAAAAATAAATGTTCTGCGGTATGTTTATCTGGCATGCGCCTTTTTTTATCCCCATTGAAAATATAATCCAGGCGCACAGAAATCCTATAAAAAATATAAATACCCTCTTTAAAATAACCATAGCCCTCCTTTTTAAGCCAATGCCTGGCAGGAGCTTCTTTCCACCAACTCTGTTGAGAGCACTATTCTTTTATTAGACCTTATTTTCTTCTGAATGATCTGGTTAAGCGTCTGCGTGGCAACCAATGCCATCTTGTGCAAAGGCTGCCTTATGGTCGTAAGAGGTACGGGGCTGTAATTCAACGCGAGAGGATTATCGTCAAAGCCTATGATTGATATATCCCCGGGAACGCTGACTCCGTTTTCCATGCATACCTGCATAGCCCCGACGGCCATTTCATCGCTTGCCGCAAATATTGCCGTAGGCGGAACCTTCATTCTTATAAGGTCTTTTGTCAGAGCCCTGGCTAAATCCCTTCCGAAATCCCCGTATTTTATATAATCCTTTTTCTTTTCGATTTTATGCTTTTCCAGCGCCGTCAAATAACCGTTTAATCTGTCTATAGCCACCTGCGTTTTCAACGCGCCTGTAATAGTGGCTATCCTTGAGTGCCCTAATTTTATAAGATATTCAACCGCTTCCAGGCCCGCGTTAAAATTGTCTATTGATATGCACGATACGGGAAGATCTTTGGTGTCATAGTTCATTATAACGCACGGAAGTCCTGCCTCTACGACTCCGTCGACCTGCTCCTCATTGCCTATAATATCAGAGAATATCACTCCCTGTACGTTGGAGATATTTAAAAATGAGTCTCCGTTGGTTACGTGCAGCAATAAATCCATCTTCATGCGTTCCACCGCAACCCCCACGCCCTGTAATATCTGGAGGGCGTAGAATGAATGGAATATATCCGTATATCTGGGAATAACAAGGCCTATTATGTTATTGTTGCGTTTTGAAGCCAGGCGCTGCGCGCTCATGTTAGGCCTGAATTTCAATTTCTTGATAGCCAGCTCCACTTTATCCTTGTTATATCTTTTTACAGAACCTGATTTATTCACAACCCGTGAAACGGTGGCTATTGAAACGCCGGCTTCCCTTGCCACGTCTTTAATATTTTTTACGCTCATTTTAATTTCGCTCCTTCCGGGCTTAAAATAGTAGCTGTTACAAATATCAAAAGATTTTTTCTTGTAGTAGAATCTGAATCTTTTTTAAAAAGCGTGCCCAATATAGGGATGTCCCCTAAAAACGGCGTCTTTGTCCTGGTGTTAGTCTTGGATTCCTTTATGAGTCCTCCCAGGACCACGGTATCCCCGTTATGCACGGCTATATTCGTGCTAAGGTTTCTGGTGGTGAATTTCGGAAGCTTTACTTCTCCGCTATATTGAAATGCGTCGGCTGTAGCCTCGCTGACCTCGGGATGAAGCGTCAATGCTATGGTCTCTTTGTCTTTGCCTACGCTCGGGGTTACGTGCAATAAAATCCCTATAGGCCTTGTTTCAAAACCCTGGGGCACATTTACAAAACGAGTCTCTTTGATGCCGTTCACCGTATCTAAAAAATCTCCGTCACCGTTCAAATCTTCTTTTATAAGGGTCGGCTCATACCGCGTAGGGTATACAAATTCATCCGCTATCTCTATTGTAGCTGTCTGATTATTCAACGTGGTTATCTTGGGCGCGGAAAGCGTTTTAAGATTTGTCTTTTTATCAAGGGCATGCAGCACCGCGGAAAACTGCGGTTTTGTCAATATGCCCTGATAAGTAAGATTTATTCCTTCATCAGGCGAACCTGTGAATGTTGAGAATTTTGAGCCGCTTGACGACCCTATCTGGGTAATCGCGCCGTTTTCAGTCCCGGCAACTGTTTGTTTGTTTATAGCCCATGGGCTATCCAGGGACAGATTAACGCCTAATTCGCTGAGATCCGTAACGTTCACTTCTATAAATCTCGCCTCCACCAGGATCTGGGTGGCGTCGATATCCAGATTATATAATATATCTTCTATAATTTTAAGATTCGAGGGCGTATTGGTAACTATCAAAGCTCCGGTGCGTTCATCCAGGTTGATCTTAGAATCAGAAGGCCACATCACTGCATTTTCAAGCGTATCTTTTATAGTGGTTATCTTGGATATGGCAGATCCTCCGCCTACGCTGCCTTTAGATCCGCCGGTAGTACCGCTGAATTCAGTAAACATGGCAAGCCCCTGGTCCAGAAAATACATCCTGGTCTCGGGCGTTTCGTTGTCCATGTTATCCGAGGTATCCACCCATATGGCACTTTTTTCAATCCTATATATAAGGCCCTGATTTCTGAAAACATATTTTAAAAGGCTTTCCAGCGGCATATCCTTGACCTTTATGGTAACCTTTTTTTCTGAAAGTTTTACTCCGCTGCCCGGGATTATATTAACGCCCGTAGCCTCTGATAAAAAATCTATAACATAGTCAAGGCCCACGTCCATAAAATCCACCGTTATCGGAGTCTTGAGTTTTTTTCTTATCTCAGGGATCTCCACAATCACTGAACTGTTTTCGACAGTATTGTCCCCTTTGGCTGACTTCATCTCGTAAGCAAAAGAAACCTCAGGGCTTGAAAATAAAATTATGCATAATAATATGCGCATCAGAAAATTCATATAAATTTTATTGTTTTAAAGATTCTTCTTCTTCTAAAGTTTCAACGCTTGCTACTTTATTTTCTTGTTTGTCCATGATAGTAGCTGTAACGAATATTAAAAGATTCCTTCTCTCTTTGGAATCAGTATTCTTTCTGAACAAGCCGCCTACGATAGGTATATTGCCCAGCACGGGCACTTTTGTTTTTACATTCGTGTTTATTTCTTTTATAAGCCCGCCCAATACTATCGTTTCACCGTCTTTAACCATTACGCTGGTGCTAAGGTTTCTGGTGGTAAAATTAGGGATGCTGACATTTCCCGAATACGTGAAAGACCCTGCATCTTCGCTGACTTCCGGAGTTAACGCAAGTGTGATGCTCTTTTTATCCACCCCTACGCTCGGCTTGACATGTAAAAGTATGCCTACGTTTCTGGTCACAAAATCCTGCGGCACGTTTATCCACTCTGTTTCTCCTGCGTCATCAAAATCCCCGTCTCCGTTTATGTCATACTGCACGAGGCTAGCCTCATATCTGGTAGGATAGATATATTCATCCACGACTTCTATGGTGGCTGTCTGATTATTAAGAGTGGTTATCCTGGGAGCGGATAACGTCTTCACATTCTGTTTTTCCTGAAGCGCGTGCATAGCTGCCTGAAACTGCGGATTGCTCAGGATACCCTGATAAGTAAGATTAAACCCTTCGTCCGAGCGGCTGAAATTAGAAAAATCCACCCCGCTGTTCTGGCTAAATCCGTACACGTTATTGCCCGCCCTGTTTTTGTCCATAGCCCACATACCGTTCAGTTTCCACTCCACTCCAAAGTCATCCAGATCACTCACCTTGACTTCCAAAAACCTGGCTTCAATCAAAACCTGCATCGGGGTTATATCAAGGTTATATAAAAGATTCTCTATGGTTTCCAGGTTTGAAGGGGTATTGCTTATGATGAGCGCGCCGGTGCGCTCATCCAGAGTCAATTTTGAATCCTTAGGCCATTCAACAGAATTCTCAAGGATATTTTTTACTGTCTTCACTTCTGAAGGAGCTGCAGCTGCAGCTCCGGAAGACTTATCGTCGCCTAATGACGAAGCCTGAGCGGTAAACTCCGCAAATCTTCCTATACCCTGGTTTAAAAAATATACCCTCGTATCTATTTTTTCATTGGTTATCTCGTCCTTTGTAGCCACCCAGACAGCGTCTTCTTCTATCCTGTAAACCAGGTCCTGGGATTTCAATATATACCGCAACGCCTCTTCAAGAGGCATATCTTTTATCCTGATGCTTACCTTTTTTTCAGCCATATCTATCTCTGTAGAAGGAACTATATTCACACCTGTGGTGTCTGATAGAAAACCCAGGACATAATCCAGGCTAACGTCTTTAAAATCAATGCTTATAGGTATCTTGAGGCGCTTTCTTATTTCAGGCACCTTCACTATGGGCATTATCTTTTTTTCATTTTCCAGCTTGGCTGTTTTTTCTTCAGGCAACAGATGCTTTTTTGCCACATCCAGCATCATCTTTTCTTCCGTCAGTTCCCTGGCTCTTTTCAAAGCCGCCTCTTCCACCTTCAGTTTCTGTACATCTATATAATGCAGCAATTCTTTGAATTTTTCATTTTCAGGGAATTCCTGCATTGCTTTATTGACCAGGACTTCCGCCTCTTCAAACCTTTTTACTCTGATATTTCCTATCACGCTGTCCATTGATTCTGCCAGCCTGGCGATTTTGTCCCTGACTTCTTTGACCTTCAATCTCTGCTCAAACATCATCCTGAGCGCTTCTTTTTGTTTTTCTTTTCTGGCCAGTTCTACTCTGTTGAGCTCTGCGTCTCTTTCCATTTCCACCCTGGCGCGCTTCGCCTCTTCCATCTTAACCAAAAGTACCTTCTCTTCGTTTTTCTTCATCGCCTGCTGCATATCGCGGATATAAGAATCTGCCTGGCCGGCAAGCTGGCTCTCTGAATCCATTTCCTTTACCTTCTTAAATTCCACTATACCTGAAGGATAATCCTTGGATCTGTAATATTCCATAGCCTTATCAAACACAGTCTTTATATTTTGCTGCTCTTCCCGGATAATCTTTTCGGTTTGTTTCCTGGCCAGCGCCTCTGCCTCTCCTACCACGTCTTTTTTCATCCTTTCCCATCTCTTTTCTTCCATGATCATAAGCTCTGCCATGCGCGCCCTGGATTTTTCTATATATATCTCCGCAAAAGGCGTAAAATACGCCTTATTGTCTCCCTTTTCCACTTCAATCAATTTTTCAAATATGATAACGGCTTCCCTGTACTTCCCTGACTCGAACAAGGACATGGCCTCTTCAAAATATTTCCTAAGATCTACCTTTGACGCAACAACGGTCCTGACGGAATAATCCACTGACGCAAATACCCCGGAAGGCAGGCATTCCAGCATCATGAATACAGCCATTATTAATGATATATAATAAAATCCTTTATTTCTTTTCATCTAAACCCTCTGCGTCTTTGACCGTATCTTCTTTTTTCTCTTCTTTAATAGTGGAAACAACTACTTCTTCTCCGCTGTTTTTCCTGAGAAGTATTTCTTTGTCGCCTATACTGACAACAACAAATTCTCCCGCAGAATCCCCTTCTTTAACTGAAAAACTTTTTCCTGTGTTTTGATCTTCTATAATAACTATAACCCTGGCTCCCAGCGTCATCCTGCCCTTGTAAATAAATAAAGGTTTCTTAGGCTCTTCTTTTTTAAAAGGTATGATATCCCCCCCGGTTTCCTCCTTTATTTCAGAAACAGGCCTGGAAAAAATATCCCTTTCCGCCAGAACAGGGTAATCATCCATTGTTTCCGGTTTCATCAGGCCCTCAATATTCCAGTTATCCTTGGCCGCCTTTTTTTTGGCCTTTGCTTTTTCAGTCATGGACTCGATATCCTTTAAAAAATCGCCCGTTGTTTTCTTTTTAGCCTCCTGCGTCTTCATGCCTATTATCAAAGTAGCTATCAACACGGGCAAAAGTGCCAGGAATATAGTCTTTTCCTTTATAATCATTTTTCTTCCCTCGCAACCATAAAACTGCTCAACACCAGGCTTATTTCTGCCTCTCCCGAACCTGGTTCAATACTCTTAACATGCAATTCTTTCACGCTGATCACAGGGCTGGCATTTTTAAGTTCCAGCAAAAGATTCATAAAAGCGCTTGTTGTTGTTTTTATAGACATCTGCACGGGCAGTTCGGTATAAAAAAGCTTCTTTGAAACAGGTTCTATATATTCAATAGACTTAAGCGGCTTCAAGGCATAAATATTCGAGCCGCTATTTTTTAAAAGCGCGCCTACGGCAAACTCTACTATCTCAAGCTGCCTCAAAAGCACAGGCACCATGCTATCCTTGGGAAGCCCGTCCCCAAAACCCAGATTTTCAGGAAGCTTTACGTCTTTTATCCCAGCCTCCATCTCAAATTTCTTCATAGTAGAATGAAGTTTTTCTATAAAATAAAGGCCGGCCTCTGAGTTCTTTTCAGAAAGCCTCGCCTTCTTCGGATCTGTAAAATCCGCCAGGCCGGAAAATTTCTCTTCCAGCAAATCCCTATCCTTCTCCATTTTTGCAAAGCTTTCCTTTGAAGGCACTGTGCCGGTAAGCGTGATAAATCTTTTCATTTCGCTTATCTTGCGCTCCAACTCTTCGTCCATTATTGAGCGGCCCTCTTTCAAAAAAGGACTGAGAAAAAATATATAAATGCCTGCCAAAACAGCAAGTATTATAAGCCCCTGTTTTAAAATAGTTTTTTCTCTTGCAGTTTTTAACATACTAACTCCCGCTAAGAACGACATCCATTGTAATACTGAATTTAACTATCTCTTCCCCTGTATCCGTATCGTTTTCCACGGAAGACGATACCGGCCGCACATCGCTGAAACTCGGCAATGCCTTAAGGCTCGACACAAAATTATTAACCGACTGATAAGACAGGGCCTTCCCGTTCATATCCATTCTCCCAAGGCCGCTTTTTTCAATCGATATTACTCCTGATAAATCCGTAATCCAGACATCTTTGGGAAGCATTTCTGAAACAGCCTTGAATATCCCAAGCCACACAGCCCTGGAGGAAACTGTCTGATACAGGGTATCTATTTTCCCTCTTAAAATATTTTCCTCTTCCTGTATCTTCTTTATCTTGGGTTCATAAGTCCTGTACGTCTCCATCATATCTTCTACCTTATCAAGCTTGATCTTTTTTATATAATAGTCCTGGCGCATAAAAATGAAAAAGCTTATAAGCACCAGAGCGCCCGTGGCCATTGAAAGGCCGGCATAAATACGTTTTTGCGCTGAGGATTTCTTGTCCGAAATGGCTTCTTTAAGAAAATTCACTTCTATTTTCAGGTCAGTTATCCCCCTCAGCGCGGCGCCCACAACCGTAGAAAATTGATTCTTAGACCCGCACGCCTGAAGTTTCTGGAACACATCTTTAGACACCCTTAATTTCCTAAAAGGATCCATGATATTAGGCTTTATGTTAAACTTGGAAATAAGCGAAGTTTCTATGTTTTCCATAACGCTTCCGCCGCCTGTCAAAAAAAGCTGAGTCAGCTTTTTTTCCTGCGGCGCGTCTTCTCCGGCCTGCATAAAATAATATTCCAGGGACCTTTCCACCTCTGTCAGAAGTTCCTCTGTGCCCTGCTCTTTTGCCTCTTCAATTCTTTCACCGGCTATAGGAAAACTTCTTATCCATATATTACCTTTATTGAATATAATGAAGTTCGTGGATTTCGCGCCTATGTCAAGTATGGCCCCCAGATCCTGGCCGTTATAATCCTCGTTGAATGCCATGCAGTTATATGCGCTTATGGGCGCGACATCTATCAACTCCGTGGATAATTTAACGGCATTCAGCCTGGAAACTATTTCTTCCACCAGATTTTTCTTTATCGCGACTATGACGGCCCTTCTGGATGAATCTTTATCGCTATCCAGAAGAGACCAGTCCCACATGACCTCGTTCATGCTGAAAGGGATCTGGTTCTGCGCTTCGAATTTCATAGTCTGTTTCAATTTATCTTCTTTCACCTGAAGAAGCTTTACAAATCTTACAAAAACAGACTGTCCGCTTATTGTTATATTTACGACATTCGGCTTTATGTTATTCTCTGATAATAATTCAGAGATGAGCTGTCCGATAATTTTATCCTTGTCAAACTTCGAGTCTTTCGGAATCTCTTTTATGCCTATTTTGGTCAGGACAATACTATCCTTTTCTTTTTTAAGCTCTACCAGCTTTATAAAGTGCGTACCTATATCTAAAGCTATTGAACTTGCCTTTAACCTGGCCATTTACCTGGTCCTTCCCATTAGAGCCCTGAGTTTCTTAATATCGTCTTCTGTATATTCCCGCCAGCCATTGAGGGCATTTCTTCTGGCAGCCGGGAACAGTCTCTTATTTTCATATCTTATCAGCGTCTGCTTGGATATGCCAAGAAGCTGCGCAGCAATTTCTGCGGAATAATATCTTTCTTTCATATATACCACCTCGTTATTTAATAACATGTTTAGCCCCGTAGACGATTCAGGCCGAACTTTTTTTAATTCGGCCTTCATTATAGACTCAAAAACCCTACCGCAAAAATCCTATAGCTTGATAGGGAGTGGTATAACTATATACTATCTGATAGTATTTGTCAAGGGCAGCACCTTAAGAATGGCAGAGGGCAGGTGGTAATTAGCGAGGGTAAATGCTTGAAAACAAATAGGTTAGGTTATTCTTCTTTCCAGAATTTGAAAGGCTTCTTTTTCTGTGGTTCCGGCTTCATAACCCCTGTTTCGCTTACAGTCCAGGTCCTTTCCGCAGGAACAGGGTCTATTTCATCTATATCTACTTTGGAATTCTTATTTACGTCTTTTGCAGCCTGGACCTTAAAATAATGATTCCCGTCTTTCAGGTCTTTTCTGGACACAGAGGTGTCTTTAGACCAGCCAGACCATTCCTCATCATCAAATTTCCATCTGAACACGCAATCATCTACAGTGCCTTTAAAGGTAAAAAGCGCCTCTTTTGACTTTGTCAATAAACTCGGCCCGCTCGTGATTATGGTATCAGGCGCTATTATTATAAGTTCTATGGTATCGCTGATAACCTCTGATTCGTTTCCTGCCGTATCCTTAAACTTTACATAAACCTTGCGCGTGCCGCTTATAGGAGTCAGCATCCAGTTTTCCTTCTTGGTCTTAAACTGTTCCCATTGCTCGTTGTCAAAAACTCCGTCGTTCGAAATAACCATGCTCGCCACCTCTGTAGTGGAATCGCTGGCGCCGAACACGAGATTGACATAGACAGAATTGGTAACAGCGTCCTGATTATTTATTATTATATAACCTGTGGGGCCTTTTGTATCAACGGTAAAGCTCCAGATAACCTGAGAGGTTTTATTGCCTACCAGATCAGCCACTTCTATGGATACCACATTGCTGCCTTCGCTGAGAGGCGTAGACGGGATATATATTATGCTCTGGCTGTTTTCATCATATGCGGCTTCCACCGCGGATTTGTTTATCTTCATGCCTATAGCGTTCGGATCCACGCCACTTTTGTCGTCGCTGGCTGCTATAGTGATCGTAGGCCTGTCAGACGCCATCATTGAGCCTTTTTCCGGAGAATAACCCCCTATAACAGGGCTCCCCCTGTCTATCCATAATTCATAAGAAGCTATCTCTCCCCAGTTGCCGGCTGAATTCTCAGCCTTAAGATTAAACACCCTGACCCCGTCTCCCAGTAGATCATCCGGAGTTTGATAAAAAGAACCTTGCGTATCAGCCTTGTTATCAGGCATATCCCCCCAGGCATAACTATACCCTACGGGCTTTACTCCGGTCACAGGATATTCCCATGACATATAAGGATCTCCGCATCCCTGCCATAACTTTGAAGGAATATCGCTTCCGCCAGGTGCAGTCTTTGCCCATATAACAGGTATATCAATCTTGCCTAGCGCAAGCTTAAATCCGTTAGTAGCTGTTTCCCAACCTGAGTAATCGTATCCGTCGCTTACCCTCACGCGCCACTTGTAATCCACGTAACCTTCCGTGGTAGGCAGCATAGGCGTGACATATTGCTGGGAATTGGTTTTTATAATGCCTGAATCCGCATCCAATGTTTTAAAGTTATCCTTGGATACCTGAACCTGATAATAACGCTGAGGATCCCTATCCTTGTCTGTAACCGCCCATTTCAGCGTAAGAGGATTGTCAAACGTAGCCTGACCGTCGTTATATGCTAATATACTTATATCAGGGATAGCGTTTTTGGTAGGAAGCCAGCCGCCGTATATTTTATAACTGGTGCCTGTGGCAACATTGGTGCCCAACGGGTAACCCACGCTATTTTCTGAGTTATAGCTCTTTGAAACCCCGCTCGCTCCACCGTTATCTGCAAGGGCTGTGTGTAATTTATAATTTTTACTGCTGGATATACTGGCGCTTGCAAGACTCGAAAAAACAAAAAAGGCCGCTATGAAAAACACAGCAGCCTTTGAAATAGAATATCCTTTATTATATCTAATCCTGTGCATATTTAAATTAATTATACTCTATCAATATAAAAAATCAAGCAGAATTTCAAACAACTGGAAAAACGACATTGTTGAATTGTAAAGTTGCTTAACGTTCGAAAACTACCCATGTTTTCTTCTCGGCAAGGACTTTGCCTTTTTCAAGGGCCTGGCCTGTGACAATAATCCTGTAGCAATCAGAATGAACCGTAACGAGATTAGAAATCTGCCTGAATCTGTTTTTCTTATCCGTATCAGTTGAACCCAGCGCCTGGGTAGTAACAAGGTCGCCTATGCCCATATTAAGGTTGTTTTTGTTCCCGAACACCCTGTTATTAATGATGTTATCCGCTATTGCATCGTCTATGCCGGGCAGGACAGCCAAAACTTTTTTGGAGGCTGTATTTATATTTATCCTGCCGTATAAATTATTCACAGGATCCAGCCTTATAAAATCAAAATGCGCGGCGCCCGTCTCTGAGCTGTTTTTTATTTTTATTTCCAGTTCACCGCTCAGGGCAGAGACAGGGCTTCCTGTACCTATTTCTATATTACCGAAATTTATGCCTCTGTCGGGGCCCGGGGTAAGAGCCGGCGTAAAAGGTGTCCACGTGTCATCCGCCAGATGTACCGATATTGCCATTGCCTCGCCTTCTTCGCCGAATATCTTTAATTTATAATAACCGTTTTTCAAGCCGTCAGCTGCCTCCCATTTCCACGTTCCTATTGAATCGAGTTTTCCGTTTTCGCACCAGTCTGTAAAAGGCGCTGCCCTCTGCACTACCTTCCAGTTTCCTTCAGAACCTTTTACAATTTTATTTTCCGCTTCCAGCCTTATTCCGGATACAGTAAGCCTGTCTGCTATTTTTGCAACATCCCCCAGGGGCATCGTCTTCCATGGCTCTGTCCCAAACGGAACAAATGCTATTTCTCCGACAGATGAAAAATTACTACTTTTTATATTAACCTCTGTATCATAATGCTCTATAATCTCTTCTCCTATTTTTTCCCTCATGCCGTCATTGTCATTCGGAATACCCGGGGTAGCCCCTTTCTTCGCAGTGGACATATGCCAGTTATCAGGCACGCCATTGTTATTTGAATCCCAGATATAACTCGGATCTGATTTTTCCAATGCCTTGCAATCAGTTACGCTGCCGTTAAAATATTCCTGCTTATCGACTATATGGCTCATAGAATCTTTAAGCGTTACGATATTTCCTCCCATGAAAGCAGTATCGCTTAAAAGATCGGAATTTGGGCTGATCGCCCTTAAAAAATGCAGGGGTGCGGATTTTTCTTTTCCCCAAATTGAAATAAACGATATGCCGTTATTATTTATCCCTCCCTGCGTGTCGTCTTTATCAACAGCCAGCACAAGGTGCTCATGCGGGCCTATTGTTGTGCCTAGCGGTATAGTGGCGGGCCACCCTTCTTTACTAGGCCCGTCTACGGTCCAGCCGCTCAGATTCACTTCCCTGGGCGTAAGATTTATAAGTTCTACATATTCTCCGTCAGGCGACTGGATCAGCTCTATTGATTTAAAATACGCAGACCCGGCTTCCCTGTTATTCTCTATCCTGACAGTGAGCTTCCCGCCTGAAACAGTAACTACCCTACCTGAACCGAATAATTCTCCGTCTTTGATGCTTTCCGAATGAGTACCGCCTATTTCCACATCTCCTACTTCCTGATCAGCTACTCCTGCAAATAACCTGACATAATATTTCCCGTCCGGTATATCGTTCCACGTCCATTCACCCTCTCCTGTTTTCCCGCCCTTCGGCTCATCATTCTGATAATACGAAGTCTGCCATGTCCAGTCTCCGCCGGGTGACTGGCCGCTGAAAGCGCTTCTGGGGATAACAGGCCTTACCATTATCTCGTTTATCCTTATGCCTTCAACACCCCTTATCTCGCTTGAGCTGAAATTCTGCTGCCCCAGCCTTGGATATAATTCAAGGTAGGAAAAATAACAAGGCGATCCCGTACTATTCTTGATAGAAAGGTCTAATATTTTATTATCAAACGAAACCGCGCCTATCCTCAACAACTCCCCATGCTTCACATAATTCTGGGTCATGCCGTTTACAGTGACATCACCCACCAATTCATCTTTTGCTCCAAACACGCCTATGTAATATTCGCCTTCAGGAAGATTGATCCAGGTAATCGTAAGCTGCCCCCCGTCTTTCACATCGCTCTGGTAAGAACTCCCCTTCCATACCCAGTCTCCTATATCGCCTCTATTGATTGCCGCGAGCCTGGTATATAATTTTGGTATAACGCTCTGGCTGAAATCATCATCGCATGCGTCTATTATATTGACTGCTTTCTGGAAGGGATCGCTCACGCCTGCGTCTTCAAGCAATACGCTAAGGGTCTGGGCGTCCATGGTATTGATATTATCTTTCAATCTATCCTGGACATCTATATTTCTATCAACCGAATAAGTGGTTATGTAAGGATATAACTTATAAAGTTCCTGCTTTGAGATAGATTTTATTTTACTTATCTCAAAAGGCGTTTCAAATGCGCCGTCGTCACCGCGAAGATTAAACGGATCATGTTCCATGGGCTCGTCTATGCCTTCGCTCGCTTCGTCTACGATGCCGTTTGAATTATTGTCTATGCCGTCGGAATCCAGTATCCTCTGATTTTGATTATCATCCACGCCCATCTCGCCCGGCTGGCCGTCAGGCCCATATCTGAAACTAAGTATCTCTTCGTAAACTTTATCCGGATCTTTCAAGCCGGAAGAATTTATAAATTTTTGCAGGTCCAGCTCATACGGCGTCCATCCTTCCGTGACCTTTAAAGGCGAAAGATTATGTTTATACGCCACGTTTATATCCATAAAACTCGTTTCATCCCTGACCAGAACAGCGTACCTTCCTATAGCATCGCCCTGGTCATTGTAAATATTCATCCACTTTGAATCAGGCTGGCCGTCACCGTCATTATCGACATCGCTGCCCGTAAAAACAGTATGCCATTTATCTTCAAAGCTATCTATATTCCTCGTGTCTTCTTTTAAAACCTGCTGCGCGTATGTAACGCCTGCCTGGCTAAGGTAGGATGCCCTGGTGGCTTCCAGATAATTAGCTGCGGATTTTAATTCCAGCCTCATGGTAAATGCAAATGATATCGCCATGATACCCGCAACAGCCAGAACGCTTACCACGAGTATCAGCGCGATGCCTTTTTCTTCCCTTATTCTATTCATATTGTATTTCATTATACAAACTACTTACTACATTTGCAAATAAAAACCCCGCCCCGATTATAAATCGGGGCGGGGTTGTAAAATACAAAATCAAATATATCTTATTTGATTTTCAGTTTTTCCACCAAATCATGCATAAGCTTTCCGGCAATATCTTTTGAACCGAGGCCTACTGCAAGAGCAAACGCCAGCCCTGCGGATCCGAGCACTACTGTAATAGTCGTGCTCAATATCGTAGTAGCTATATTCAGCTGCTCGAGCGTCATGATGGCCGCAAATATTATTATTACTGTCTGCGTCACCTGGCTCATTAATTTTGCCTGTTTCATTCCTGTATTCATACAGGTAGTCATCACGATAGAACCTATAACGCTTGCGAAAAATATACCGAGGGAAATTATAAAGATAGCTGCTATAACATTCGGTATGTAAAGAATAACCTTGTCCAATAAGCCGGCTACAACTGTCATGCCAAGGGCGTTAAGGGATGCCATAAACACTAAAAGCATTACCACCCAATAGATAAGCCCGCCTATTAATTCTGAAAGAGTGTTCTTTATGCCTCCCTTTCTCAGGACATCAGCAAGCCCTGATTTTTCGCTGGCTGCATCAAACTGTATCATCTTCAACAGTTTCACAACCACATTCTTCAGAACCGCAGCTATAATCCACCCTACTATAAGTATAACAATTATACCTATTAAAGTAGGCAGGAATGTGGCTGCTCTAACTAACATGGCTTTCACTGGCTCAACTACGATTACGTTCCAGTCCATATACATACCCCCCTTTCTTTTCTAAAGGATAAAGTATATCCTATGAATACGATATCGTCAAGGGCGAGAGGCTTTTCCCTGTCCGGCAACAGACGCTATAGCTGCCTTAATCTTGTCCTGGTCGCCCAGATAATAATGCTTCAAAGGCTTCAGGTCTTTGGTAAGTTCATAAACAAGCGGAATACCCGTGGGGATGTTTAACTTTATTATCTCTTCTTCTGATATATTGTCCAAATATTTTACAAGCGCTCTTAAGCTGTTTCCGTGAGCAGCTATAATAACCCTTTTGCCGGACTTAAGGCTGGGCGTAATTGTTTCTTTCCAATACGGCACAACCCTTGCAACTGTTTCTTTTAAGCTTTCTGTCAAAGGAATGTCTTTCTCAGCCAGCCCCTTGTATCTCGGATCATTTCCGGGATACCTGGGGTCTTTTTTATCGAGAGGTTTCGGCGGGATATCATAACTCCTTCTCCAGATAAGCACCTGCTCTTCCCCGAACTTCTGAGCAGTCTCTGATTTATTAAGGCCCTGCAAGGCTCCGTAATGCCTTTCATTCAACCGCCATGAGTTATATATAGGTATCCACATCAGATCCATCTCATCCAGGACAAACCATAATGTCCTTATAGCCCTTTTCAAAACAGACGTGAATGCCGCGTCAAATTCATATCCTTCTTTTTTCAGGACTTTTCCGGCTTCCCCGGCTTCAGTCATGCCTTTTTCAGAAAGGTCGACATCGGTCCATCCTGTAAATTTATTTTCCTTATTCCAGATACTCTCTCCGTGCCTTAAAAGCACTAACTTTATATTACCGCTCATATCTCTCCTTTTTAATTTTCCTATTGGAT
>Ga0247841_10007228_pt1 | contig 16607 bp, 20 predicted proteins | sample LaCruzMarch2015__2_FD_192410 | JGI IMG/M metagenome (GOLD analysis project Ga0247841, IMG submission 192410) | Freshwater microbial communities from meromictic Lake La Cruz, Castile-La Mancha, Spain - LaCruzMarch2015_18m | ecosystem: Environmental > Aquatic > Freshwater > Lake | place: Spain... | reverse complement strand
AAAATACCGATTAAAGTATGGGTAGAATTTCCTTCATGACTTTTTATTTTTTCAATCAAACCCATTCCTCCACCAACAGCTGCATTAAATCTTAGATATTTTTTATTTTGCAATGCTAATTCTTCAAGTTCTTTTCCATACTTGCTTATAACCAGCTTATTTGCTGTTACAACATTCTTTCCTTTTTCTAAAGCATCATTAATAATAGAATGGGCTGGTTTTTCTCCTCCGATTAGTTCAACAATTATGTCAGTATTATTATGATGAATTAAATCATAAGCATTTTTTGTAAAAGGAACAGTGAAGTTTCTTCTTTCTTCATTCATATCAGAAGTATTTGTAACTTTTAATGCTAATCCTGTTTCTTTTTCAAAATCAATAGCTTGTTTCTGCAGTTCTGGGATAAGTTTAGAACCAATATTGCCCAAACCAATCACGCCGATATTTATTTCTTTTTTGCCCATCTTAAATTTTTTTAAATAATTCATTTAAATATTTTCCATCTTGCATAACAATTTTTTTGTCAAAATATATTGTAGGTTTTAATAGAATATAATCTGTATGTGTCTTGCTATCCCATTCTGCTCCAGTCTCTTCTCCTAAAGGATCGCCATTTGCAAAATGAAATCCCGGGTATTTTTCATCTTGTAAAGTATTTCCTATAAGATGCTTTATAAAAATATTTGTTCCCAAAGCAACCTCTCCGATTGTAGAAGCCTTTTTGTCTTCTTCAATATCTCTTAAAATTTTTCTTTCTAAATCTTTATTTTTACAATAAACAGAAATTATTTTACTCTCTTTTATTCCCATCTCTATCGGATAGTCCTTGCATACTTCTTCAATATAGCCCCCAGCATATCCATCAACAACAACCTCCCCATTAACATTTTCTGGAGTTGTAAATACTTCTCCACCAGGAAGATTCCCCCATTTTTCTTCATTGATAATTCCTGTGTCCATTGCCCATTTATATTTTCCTACTTTTGCTGTTAAATTTGTTCCAGCTTTTGTTCTTACATTAATTTCTCTTGTTTTTATAGCTAAATCGTAAATTATTTTAGAAAATTTTTCAATTTTTGAAAAATCAGAAGTCATACTTCCATTAAGAATTTGTTCTGTTATTCCAGGCATTGTTGCCAATCTTAATTTTTTTGTTTTTGAAGGAAGCTCATAAATCGGCTGCCTAAATAATGCTAATTCTCCTTTCACCGGTTCAAACATCATAATTCCAGAATCTGCATTTTTAAAACTCTCAAAAATTATTTCTGGCAATTTATAAGGACGTTTTCCATAATGCTCCATAACAAAATAATTTAAACTTGCTCCTCTTTCTAATATTTTCTCAGCCAGCTCTTTAGAAAAATATTCTTTGCTTAAATCAGTCACAACAACAACTTTCTTTCCTTTTTCAATTTTCAAACAATTGCATGCTTGTTCTGCAGCTTTTTCAAATTTTCTATTCATTTTCCAATTAACCAAACCCCATTTTTCATAACAAGTTTATTATCGACATAAATTTCTCCAGCAGACATATTTTTTATAATGTCTTCATGAGTCGCTGATTTATTTTTCCCACCAGTATTCAAATGGCTTGTACCTAAAGCAAGATGTATTGTTTTGCACATCTTTTCATCAAACAAAGTGTCTCCTGTATATTGAACTATAGCAGGATTTAATCCAATTCCCCATTCTCCTATTCTTTTTGTTCCTTCATCAAGAGAGATTAGTTTGTCCAAACCTGCTTGATTTTTTTTAGCCCTTGCCTCAAAAACTTTTCCTTCCTTAAATTTTAAAAAAATTCCACCAATCTCCTTCCCCCATAATACAGGATAATCAAATTCTATAAATCCATTAACAGAATCTTCAACAGGAGCAGTGTAAATTTCTCCACCAGGCATATTTCTTTTACCTTCACTTTTGCAAAATTTTCTTCCTTTTATGCTAAAATTTAATTCTGTATTTTTTCCAAGTATTTTTATCTTATCTTTATTTTCTAATACCCCTATCAAATTATCATATTTTCTAGACTCTTCCTCCCAATCAAGAAGACAAGAAGAATAATACAAATTTTCAAATGATTTCAAGGACATTCCTGCACGTTTTGCCATTTCTTTATTTGGAAACCTTGTTATGCACCATTTCATATTTTGCACACGATAATTAAGAGACGCCCCATCTGCTTTGCTTTTCTGGGCTATTTTTTTCTCATCAATACCATCCAATAAATGGTTATTTTTTCTTCCCCCAATTCCTATAAAAACCGCTCTTTCCTTTAAGTTTTCTAATTTTATTTCTGCTAATTCTCTGAATTGTTTTTCCTGTCCATATTTTAAAACATCCAATTCAGTAGCCTCAAATTCTGTTGAAAGTGTTGGAATCCCTCCAACCTTTAAAACCTCTCTATAAATTGCACGCGTTAATTTTTCTGTATGAGAATAACTTTCTATCCAAACTTTTTCCCCTTTCTTAACTTTTGTTGAATAATTAACAATTGTCCTTGCAAGTTCTTCTAATCTTTTGTCTTCCATTCTAAACTCTCAGAAATTCTCTGAGTAGAAATCACCTCTTGCTCTCTTTATTAAACATCAAAATAACTATATAAATATTTCTTTATTCAGCAGCTTTTTCTTCTGCTGGCTTTTCTTTTTTCTTGCCTTGTTCTGGAAAAAGTTCATGTAATGATGCTTTGCCATGTTTCTTTACAGTTAAATTAATTTGAACACTATCAACAGAAATTGTATTTCCTCTGACTGTTTTTCTTTTTCTTAATCCTTTTCTTTTGTCTTTCATTCCTTTTCCGTAAGTTAAAAGAGCTCTTTTTAACAAAATACCCTCAACTTTTTCAATACTTGGAAAACCGGCCTTATCACTCATTCCTTTTATTTCAAATTCATATCCTTCAAGTTTAGAATCAACATCCTCTCCTTTGATAATTTCTCCGAGCTTTAACCCTATAATTGATTCTGAATTTGAGTCAAGATGATAAGTTAGTCCTTTCTTGTCTGCTATATTTACTTTGAATACCATTTTTAAGTTTAATTTTGAGTATTTTTAAATCTTTGTGAGACTATGTGAGATTAAATCCCCCAAGTTGGAATCTTTTTTCTCTTGATATTTGCAATCTCTTGCAAAATTGAAATTTCCAATTTTGTTAGAAAATTCTTATTATTTTTCAGCTCTTTAAAATCTTCTTCATTTAAATCAGAATAAAGAATTTGTCCTTTCTTTAAATGCCTGTCAAAAACAATTCCAGGCATGCTTATGGCAACTTCCATATCTTTTTCTGCTTTTTCAATAGACTTATTTTCTGATTGAATCCCTTTTATTTCACCAACTTTTTCTCCATTTTCATCCATTAATCTTATCCTGTGCTTGATTGTTCCGACTAAAACACTAATTCCAAAAACAGCAGGATTGCTATTCCTAAAAACATAAGGCAAAATCTTAATTTTGCAAGGCATTGTCAAACTTTCCAAGGTTTTTCTTTCGAGTTCTAGTTGCTTTTCCTTCCTGAATTTTTCATAATCTTCAATAAGTTTATAGATAACTTCATTTGTAATTATTTTTGTTTTTTCTATAACTTTTCTTTCTTCTTCTTTGAATTCTTTGTCTATTTTAACATTAAATCCCAAAATAACACGAAATACGGGATCTTCAATTGAATTTGCTTTTGCAATATCTTGCTTTGTTATATCTCCTATGCCTGAATAAGAGAAAGAAATATTTTTTTGCTTTAGCAAGAAGATTAAAGCTTCTAAACTCCCTAAACTTTCTGCTTTTATTATAATCCCATATTTATCAGAACAGCAGATTTCTTCGCTTATTTCTTCTTTTAATTCTTGTTTTAATTTTTCTTCTTTTGCTTCTTTAGTTATGGCTGTGAATGGCATTCCAGGAAGAATTTCTTTTTCACTGGAAATATTTAATCTAATTCCTGCAGCTGCAGTTATCTCATCAACTGCTTCATATCCTTTGCCTAATGGAAGAACAGAAAAAATAGCCTTAACCTTTGATTTGAAAGGTTCCTCTAGGGAAGCAATCATAATTTCATCTCCAACTTTTAATTTTCCATCATAAAGAATTGCCTCAATTTCCAGGACTTTTTCTTTTTTAACTTCTAAAATTGTTCCTTTAGCTGTTTTTCCTAAAACTAATTTTTCTTTTAAAAATTTCTGCGACAATCCAGAGAGCATTACAAGCAAGTCAGGAATACCCTCTCCTGTTTTTGCAGAACACGGAACAAGAGCTATTTTTTTTGTAAAATCTTTCAAATTGTAGTATAAATCTGCGTCAAAACCATTTGACTGCAATGTTCCTATAATATTTAAAAGCTTAATTTCAAAATCTTCTTTAACAAAATACTTCTGTTTTTCTATATCCTCTCTTAATTCATCTGATTCTTTTACCCAACCAGAAATAGAATCTATTTTGTTTAATGCTATTATAAACGGAACCTTGCTTGCTTTCAAAATCTGGATAGTCTCAGATGTCTGGGGCATAAATCCTTCATTTATATCTATAACTAAAATTGCTAAATCAGCCAAACTCCCTCCTCTTTTTCTTAAATTTGTGAAGGCTGCATGTCCAGGAGTATCGATAAACAAAAATCCAGGAATTTCAAGTTTAATATTCAATTTTTCAAGTAGATTATGGCATTTGTCCTGCAATAGCTTATATGGAAAGTAAGTAAAAGATATTTTTTGAGTTATTCCGCCAGCTTCTTTTTTCGCAACGCATGTGCTTCTTATACTATCCAGTATGCTCGTCTTTCCATGGTCTACATGCCCGGCAACTGTAACAATCGGCTGCCTAATTGTTCTATTTGATTCTTCTCTGTCTGTCATAGAATAAGTTAAAAGAAGAGAGGTTAAAAATCTTTAGATTTTTGACTTGAGAAATATTTATTTAGCTAATTCCTTAGCATAATTGTAATAGTCTTTTACAAATTGTTTGATTTCTAAGCAGTATTTTTCTGCGAAATTATTTTCTTCTGAATTATTGTATGAAAGAGGCAGTGCAGGTATTTTAATTAACTTTAATATATCTTTTATTAAACCAAATCCTGCGAGATTACCCCCTCTAACCTTCTCTGAAAAAACAATTTCTTCTAATTTAGTTGTGCAATAAGTTAATTTTCTGCTGTAATCTTTAACAAATTCTGCTAATTGTTCTTGGCTTAGAGTCTTTATTTCTTCTTCAACTCCATTTTCTTTTTCTTCTAATTTAGCTTTTTCTCTTAATTCCTTTATTTCAGGATAATCTTCTAAATAATGAGGACTATGTGTCATATGCAGAAATCCATCTGATGCTCCATCAATTAAATCAAGATACAATCCTGCTCTGTCAAAGGTTATTTCTTTTTCTTCTGCCATTTTAATCTAATATTCTCAGCATTCCTGAGTAGAAATCACCTTAAAATAATATAAGAATATCGATTTAAATAATTTGCTGTTTTATTTCTTAACTGTTTCTGCTTTCTTTTGCTTTTCAGCATCTTCTTTTTTCTTTTTTTCTTCTGCTTCTGCTGTTGCTGCTTCAACATCAACACCTTTTTTCATTATCTGCTTTTCTTTTGCAAGTGTTGCTTCTTCAGCTGCTTCTTCAAGAATTTCTTGTTTTAGCTCAATAAGACTTTTTACTTTCTTTTTTGTTATCCATTTCTGCTCTTTACTCTTTCTTCCCAAATTTCTGTTCTTATGGCACTTGCTAGAACAAAAATGAAGAACTCTTCCATCATTTAATGCAAGCATGAATCCTTGTCCGTGCTTTATTAATTCTGAACAATAAGAACATTTTGCCATTTTATGTATAAGCTCCTTTCATCACTTTGCTTTTTAATTTTCTTGCTTCAATTTGAGTCTCTCTTAGAATTAATACATCTTTAGGTCTTACCGGTCCTTTGACGTTTCTTCTTAGGCTTCTTCCAATATCTACTCCCTCTAAAATTTTTACTTTAACTTGTGTAATTTCTCCTCTAAAACCAGTTCTTCCAATAACTTCTTCAACAACTGCTTTTGTTTCTCTTTTGGAAACAAATTTATCTGCGCCTTTTATTGTTTCTTCTTGCTTTACTTCTTTATTTTGTGGTTTGTTACTGCCCATTTTAATAATTACAGGAAAAATAAATTTATTTAGCTACTTTTTTTGATTTTTTCTCAGCTTTTTCAACTTTTTCTTCAACAGGTTCTTCTATTTCTTCTGATTTCTCTTCTGCTTTTTCTTTAATCTTTTCTTTTTTTAGTAATTCTGTGATTAGAGAAGCAGTTTCACCAGGTTGAATTATAGCAATAGATGCAGTTGGAACATTTAATCCTACTGAAAGCCCTAATTTTTCTTTGCTTTCAACACCAACACAAGGTATATTTTTTTCCTTGCATAAGATTGGAAGATGAGCAACAATTTCTTTTGGTTCTACATCAGATGCATACACAACTAACTTTGCTGTTCCTCTTTCTATAGCTTTGGTAACTTCATTTGTTCCTTTGTCTATTTTGCCGGTTTTTTTTGCTTTTTCCACTATTTCATAGAAATCCATTTTTACCTCCCTATCGAGTTCATTGGATTAAAAAACTTGATGAATGGTTGGTTTAAAAAGGTTTCGAAACCTTTTTTATTTCCATTTAACCAAAACATCATCTGTTCTTTCTCTTGGTTTTATATCTAAATCCTCTGCGTCTTTTTCAGAAAACTTTATTCCTGCCCCGAGCATCTTTGCCCCAAGATAAGCAATCATTCCTGCGTTGTCAACCAAAAATTCATTTACAGGAACAAAAAGTTTTGCTCCCCTTTCTTTACACATAATTGTTGCCATTTCTTGCAATCTTGTGTTGCATGCAACTCCACCACCAAGCAATAATTCTTTTTTCCCTAAATGCGCCAAGGCTCTTTCTGCTGCTTCTAGCAACATTGCAAATGCAGTTTCTTGCAATGAATAAGACAAATCTTCTTTTGAAAACTTTCCTGACTTATATTTTTGTTGTAAATTAGTTAATAATCCAGAAAATGCAACATCCATTCCTTTAATGCTGTAAGGCAACTCGACATACTTTGCATTTTTGTTTTTTGCCAGTTCTGCAATTTTTGGTCCTCCTGGGAAACCAATTCCAATTTCTCTTGCAAAATTATCAATAAAATTACCTATTCCTATATCTAATGTTTCACCAAAGATTCTGTATTTTCCTGCTGCATAACTTATTATTTGAGTATTTGCTCCAGAGCAATATAACAGAACAGGATTTTTTGCCCCTGTTATTTTTCCAATTTCTAAATGTGCAATACAATGATTGACTGGAACAATAGGTACATTTAATTTTTTTGCCAGTTGCTTTGCAAATCTTAATCCTACAAGTAAACAAGGGGCTAATCCTGGACCTTGAGAAAAAGCAATTGCTTTAATTTCATTTTCAGAAATCTTTGCTTTTTCTAATGCTTCTTTGAAAAGATTATCTTTATTTTTTTCATGATGTTTTGCAGATTCAATAGGGATTATTCCTCCAGATTCTGTAGTATAGGCTGACTTTAAATTAGCAAGAAATTTCTTTTTCCTAGCATCATAAATTGCTATTCCAAATGTATGCGCAGTTGATTCAATTCCTAAAATGCAGTTTTTCATTTTTATCTTAGCTGATTTATATACAAAAGAATTACACCTAAGATTATTAAACATATTGGAAATAATTTCTTTGAAAATTTATCTTTAACCATTTTACCAAATCTTCTTTCAAAAGCTGTTTCAAAAATTAAAACACCTAATGGTTGCATTGCAGAAATTGATGAAAAAACAGTTGCTGGCAGGTAAGACATACCAAAATAAGTTGTTGCTATACCAAGAAAAGTAAAAGACTCAATTAAAAAAGAATATTTTATATTTTTAAACTCTTCGAAGAATTCGATTCTTCCTTTTTTTGCAAACAAACATAAAAGAACTGTAAATCCTGCAACAATAATACTTATCGCCAAGCCATTAAACGAAGGAATTTTTTCAGTTGCAATTTTAACAAAAAATTCATAAAAAGCAACCATAAAAACAAGGGAAATCAAAGAAATATTCCTAGTTTAGTTCTTAGTTTAGGCATTCTTGTTGAAAGCATAATTACTCCTGCTAAAGTTACAAACATTCCAATATATCCTGTTAATGATATGACTTCAGACAAAAACAAAAATGAAAGCAAAGCAACAAGTAAAGGATACAAATAAATTATTCCGATTACCTTTGAAATATCTTCTTTTTGAATTATTAAATAATATATCACAAGCTGACATCCAAACATTATTCCTGCTAATACTGGGAAAATTAAACTGCCTAAAGAGATATTTTTCCATTGCAAAAATAAAGAAAAAACAACTCCAAAAATTAAATTAACTAATCCGGCAACAATTGCAAAACCAAATGGCTTTTTGACTTTATGAGAGATGACATATTTATCTAAGCTATTCATAAAAGCCCAAATAAACGGAGAGAGTGTTGTGATTATTAATGGTAGAAATTTGTACATACAATCTTTGAGCGATAATTAACTTATAAATCTTTCAGTTTTAACTTAAATAATTGTAAAATTTGTTATTCTATTTAAAAAATGGAAGATATTATGGCAGAATCTATGCTCTTGTAAGATATATGAATGAAAAGCCTTAAATACTTCTCAAAATTCTTTTTTGTGCAGACCAGACTGGCGGGTTAGCCCTCCGCTATTTGCAAATGGGCTTTATGGCAAGTTGCAAGGGAATGAGTGAAATAATGTTTTATTAGGCCTTGGTAAAGGCGTCGATGTTTTGTCCTGCTCGATCTTGCTATACCGAAACAGTTGAGGCTCGGAAGAGTGCAAACTTAAATTATAGTTAAGGTGCTTGTAGGGTTACAAAACGGAGTTTTTATCAAGATAAACCTATTAAAAAATATCGAGCAAATTCCTGGGTCTGCACTTTCTATTCTTACTTCTTGCGCAATATTTATATAGTATTTTTCCCTGCATTTTACATTAAAAGGAGGATAATTAAAAATGCTTTCAGAAAAAAGAGCAATTTCTGCTGTTGTAGCAACTGTCTTGTTGATTCTTATAACAGTCGCAGCTGTTGCAATAATATGGGCTGCAGTAAGGCCGATGTTGCAAAAATCTTCAGAAGGAATAACAGCTGGCTGTTTAACATCTAATTTGAAAATAGACACAACTGGAACAACATGTTATAATGCCGGAACAAGCACATTGATAGTTGGAGTTTCAAGAGGTTCAGAAGATTTTGACATGCTTGGATTCCAGATAATAGTAAAAACAGCCGGTTCATCAAACACGACAACATTTGAAACTATTCTAGAGAAGAATAATGCTGTTGCTGTTAATATAACTGGCGTTGCTGTAAAACCATCACAAATTTCAATTGCACCAATTGTACAAGTTGGAAATACACAAAAGATTTGTGATATAACTAATACGGCAGACGTAATCTTAGCTTGTGCATAAATAAATTTTTTATTTTTATTTTTTAGACATAAGTATTAAATAAATCGTAATTGAAAATGGAAAAAAAAGGACAGTTTTACATTATCGCAGCAGTTATAATAATTATGGTTCTTTCTGGACTTGTCGCAGTTGTTAATTACGCCAGAGCAAAACCAGAACCTGTAAAATTCTATGACTTATCTGATCAATTTTATAGCGAAGTTTCAAAAGTTATAGATTACGGTGTGATAAACAACCAGGATGTTTCAACTGAAATAGAAAAATTCACTCGAACATTTATAACTTATTCTAACTCAAAAGAACCAGGCATAGACTTTGTGTTTGTTTACGGCAATACAACTGGAGCAACTATTTATTCCCATAACAGCACGAGTTCAACAGACCAAAGCACTATAAGCCTTGATATATCTGGTTCAACTACCTCCAAGACAATTGTGCATCAGAGTACTGGTTTTTCAAAGTTTTTCACAACCCCTATAAACAGAGAAGTCAAATTAAATATTGCAGGAGTTGTATATAATTTCACTCTTGTTGGTGAACAGCAGTTTTTTGTTGTTCTAACATTAGACAAAAATAATGAGACATATATCAGACAGGGCGGATAAAAAAGATGAAATATCATAAAAGTATAAAAAACAAAAAAAGAGCAATAAGTGAATTAATTGCATATGTTCTATTGATTTCTCTTGCAATTTCTCTTTCATCAGTTGTTTTTTTATGGCTTAAATTTTATGTTCAGCAGGGAACTGTTCAAACTTGCCCAGATGGAGTTTCTGTAATAATAAAAGATTATTCCTGCTCCCAAGGAGCTTTTACCAACACTTTGAATTTAACTATCCAAAATAAAGGACTTTTTACAATAAATGGCACTGTTGTTTTTTATGAAACTTCCTTCTCTAATAACGAAAATACTTTACCAACAAATAGATGGGAATCTCCAAACATGCTATTAAATCCTTCAAATTATTCTGCTTTCTCTATTTCTTATACAGGACATGTATACAAAATAGCTGTTTTGCCATTCAGGATTGAAAAAGGAAAAAAGGTTTTTTGTGATAAAGCAGTTATAATGCAAAAAACTTCTTCTGAAAGTAATTGTATTTAAGGCATAGAATGGAATAGGCAATAAAAGAAATATTTTTAAAAGCCCAAATCCTATATTATCCAGAAAATAGTCAGTTAAAAAAGAGGCAAATAATGAAAAAAAAAGGAGTATCACAATTAATCGCAACAGTCCTATTAATTGCTTTAGTAATAGTTATTGCAGCGGTAATATTTTTTTGGGTTAGAGGTTTTGTTTCAGAGCAGATAGAAAAATTTGGCAAACCAGCAGAACAAGTTTGTGATGAAATAAGCTTTGATGCCACTCTGAATACAGAAACTGATCCAATGACATTTTATGTTTTCAATAAAGGAAATGTTCCTATAAGTGATTTTTCATTTAAAACATATTCTGGAGGGAATTCACAAGTCATAGCTCTTGGGTCAGGAGTTGCAGCTGGAACTGTTCAAACTTTTTCATTAGGCACATCGGATCAAGAATTGCCCCAAGCAATTTTAAATGCAGATAGAGTTATAGTCATTCCAGACTTGAAGGGGTTTGTAAAAGGAACTTCAAAAATAAAATCAATCAACTGCGATGAAAACTCTTTGGGTAAATTAGTTTATGAGAGAGAAGGATAGAAATAATAGTTAAATTTAATTAAAACCAATAAAAGGAGGTTAAAAAGATGCGAAAAAAGAACAATAAAGCAATTTCAGCTTTAGTAGCAACTGTATTGTTGATTCTTATTACTGTTGCAGGAGTTGCAATAATCTGGGGCGCAGTTATGCCTATGATAACAAGAATAACTCAATCTGGGCAAGCATGTATAAATGCTAGATATAATATTGACACAACTTCTGGATTCACTTGCGCATATAGTAATGGAACTGTATCTATTTCAATAGCAAGGGGCGCAGAACAGTTTGAAGGAATTGGGGCCCAATTAGTCATTTTAGCAGACAATGGAAACTCTAAATCTATCACATTAGATGAAACTAGTGTTGCAACCAACAACATAGCGGGGTTGCCAGACATGAATGAGATGCGAACTTATGTAATCGGTAATCTTGAGACAGGAATTGACAATCCAGTACAAGTTAGCGTAGCACCAATTGTAAAAGTTGGAAATACAAAGACGACATGTGATGTTAGCGCAAAAGTAACACTTACAGAGTGCTCATAATAAGAAATTTTTATTTTTATTTTTTAATATTAACAAAAAGATAAGATTAAATAGAAGCATTTACAAAAAATGATTTCAAAAAACAAAAAATCTCAGGTTTGGATAGAGACAGTTCTCTATACTTTAATTGGATTGGCAGTTATCGGCCTGCTTTTGGCTGCGACAAGGCCAAAAATAAATTCTACAAAAGACGAATTTATAATACAACAAACAATAAAGGCGTTAAATGAGCTTGACAGCAAGATTTCTGAAATCAAACAGGCAGCAGGGAATTCAAGAATTATAGAATTCCAGCTTTCAAGAGGCGAATTGACTATTTCAAATAATAGTATCACATGGAAATTGCAAGACAGCAGTTATAAACTCAGTGAGGAAAATGTGCCAGTAAAAATAGGCGATATAAGCGCATTAACTCAAAAGAACGGTGATAATTACATAATAACTATCTTTTTAGACTATTCTGGTGTGAATTCATTTACAATAGACGGCAAAGAAAAAGAAATAACTCTTCAGCCAGCAAAAATTCCTTACAACTTATTAATAAAAAATACAGGGAATATAAGTAGTAGTTCAGGAAAACTAATTATTGACTTCTCTGTATCTTGAGTTTAAAATGCAAGATATAAAAATAAATCCTTACCCGCAAATACCTCCACTAAAGAAATTTGAGGACAAGACAAAAATAGATGTGAGATACATGCTCATCTCTCCGTATGTCTCTGCTCATATTTACTGGAATCCAAACATTTCTGAAGTTGTTTATGAGGTTGAAGAGCCGATTTTGAACAAAAAAGATGCAGACAGTCTAAGCCAGATAGAAGAAGGTATGAAAGAATTAATCAATGTTGACATGCTTATCAACAAGGACCAAGATAGTTTGATAGATTATTTAGAAAAAACATCCCGAGTTTTGATTAATGAGATGGGAATCAAGATTAGTGAAGAAAGTTTCAGAAGAATTTTTTACTATATCTACAGGGATTTTGTTGGGTTAAACAAGATAGATCCTTTATTGAGAGACTATTTTATTGAAGATATAGAATGCAACGGAATTAATACTCCAGTTTATTTGATTCATAGAGCTTACAGGAATTTAAAAACAAATGTTATTTACAACAATCTCGATGAGTTAACAACTTTTGTAGAAAAAATTGCGCAGAGATGCGGGAAGTATATTTCTTATGCTTCTCCTCTTTTAGATGGAAGTCTTCCAGACGGCAGCAGAGTTAATGCAACTTACACAACCGATGTTTCATCAAGAGGACCAACTTTTACAATCAGAAAATTCACAAAAATTCCATGGACACCCGTGCAATTAATTGCGATGAACACTCTAAGTCCGGAAATGCTTGCATACTTTTGGATACTAACACAATACAAAACTAATATTCTTATAACTGGAGGAACAGCTTCTGGTAAAACAACTTTGCTTAATGCAATCGCTTTTTTTATTCCTCCAGAAGCAAGAGTTGTTTCAATTGAAGATACTAGAGAACTAAACCTTCCTAGAGAAAACTGGCTTCCAAGTGTTACAAGAACTGGAATTGGTGTGGGAGGAATAGGTGAAGTAGATTTATTCGCATTGTTAAAAAGCTCATTCAGACAAAATCCAGATTATGTAATTGTTGGTGAAGTAAGAGGAAAAGAAGCTTCTGTTCTTTTCCAGGGAATGGCTTCTGGGCATGCTTCAATTAGCACAATGCATGCAGATTCTGTCGATACTTTGATAAAAAGACTTGAAACTCCGCCAATAGAATTATCTCCTACGCTGATTAACATTCTAGACGCAGTTGCCATTATGACTCATGCAGTTGTTAAAGGGCAAGAAACAAGAAGATTAAGAGAAATAGTTGAGATAGCCAATGTAACTCCAGAAGGGATTGCCATGACTAACACTCCATTTGTCTGGAATCCTGCAGAAGACAAATTCTACTCTAAAAAAAACAGCATTGTTTTTGAAAAAATTATTAAAAGGTCTGGATTGTCTAAAGAATCTTTAATAAAAGAGTTTGAATTAAGAACTAAATTATTGTATCAACTATTCAAGCAAAAAATTAATAATTATGAAGAAATTCAAAAAATCGTTAATGAATACTATAAGAATCAAAAAGAAGTCCTGAAAAGATTTAACATTGTATAATCATATTCACAAATTCTAAAATGGTGGAAAAAATTAATATAAAAGAAAAAATAAAATCCTCAACCAGCATAATAGACGAACTGATTGATAATGCAGACAGTCTCGGCTCTAAAAATAATGAACAAATAAAGAATTCTATGCTTGTTTTGATGAAAAATTTAGACAAAAGCATAGAAGACATAAAGGAGAATATTTAACTTTAAAATGGAACAAAGCGAAATAAAAAACAATCTGATTAAAGAGAAAAAAGTCCTAGAACAAATTTTAAGCCTTAATTTGAGGATGCAAGATTCTAATGCTTCAGAGAGAAATTTTTTCTCAAAAGCTATTCTCTCTCTTTTAGAGCAGTTCATAATAGTAAACAATTCAACAAGGGAAGGAATTTCAACTTACAAAGGATACTATTCAGATTCTCTGCCTTCTGCGAATAAAGAAAAAGTTATCCTGGGAGGAGAAAGCATAACAATAAACAAAGAAGACAAAACCAAATTATTAGCAGAACTGCAGATAAGCATCCAGGCTATTAACAAAATAAAACAAAAAAAATCATCTGTTAACCTAAAACAGACACAAACAGCAAGCCAGTTTGTTTCTTTTTCTTCAAAATTATTTTTAAAAAAATCTTCTAAATTTACAAAATCAGAATTTTTCATTCCATTAATCAAAAACATGAAAAAAGCCAATATGAGCATCCTTGTTTCAAGCTATATTTCAACAATGCTATTTGCAACAATTCTAACTTTTTTAATTTCTATTTTTATTGCTGTTGTCTTCGCTTTTTTTACAATAGGATATTCTCCAGGAGTTTTATTCCCTGTTTTCTCTTTAGTCAAAGAAGGGATTCTTTTAAGATTGCTAAATAATGTTCTTATTGCACTTATTTTGCCAGTTATAGTTTTTTTTCTTTTTTATCTTTATCCAGCTTCACAAGCATCTTCTATAAAGACTAAAATAGAAAACGAGTTGCCATTTGCAATAATTCATATGTCTGCAATTGCAGGAAGCGGAGTTGAGCCAGTAAAAGTATTCAATATAATAGCTACTTCATATGAATATCCTGCTGTTTCTTCTGAAATAAAAAAACTGATGAATATGATTAATTTATATGGTTATGATCTTGTTACTTCATTAAAAGAAGCAGCAAAAACCACGAGCAGTGAAAAATTAGGAGCAGTACTCACTGGAATTGCGAACATAACAATTTCTGGAGGAGATTTAAAAGAATACTTAGAAAAAAAAGCAGCTGATTCACTTTTAGATTATAAACTGCAGATGAAATCAGAAGCAAGTGCTGCAGAAACCAGCATGGATCTTTATATTGGAGTTTTAATTGCAGCTCCTTTAATTTTAATGGTTATGCTTGTTATCATGGGGGCTGTTCCTGGATTAGGATTTAAAGGGATGAGCACAGTGTTCTTGTCTTATTTAGTGATTGGAGGAATTGCCCTGCTCAATATAGGATTTTTAGTATTTTTAAAAATGAAGAAAAAATCATAAAATGCCAAAATTAAAAAAATCTCAGCTAATTGGAATTATTTTTGCTTTAATGGTAATAATCGGAGGATTTTTTGCCTTTTTTGACCAAAAGCCAAGAATGTTTTATTTCATAGCAGGGTTGGCTTTTTTGATAGCTTTAGTTCCATTCTTATCAGATATGCTTTTAGAATCTGGAAGAGAAAAAGAAAAAGAAGACATGTTTCTTGAATTTGCTCGTGGTTTGGTTGAAAGCGTAAAAGCAGGAACTCCAATAAGCAAATCTATAATAAATATGAGGAACAAAAGTTTTGGCACTCTTTCCCCACACATACAAAAATTAGCAAATCAGATAACATTAGGAATTCCGGTTAGAAAAGCCTTAGAAGTATTCGCTGGCGATATAGGAAACAAAGTTATTGAAAGGTCTGTTGGATTGATTTCTGAAGCAGAAAAAGCTGGGGGAGATATAAGTACTATTTTAGAATCAGTTGCAAAATCAGTAAGCCAGATTGAAGATTTAAAAAAAGAACAGAAGAATGCAGTTTATGGATTAGTTGTTCAAGGGTATATCATATTTATTATTTTTATTATTATAATGATTGTAACTCAATTCAAGATTTTGCCTATGACTTCAAGTTTGAGCCAAAACGGAGGAGGTTTAGGTTCTGATTTAGTCTTGCCTGGCAGTGGTGGTTCATCTGGAGGAGGTTTGGATATTGAAAAGCTTTCAAATTCTTTCTTGATTCTTTTAGTTGTTCAGGGATTTTTTGCAGGATTAGTAATCGGCAGGTTGTCAGAAGATTCTCTCAAGGCAGGAATTAAACATTCTGTAGTCCTGGCTTTTCTGGCATTATTAATCAGCTTGGGTGCAAACGCCTTTTTTAAGTAAAATCATAAAAACCATAAATTTTAATAACCCCTTTTTGCTTATTTAATTAATCAAAAAGAGGAAAATGAAGAGGAAAACTTTTAGTTTAAACAAGAAGGCAGTTAGTCATATAGAGATAATTCTTTCTATGACAATTTTTGTGATATTTGTATTTTTTGTAATATACTTCTTAAATCCTGTAAGACATCAAAATATAGACAATGTTCTCTCTTCAATATTACAAGAGAGCATACAGAAGAATACTCAAGTTACACTATTCGAGACGCCATTAGTTTTGTCTGTGTCTATTCCTACATGCTTTATTGTTGCTAACCCTTATTCATCACAAGATGTTTCTGTTTTTGATACAAACAAAAATCAAATTGTTTACAATAAATATGCTGTTAGCCAACTTGCAATAAACAAGGGTGCGGGGG
>Ga0247841_10007227_pt1 | contig 16608 bp, 17 predicted proteins | sample LaCruzMarch2015__2_FD_192410 | JGI IMG/M metagenome (GOLD analysis project Ga0247841, IMG submission 192410) | Freshwater microbial communities from meromictic Lake La Cruz, Castile-La Mancha, Spain - LaCruzMarch2015_18m | ecosystem: Environmental > Aquatic > Freshwater > Lake | place: Spain... | reverse complement strand
TGAATTGGCGTCTTTTGGAACATACGCCCAGAAACTTTCCGAAAAACCAGTCTGGAGCGCAAAAGGCTGCAAGGACTGCCTTGACGGATTCCGCGGACGAAGCGGACTTTTTGAACTGATGGAAATATCGGCCGAAATTGCGGAAGCAATCCGCACCGAACATGCGAACACCGCCATACTGCGCCGTATAGCCGCCAAGCAGGGCACAAAAACCTTGATGGATGACGCCACAGAAAAACTACTGGATGGGGAAACTTCCCCGTCTGAAATCCTGCGGGCAATCGGGCAATTGCCGGCATGATCAATGAATAAATATTCACCACGGATGGCACGGATAAGAAGAGTGGTTGTCATTCCCGCGGAAGCGGGAATCCAGAAAAAGCAAAACTGGATTCCCATTTTCATGGGAATGACAGAATGAAAAATCCCTGGCCAGTGCTCGGTCAGGCAGTGTTATCCGTGTAATCAGTGGTAAGAATTCAGAATCATGAAAACATTTGAATACACTGGTTATGACACGGCCGGCAAAACTCGGAAGGGCTTGATTGAAGCGCTGGATAAAAAACAAGCGCGCGAAAAACTCTCTTCCGACGGCATCCTGGCCAAAACCGTCACGCCGGCAGAACCAGCCCCGACCGGTGACGCAATAATATTTCGCAATCCTTTCTCACGCGGGAGGAGAGCAGTTTTTTACGGCGAGATGGCTTCTTTACTTCACGCCGGACTGCCGCTCTCGGCGGCGCTTGAAGTGATGATCCGTTCGCCTGACTCTCGCCTCGGCGGAGCCTTTGGCGAAGCCTGGGTGCCCGCCACAAAAACGACGATTGCCGGAATCCGCGACAAAATCCGGGAAGGCGCCTCGCTTGCCGCCGCAATTTCCGCCATCGGCCGCGGAATTCATCCGGCGGAGACCGCATTTATTACCGCCGGCGAAAAATCGGGCGAGCTGGAATGGGCCCTGAAGAACCTGGCTGAGTTTATGGATGAGGAAACGAAACTGCGCGAACGCATCGTCACGGCGCTTATTTATCCGGCGATTATTATCGCGCTGGCGCTGGCGATTGCCGTCGGGCTTCTCGGTTTTGCCATGCCGCGGCTGACGCAGGTTTTGTCGGCCGACATGCACATTTCATTACCGCTCATAACGAGATTCATGATTTACCTTGGGAAAATATCCACGAAATTTGGGCCCGCTTTGCTGATCGCCGGCGGCACGTTGGTTTTTTTCGCCTGGCGCGCCGTATCCCGCAGGATTGAATACCAGATTGCGCTGGACCGGAAACTGTTTGCCGTGCCGATAATCGGAAGATGCTATTCAACTTTGAGTGCTCTGCGTTTCGCGCGGACGTTGTCGCTCCTTCTGCACGGCGGAGTTCCGCTTGTTGAGAGCATAAACCTGGCGGGGCAATCAACCGGAAGCCGCGCAATTGTTTTCCAAACCAGCCGCGAGGCTGAGGCGGTCAGGAACGGTTCAAGCTTATCGGAGGCGGTCGCGCGCATTGCTCCGCTCGGCCCCCTGCTCGCCGGCATTATTGAAATCGGCGAAAGCACCGGCGCGCTGGAACAAGTGCTGAAAAGTGCCGAGGAACGATACCAGAATCAGTGGGAACAGCAGTTGGCCCGAATAATGGCCTGGTTTGAACCGGCGCTTATTTTAGGCGTGGGGCTTTTCGTGCTGTTGGTGGTTGTTTCAATTTTGCTGCCGATCCTGACGCTGAACAGGCAATTGATGTAGCAAGCGTCCGACCAGTCCACCACGGGCACGCCGTAGCGCTCAATGCGGTGGTCGATACACGTCTTTACGATGTCCTATCTTGACCACACAGACCACGAGTCGGACGTCCTCGATGAGGTAAAGAATCCGATAGACGCCGCATCGTAATCGGTATTTCTCATCTCCGGAAAGTTTCAGGGACTGAAGAGGGCGAGGGTTCTCCGCCAACGCATGGATGGCGTTGATGATCCGTTGAACGTCTCTCTTTGGAATAGGATCGAGGTCTTTGGCAACCGACTTGCGGAAGACGATCTCATATTTTGCCATGGCGTTTCAATTCCTTCAGCATGGCTTCATAAGAGATTACCGGCTCCTTGTTTCTCTGTTCAAATGAGGCAAGGTCATCTGCATCTTCTGCAAGAGCATCCCGCACCGCCTCGTTCACTACAACCGACACAGATCGGAAGGTTTCAATGGACTTGAGCTGAACAGCGCGAAAGATACTGGGGTCAAGATAGATGGTCGCACGTTTTGTTAAAGTACTCATATTTGTCCTCCATTCGCATACATAACTAGCACTATAGCGTTATAACGCTATAACGTCAATATATTTCAAATGAAAATGACCCAAAGCAGGCTATTCTACGATATATTCACGGTCACGTTACTCATTGATTTGACCTGCCCCGTTGACTGAAGGATAGGTTGGTGTTTGATGAGCGTCAAGAATAAAACAACGGGATCAAACCAATCATGCGAAGGCATATTAAACGTAGGGGCCGCGCTTGCGCGCGCCCGCCCGCAACGCTGTGCGTAGCACTGCGGGCAGGTCTTCAGAACGGTCTCCGACAAGCGGAGACCCTACAGTTTTGAAATTCCTATGCATAAATTTTATTGAAACCGACGGAATTATATGCAAATATTCAACCTAGATTTCAAACAAGCCAGCGTGGCTTGTTTGAAATCCACTTCCACAGCAATGTGTTGCTGTGGAAGTTTCGACGTGGCGCTGTCGCGCCGTGCTCAAGGTTAACCCTGAGCAAGAGACACGTAAGTGGCCCGCGTCGAAGTCCCTCGACAGGCTCGGGACCCTGAGCGAAGTCGAAGGGCTCACAGAGCACATTTCGAGCACAATATGTGAGAAATGCGGGTTAAACGTTTTTATGAACAACGGTCTTCAAAACAAAACAGTAGAGAAGCCGGCAAAATTTGTATTTGAAACGGTTGCCGACATTGATCATCTGGAAGAAATTAACAATTTTATTGAGAAGTCTCTCAAGGAACTGGATATTCAAGGCGAATATTACGGTCATATATGCGTTTCGCTTGACGAGGCGGTTACAAATGTTGTCATGTATGCCTACCCGAAAACCAAAGGAAATGTCAGAATAACAATTGAGCGGCTCAATGACCGCGTTTTGATGGAAATTATTGATTCCGGCGACCCTTTCAATCCGCTCGATCATCCTGTTCCGGATGTATCCGTAAGCATTGAAAAGCGGATGATCGGGGGATTAGGCATCCACCTTATGCGCAATATGATGGACGAATTGAATTACCGCCGGATTGGCGACAAAAACTGCTTATCGCTTGTAAAACACATTGGAGGATCATAATTGTTGGGAGGGAAAAATCATGAGTGATTCAGTTCAGTTCATGGAAGAAAACCGGCAGGGAGTTACAATCGTGCACATTGTCAACCAGCGCTTGATTGAACCGCACCTTTCCGACGATCTGACCCGCCGTCTCTGCGCGCTGATTGAAGGCGGAGCGCTTTGCTTGCTGATAGACATGGGGGCAGTCGCTAGAATTTCAAGCGTATTTTTCCGCTCGTTCATCATGGCCGGCAAGAAAGCAAATGAAAAGAAGGCCAAAGTTTCCTTCTGTAATCTTACGCCGGTCATCAAGGAAGGATTCGTGATAACGGGATTGGATAAATTATTCAAGATTTACGACAGCGAGGGCAAGGCCATGGGTGAACTCGGCGAATAAAGAGCTTTGAGCCGTAACGAGGGCTTAATGTCATTCCCGCGGGCCTACTCCGCCGTAGTAAAGCCCTTGGCTACGAAGACTGGAAAGCGGGAATCCAGAATCAGAGAAAAACCAAACACTGGATTCCCGATTAAATCGGGAATGACAATCGCGCAAGACATGCGCAATATCACTCGCTGCCCTTCGCAGGGCTTTGCCGGTCTTCCAATCCGGCGCTGAAATAATCTCCGTTTTCCGGCGTGATAACCATCAATGCTAAACAGCGATCCATCTGAACGTTAAGGGCCCTAAAACGCACGTCCAGCACATGCCCGCCAACGTCTTTGGCCGTGGAAATAAAATGAAAATGATAGCCGGGAACACTAACTTTATCGAAAAACGAAGGCGACCAAAATCCCACCAGCGTACCCGGAATGTTTTTGTATTCAAAAACGGCCTGCCCCTTGATGGCATCCGCCAGGGGGCAATACGGCTTTTTCTGGGCGGGCACACTGCGCACCTTGATATAATCAAATACGCCGTCAACCCGTAGTGCGTAAAATAGATTTTTTGTCGGCCGGTGGCAGTCAATCGCCTGTCCTAGGCCGGCCAGACTCTCAACATTGACGGCTTCAATCCGCTGATCCTCGTCAAAAAAAGTCACCATCGCAAACGGGGTCAAGGCGGCAGCGGGAACCGGCACAACCTTTCCGTCCTGCTTAATCTGATAAAACGCGTTGTCCACGCAAACCATCTCGCCATCCAAGCCGTTAAACGTGCCAAGACCGAAATCACCGTGATTTTTCAGGGTGGCAAACGAAAATAAGCCGTCGTATATCCCGACGCTCAAGCTCTGAAAAGGCGCCGTCTGAAAAACTATATCACGGTCAGATCCCGCGGACCCTGCCGGCCGGACCGCAACGTAAAAAAAAGCAAGTAACATTAAAAAACGGAATATTGATTTCACTTTCGTCTCCTGCTATAAATATCACCATTTATATGATCATCCCATAAACTATAATTATCACCGTAACAAATGTGAAGAAAATAATATCAGCAGGGACGGCGGAATACTGGATTAATCAACTGCGCTTGCGTCCGCATCCGGAGGGCGGTTATTACCGGGAAACTTACCGCTCGCTCGAAATCATTCCCAAGGCCGATTTGCCAAAAAGGTACAGTGGCAAACGCTCATTTGCCACCGCAATTTATTTTTTACTGCGCGGCAATCAATTCTCGGCTTTTCACCGGTTAAAGTCCGATGAAATATGGCATTTTTATAACGGGTCCCCGGTTTACATTTTCGTTATTGGAAAAGAAGGACACCTCACGACCGCCAAACTGGGGCTGGATGCGGAAGAAGACGAACAGCCCCAATTCGTCATAAAAGCCGGCACATGGTTCGCCGCCAAATTGGGCAAGGCAAAATCATACGCATTGATCGGATGCACGGTCACGCCCGGTTTTGATTTTGCCGACTTTGAGATGGGGAAGCGCAGTGAATTGCGCCGACAGTTTCCCCGGCATTGCGCGTTAATTGAACAACTGACAATCAACCGATAAAACACGATGTTTCATTTGTTCGATTCTTCCTGTCCGTTTTCTGCCCGCGCCCACGAGAAGCCACAAGGTTCATTCGGAGAGATGAGGTCACGGTCGGCAATATCCAGATGGTCAATTGGGAAATTGCTGCAATTCGGGGGGCGATACAGAGTATAGATCCTGCACGATGGAACACCATCGTCATCATGGAAATAGCGGCACCGCCAAGCCAACCGGCAACAGGTCCCACAACGCTGGCACTCGCCTGTGCGTTGCGCCAGACTCGCACGCACATAATCAGGACGGCACACGTTCCAGAACAGCCGTCGAAGAGTGCCCCTGAGCAGTTTCAGCCGCACTTGGAACATGGTCTTTATAAAACTCATACGCTTTGTTATCATAACGTGGCCGACGGTTCCATGATTTTATGACAAATTTTATCCCATGACTTGACAGGCTGAACCCTGACGTCTATCATCCGATGGCCGGTATTAAAATCGAAAAACACGGAATCCAGTATCTGAATTTTGGTGATTTTTGGGCAGGAAGATGATATCTCCGTCCTTACCGGGAACTTTTGCGACACGTTTTGCGTCATAGATGAATATATAGTAATGAAAAGAGTGTTTTTATTTCTGGTTGGGGCGATGCTGGCCGCGAGCGCGGCGGCGCAGACGACAGTTACTTTTGATGATTGCGTCAAGGAACTGATCGCCAATAACCCCGATTTATATGCCGCCCGCGAAGGCGTCAATGTTTCCAGGGCAAACGTCTTGGCCAGCTACAGCCCATTCCTGCCGCAAGTTTCTGCCACCGGCGGTGCAAGCCGGAACAACCAGGAAGTGGATACGGGCTACGAAGCAACAACCGCTTACAACGCGGGAATCGGGGCTAACCAGAATATTTTCAATGGTTTTCTGGACATAGCCAGGCTTAACCAGAGCCGGGCGCAGTTATCTCAGGCTGAAATCAACCTGCAGCGGGTCAAATCCAACCTGGGCGCCGACGTCAGACAGGCTTTCTCCGAGCTCCTGTTTGCGCAGGATTCTTTGGTCCTTGATGAAATAATATTAGGCCGGCGGAAAGAAAACTCCGCACTCGTGGAAATGCGTTTTGAAGCCGGAAGCGAAGACAAGGGAGCGCTCCTGCGCAGTCAGGCCTTTTACAGCCAGGCTATACTTGATGTTTTGGAATCAAAGCGCCGGATTAACGTCACCCAACGCAACCTGAACAAGGTTCTCGGAAGGCAGGACGGCATCGGCATCGTCGTAACCGGCGCATGGCAACATATCCCCCCCCCACCGCCGCCTGATTTCCAGGAACTTTCCAAAACCACGCCAGAGTACCGAAAAGCCAAAGCCCAATGTGTCGTTGCACGCGAACAAATCCGCGTGGTCAGATCAGATTTTTTCCCGACGTGGTCGGTATCGGCCGATTACGGGCTCAACGACGATCAAAGTTTTATCCCCCACAACAAGTCTTGGAGCGTGGGCACTAGCATCGGTCTGGATATTTTCAACGGCGGGCAAACGATCTTCGCCTTGCGCGCCGCCAATGCCCAACTGCGAAGCACCGAAGCCCAATTACTGAGCGCCGCCAATTCAATCTTTTCCACCCTGGAAGAAAAATTCACAAGCTGGCAAAATGCCGTTGACCGCGTCCGGCTTCAGGCTCAATTGCTGGAAGCGGCCGAGGTCCGGATGGAAATTGCGCGGATAAAATACTCGAACGGGTTAATGTCATTTCAAGACTGGGATACCATTGAAAATGAACTCATTAGCAACCAGAAGAATATGCTGAGCACCCAACGCAACGCAATAATCGTCCAGGCCGAATGGGAAAAAGCCATTGGCATGTCGGTTATTCCGTAAAGAAACAAAAATAAAATGAAAAAAACAGTTCTGATTATTTGCGCCTTGCTTATTCTTGCCGCCATTATTGCCACTGTTTGGTTCGGTCTGCGGCGCAACGGTAAACCGGATTATATCAACATCAAAGTAGAACGCGGAGACTTGAAAATAACCGTGGCGACAACCGGCACGGTAAAACCGCAAAACCGCGTTGAAATCAAGCCGCCCATCTCCGGCCGGATAGAAGAAATCCTCATTGACGAGGGTGCCGTAGTGCGCAAGGGGCAGATACTCGGCTTTCTGAGTTCAACCGACCGCGCCGCCCTGCTGGATGCGGCCCTGTCAAAAGGAACGGCCGAACTGGAGCGCTGGAAACAACTATATAAGCCCATGCCGATTGTCGCCCCCGTTGACGGCAATATTATCGCCCGTAACGTGGAACCCGGCCAAACGGTTACGGCCAATGAAAAGATGCTTGTCATGGCCGACCGGCTGATTGTTCAGGCGCAGGTTGATGAAACCGATATCGGCCGGATTAAACGCGGCCAGCCGGCTGAACTGACGCTGGACGCCTATCCCGCGAACACCATCACCGGAGTCGTGGATCAAATCGCCTACGAAGCCCTGATTGTCAATAATGTTACGATGTACATGGTTGATATTTTACCGAATCATGTGCCGCCTTTTATGCGCAGCGGGATGACTGCCAATATTCAGGTCATTACAGCCGTCACCAACAACGTGCTTATCCTGCCGACCGGTGCCGTGCAAACTGAAGGTAAAAAAACTTCGGTCCGGCAATCCAATCCGGATAACGCCGCCAAGCCGGTTCGCACGAAAGTCGACACGGGCCTCAGCGACGGCAAAAAAATTGAAATCATCTCCGGCCTGAAAGAAGGCGATTCGGTCCTTACCGTTTCAACCCGTATGCCGGCGGCGAAGTCCACTGCGTCAAATCCGTTCAGTCCTATCCGCGCAAGGGGCAGATAATTGCATAAGAAAATAATTTCACCGCCCGCTTCGCGCGACTGTCATTCCCGATTTAATCGGGAATCCAGAATCAGAATAAAATAATACTGGATTCCCGCCTCTCGCCTGGGCGAAGCGCTCCGGCGGAGCCTGGTCGCGGGAATGACAGAAAAGAATGGACGACAGATAGCTTTGTGATTGATTTACGGAATACGAATAATATTCTGCGCCTCTGCGGTAAAAGATATTTATCATGATCAAAATCATCAATGCCGTTAAAACTTACGACCGCGGGGAAAACGCAGTTCATGCCCTGCGCGGCGTTTCGCTCTCCGTGAACGAAGGCGACTTCGTGGCCATCATGGGACCTTCCGGTTCGGGCAAGTCAACTCTTCTTCATATTCTCGGTCTCCTGGATGTCCCCGACAGCGGCGAATACAACATGTTCGGCAAGGAAGTGCAGAGTCTTTCGGATGACGCCCTGGCCAACCTGAGAAACTCCGTTATCGGCTTTGTCTTTCAGCATTTTAACCTGCTCTCCCGGACAACCGCGCTGGAAAACGTGATGATTCCCGTTCTTTATTCGCGGCACAGACCGAATCCGGAGCAGGGCAAGGAAATGCTGGGGAAAGTGGGACTGGCCAACCGCATGACCCATAAACCGAATGAACTTTCGGGCGGACAGCAGCAGCGCGTGGCAATCGCGCGGGCGTTGATCAATAATCCCCGGCTGATCCTGGCGGATGAGCCGACCGGCAACCTGGATTCAACGAGCGCAGAAGAAATAATGGAAATAATCGCCGGACTTAATCAACAGGGACTAACGGTCGTCATGGTAACCCATGAGGAAGACGTCGCCCGCTACGCCCGCCGGATAATTCATATGCGCGACGGTCTTATTCAAAAAGACGAGGTAAATGTTGCAAATCAGAAATCAGAAAATGGAAATTCGAAATTGGAAATTGGAAAACCTGCCATCCGTAGTCCCGACTCTCCCAGAGATCGGAACGAAGGAGGGTCGAAAATCAAAAAATCCGTTATTGCCGACCACGACGGATGGGCGGCTTTGGCCGCCGGAATTCTTTCTAATTTCAAGCAGGCCTGGCGGGCGCTGACCGTCAACAAGGTGCGTTCCTTCCTTTCCATGCTCGGCATCCTGATCGGCGTGGCGGCGGTGATTGCCATGCTGGCGATTGGGCAGGGCGCCACAAAATCAATCAAGGATCAACTCGCCAGCATGGGATCCAATCTGTTGACGATGCGTTCCGGTCCTCCCCATAACCAGGGAATAGCGATGGCGGAAGGCATGGTAACCCGTTTCACACGCGATGATGTTGCTGATATCTGGCGCGAAATCGCCGCAGTCAGCAACGTGGCCGGGGTGGTGTCCGGCCGCGGACAGGTAACCTATGGCGGAAAGAACTGGAGCACGCGGGTTATGGGCGGCGAACCGGTCTACGCCCAGATGCACGCTGCCATGCCGGTCATCGGCCGTTTTTTTAACGAGGAAGAAACACTTTTAAAAGCGCGCGTGGCAGTGGTCGGCCTGACTATTATTCGCGAGCTCTTCGGCGAGGCAAATCCGCTTGGCGAATTCATCAAAATCAACAAGGTAAATTTCCAGATTATCGGCATCCTGCCGGAAAAGGGCGCGACACAATTCTGGGATCAGGATGACAACATCGTCATTCCGCTTACCACCGCCATGGACCGTCTGCTGGGTAAAAAATTTATTGATGTAATTGAAATTGAAATCGCCGATTCCAAGGATCTGGACAGCTCACAGGATAAGATCAAGAACCTGATCGTCCAATCTCACCGTCTGCCGCCATCGCGGCATGATTCATTCAACATCCGCAACATGGCGGAGATGCAGGCAGCCCTGACCGAAACGAGCCGGGTAATGTCATGGCTGTTATCGGCCATCGCGGCCGTTTCCATGCTGGTCGGCGGAATCGGGATTATGAACATCATGCTGGTATCGGTCACGGAACGAATCCGCGAAATCGGCATCCGCAAGGCGGTCGGCGCAAAACGGCGCGATATCCTCCTGCAATTTCTGACCGAGGCGCTCGTCATCAGCATTCTCGGCGGACTATTGGGAATCACGCTTGGCTGGCTGATCAGTCTTGCCGTTTCCAACCTGGCGGGCTGGGCCTCAATCGTAACTGTATTTTCAATTATTGTGGCCGTATCTTTTTCAGCCGCCATTGGAATTGTCTTCGGCCTCTGGCCGGCGCGCAAAGCTTCGCTCCTCAACCCAATTGACGCCCTGAGATATGAGTAAAAAAAATCTTTGCCATGATCAAAATTGTCAACGCCGTCAAAACTTATGATCGCGGCGCGACAGCCGTCCATGCCCTGCGCGGCGTTTCGCTCTCCGTCGCCGAAGGCGACTTTGTGGCCATCATGGGGCCTTCCGGGTCGGGCAAATCAACTCTCCTTCATATTCTCGGTCTCCTGGACGTCCCCGACAGCGGCGAATATAACATGTTTGACAGGGAAGTTCAGAGTCTTTCGGATGACGCCCTGGCCAACCTGAGAAACTCTGTTATCGGCTTTGTCTTTCAGCATTTTAATCTGCTCTCCCGGGCAACCGCGCTGGAAAACGTGATGATTCCCGTGCTTTATTCCCGGCACCGACCGGATCCGGAGCAGGGCAAGGAAATGCTGGGAAAAGTGGGACTGGCCGATCGCCTGACCCATAAACCGAACGAACTTTCGGGCGGGCAGCAGCAACGCGTGGCAATCGCGCGGGCATTGATCAATAATCCCCGCCTGATCCTGGCGGATGAGCCAACCGGTAATCTGGATTCAACAAGCGCGCAGGAAATCATGGAAATAATCGCCGGACTTAATCAACAGGGACTAACGGTCGTCATGGTAACCCATGAGGAAGACATCGCCCGCTACGCCCGCCGGATCATCCACATGCGCGACGGCGTGATTCAAAAAGACGAGGTAAATACATTTAAATTAGGCGCCGAGAACGAGGCCCCCGTTATTCGGGACCCCCTTCCCTTCTGTCATTCCCGTGCAAACGGGAATCCAGAAGATTTTTCTCATGGATTCCCGATCGAGTCGGGAATGACAAACCACTCAGGACACGTAACAAACAATGCAACTTTCGCGATGAAACTCCTATGCACTAAATCAACCGGCCCAGCCGCATATTCTCAAGACACGCGCGACGGATGGGCGGCCTTAGCCGCCGGAGTTCTTTCCAATTTCAAGCAAGCCTGTCGGGCGCTGAAAGCCAACAAGGTCCGCTCCGCGCTTTCAATGACCGGCATGCTCATCGGCGTGGTCGCAATTATTGCCGTGCTGGCTATTACGCAAGGCGCCACAAAAACAGTTGAGCAGATGCTCACCGACTTGGGGTCCAATCTGCTTATAATGCGTTCGGCGCCGCCACGTTATCATGGAGTAATTATGTCCGATGGAATGCCGACCCGCTTTACACAGGATGATACTGAAAATATAAAAAAGGAAATGGGCGAGGCCCGCCGCGTTACCGGTATCGTTTACGGACGGGGACAGATAACCTACGGTGGCAAAAACTGGACCACGCGGGTGGTCGGCGCCGAGCCCGCCTATGAGCAGATGCACGCTTTAACGCCGATAGCCGGACGTTTCTTTACCGAAGAAGAGCTGAACCTTAAAGCCCGCGTGGCATTGATTGGTTTGACGGTCACGCGCGAGTTGTTCGGTGACGTCAATCCCCTGGGTAAATTTGTTAAAATCAACAAGATCAATTTTCAGGTTATCGGCGTTCTATCAAAAGAGAGTTTGGACGACTCGCAGAGCCAGAACGAGACTGTCATCATCCCCCTTTCCACCGCCATGAAACGTCTGCTTGGCCGATTTTTTTTTGATTCAATTGAAATTGAAATCGCCAACCTGGCGGACCTGGAAAACTCCCAGAAAAAAACCAGCGAACTTATCATCCGCACCCACCAGCTTCCCCCCTCGCGCTGGAATTCGTTCACCATCGACAGCATGGAGAAAATAATTGAGTTCGCATCCAAACAAGGCCAAATCATGGCTTGGGTGATGGCGGCCACGGCGATAATTGCCATGCTGGTCGGCGGAATCGGCATTATGAACATCATGCTCATATCCGTCACCGAAAGAACGCGTGAAATCGGCGTCCGCAAGGCGGTCGGCGCCAAACGCCGCGATATTCTGGTTCAATTTCTCACCGAGGCGCTTGTTATCAGCATTATCGGCGGGCTGTTTGGAATCGCTTTCGGCTGGCTGATCAGTTTTGCCTTTTCCGCGCTGGCCGGCTGGCCGGCAATCGTTACGCCGCTCTCCATTGTTGTGGCCGTTTTATTTTCGGCCATAACCGGCATTATTTTCGGCCTCTGGCCGGCACGCCAAGCCTCGCTCCTCAACCCAATTGACGCCCTGAGGTACGAATAATTCACTGCAATCAGTAGTCAGTATCAGTGATTCCTTCCTGAGCATTAATACGATTATTTCGGGCACATACAGGCTTCAACACGCGCGCCGCACTTGCACCGTGGCACGTTTTGACCGGCCCCAAAGCCGCGGGCCGCGTCGGGACCCAATATCGCAAATTCCACTTTCTTTTTTCCCAGCACAACTCCGATCTTATTGCGCGCCGCAACGGCTTTCGCGGAATACAATATAAATTCATTACCAGCCAGTTTACGGCATTCCCAGCCCACCGGCACGGTCAACTTCACTTCCGCGCCGGCTTCGCCTTCAATCTCAACCCGCACCTTGCGGCCTATCCCGGGCCAAAGCACCGGTTCACCTCCGTAATGAAACCAGATTTCCCGCCCATCCAATAATTCCACGCCGGAATGAATATCCCGCTTCAAAACGCCAGTGGCCTGGTCGTTGACAAACAGCCTTGTCAATATATCAGGCGGTAGTTCCGTCTTAGCCCCAAACGAAACCTTCGCGTTTCCGGACATCGCCTTTTCCGCCAGACGGACCATCCGTTCCGTCAGTTCCCGGACATTCTTCGGCGCATCGCACGATCCGGTCAATTTGTGCAGGACTATTTCTTCGCCGACCGGCTTCAGCCAGCGCTCGGGTATAACCGCCGTGCCACCGATAATGCCCAGGAAAGATCCCAATGTAGCGCCGGTGCAATCGGTGTCATAACCGCAATTGACCGCCTTGCACAAGCAGTCGCCGAAATCACGGCCATAGAGCAGGCCAATGATTTCAAAGCCGTGGTTTGGGACCGCATTACACGGCTGGACGCCGCCAAAAATCGTATGAATCCTTTCACGCGCCTCGCCCCATGAAATGCCGTTCTCGTGACACCAGACCGCTTCCCGAATTGCGCGCGCCACATGGCTTGAACACGGGATCACGTTCAATCCGATTCTGATCAAAGTATGTAAGTCTTTCTCAATAAAAGCCGCCGCCTCTGCCGCCGCCCAGAACATCTCGCCATACATTCCTTCCCCGCCGCTGTGGTCAACGCAAGAATCCTTCCACGCCATCCGCGCTGCTTCGTCCGGATCACCGGGATGCAGACAAGCCCAAATTTCGCTCCTTATCGGCGAACCCATCTCATCAATAAAATAATTCTCAAAACATCCCGCCACCGGCGGACGAAGTCCACGCTCAAAATTTCGCATAAAAAATCCATATTCGTTCCATGGATATCTTTCCGCATACCTGCTCCAGTAATCGGCAAAAATCCTCACGGAAGGATCAACGCCGGTATCTTCCATCATTTTCAGCCAAACCAGTTGCAAATCAAGATCGTCATTTGGCAGGGGCGTGGTCGGCACCGGTTCATAAAAAGAAAAGGCATGCGTATGCCGCCGGCCTTCCCAGGGCATCCCCAATGTGCCACCGATATTCTTGCCAAGCCAGCACGCCAATACTTTATCACGATATTCTTTCCGGCCTATTCTGATAACTCTCATTTTTCCCTCCGTTCTTTTTCACTGCCACGTTAAAAAATCACAACCTGTTCATAAATTCTGAGTATACACAACCATATTCCGGTCAGGAAAACCTTGACTATCCGCTCAAAAATCAGCATTTTCGGGTCAGATATGTCGAAAATGCCAGGACATTACGCCGGCCACCAGTTCTTTGCCGTAAGCGGTTTGCCTTTCTTCGCCATGCGCGGGCCGCAGGCATCGCACGTCCTCCACGATCACGACTTCTTTGAGATTGTGCTTGTGTTAGGCGGCAAAGCCAAACACCAGATATACGGAACAAAATATGAAATATCCAAGGGGAATATATTAATTATTCCCGTTCATCAAGGTCATGCTTATTTTAATGCCGAAAACCTGGAAATCGTCAATGCGCTTTTTGATCAAGCGGAACTGGAACAAGCGGCTTTTGATCTTCCGGAATTGACGGGGTATCAAAAACTTTTTTCAAAAAGCAATTCGTCTTCGTTTCCGGCAAAACGCAAGGGGTGCCTGAATATCCCGCCGGCCAAATTCGTCGCTGTCGTCAGTCTGTTGACCGATTTCATCTCGGAAATAGAAGCCAAACGTCCGGGATACAAGGCCATGGCCGCCAGTTTGTTTATTCAGGCGATAGGCGTCATCGTCAGATGCCACGAACACATCAACACGCCCCCTCTGTTGTTATCGCGCCTTGAACAGACGCTGGATTTTATTGAAACGCATCACAACGAAAATATTTCCCTTGATCAGATGGCGCGCCTCGCGCACATGTCAAGAAGCTCTTATCAAAGAAGCTTCAGGAAACTGACAAGCACTTCTCCGATTGACTATCTTGTTAATCTGCGGATCAGGAAAGCGTCTTCTTTGCTTCTTTGCCAGCCGGAACTGAATATCACGGAAATTGCGATGCGGGTTGGGTTCTCGGACAGCAATTACTTTTCGCGCATGTTCAGAAAGATCACGGGGCATACGCCACGCGATTTCCGCCGTCTTCCCAATAAGACACGCTATCAATAAGACTTATCTAATTCCTAATCCCGGAACAGGTGGACGAACCGCTAAAACACAAGCAAATTGAGCCATTTTTTACCCTCGGCGCTCAAACGCCATGCCCCATTATCGCTCACCACCAAGCGGCAGCCGTTGCGACTTAGGGCGGAGGAGTTAATATTGCGGACGGAATACGCCCTGAACCCAAGTTCCGCGGTTTCATTCCTGCTTGCGCAACGGCCAGAAAGCGGCAGACCATTTTCCGCGCAGGCGATAATCACTGCGCCACCGTTGCATTCCGCGCCTTGCCAGAGAACCGGGTAACGCCGGAAAAAATCAATTTGCCTGTGAGTTTTTATGACAATTTCAAAAGCCGGGCGCATGGCGCGAAAAGCGGCCGACAAGTCATATTCATTTCCGTTTTCCTCCTGCCAATCGTAAACAGACAATGGGTCAATGCCAAACAGATTCCAGCCATTAAACAGACCGTGGTCGGGGGTAAGTCTCTGCCGTTTAAACCACTGATCAAACCGCGAGTTAAGCATCAGTCCGACTTCAAAATGCAAATGCCCGTTTGCGGGCGCGATGCGGTCGGTTGATGTCGCCCCCATTGTGCCCAAAACACTCCCCTGCTCCACCCACCGGCCTTTACTGATCCCGGAACCAATTGCAGAAAGATGAGCATAAAGAGTATAAACCCGGCCCGATCCAAAGCCGTGACTCATAACAATATATTTGCCGTAATTTGAATTCCCGGAATAACGGTTGACATAAGCAACTTCGCCGGCGGCGGCGGCCATGACAACATCCCGCGGATATCCCGCCCGGTCGCGTTCAAGGGGCGCAACATCAATCCCTTCATGAAACGATGGAAAAAGTCTCCTTCCAATCCGCTCAGTGCGCACCGAACCATAAAAAGCCGATTCAGGCCGACCGGAGGCGGTCGGCTGAAAACTTTCCACATTGAACCGGTCAAGCTCCCGATCCGTGGGATAAGCAAATTCTATCCTTAAGCTTTTGGCATTGTCTATGGTAAGAGGCTTGGATTCCGGCGGCAAGGGAGTAGAAAAACGATTCCACCACCATGCAAAGAAAATCACGTCAAAGATTATAAGCGGAACAAGCCACCAGAGGTGAATTTTAAATTTGAAATTGCTCATTTGAGAACAGTAATTTGAGCAAAATCCGGAAGATAGAAAAGAAAATAATTTTGACGCCCGCGCTTGTCAAGCGGCTATCTGACGCCACCGACGGCCTCATGCCCGGCTCCACCCCAGGAGGCATCAAGCGCAAGCCACGCGCCGGCCACTGTCCGGATATACCATTTGCCGGCGCTCGCATTATACATTGCAAGATCAAAGATTCCGTCGCCGTCAAAGTCTCCCGCCACTGGCTGATATCCAGCCGCTCCCCATAAAATACCTGAGGCAATTATCTCGGCCCGCATATTTATGATATACCAGCGACCGGTTGCTTCATCATAGACCGCAAAATCCCACATCCCGTCACCATCATAATCGCCGGGCACGGGGACAAAGCCAGGGCCACCCCACTGTCCGCCGGGGAGCAGTGTTCCCGATACTGTCCGGACATACCACATCCCGTTTGCTTCATTATAAACCGCCAGATCCCATACATCGTCGCCGTCATAATC
>Ga0247841_10007226_pt1 | contig 16608 bp, 9 predicted proteins | sample LaCruzMarch2015__2_FD_192410 | JGI IMG/M metagenome (GOLD analysis project Ga0247841, IMG submission 192410) | Freshwater microbial communities from meromictic Lake La Cruz, Castile-La Mancha, Spain - LaCruzMarch2015_18m | ecosystem: Environmental > Aquatic > Freshwater > Lake | place: Spain... | reverse complement strand
CGGCGTAGGTCTTGTGGTTGACGCCGAAGACGAACATCGGGGTGCTGTCCTTGGAGGGGGCGGACTGCACGACCTTCTTGGCGCCGGCGGCGAGGTGCTTCTGGCAGGACTCTTCGGTCAGGAAGAAGCCGGTGGACTCGACGATGAGGTCCGCGCCGATCTCGCCCCACTTCAGGTTGGCGGGGTCCTTCTCCGCGGTCAGGCGGATGGACTTGCCGTTGACGATCATGGTGGTGCCATCGACGGCGATGTCGCCGGGGAAGTTACCGTGGACCGAGTCGTACTTGAGCATATAGGCCAGGTACTCGGGGTCCAGCAGGTCGTTGATGCCGACCACCTCGATGCTGGGGAAGTCCTTGGAGATGGCCCGGAAGACCATGCGCCCGATGCGGCCGAAACCGTTGATGCCAACTTTGATTGTCATGCGTGTGCTCCTGTCGAGTGGTAAAAATCACGCCTCAGCGCGCGGGGCGCGAGGTTTGAATGGGTGGCGGGGGCCCTGCGGCCCCGCGCGCCGTCAGAGGACGCCCTTCACCGTGGCGACCAGATGGTCGACAGTGAAGCCGAACTCCTTCATCAAGGCCCCGGCCGGGGCGGACTCGCCGAAGCGGTCGATGCCGACCACGGCCCCGTTGGTGCCCACATACTTCCACCAGCCGGCGGTGACGGCGGCCTCCACCGCCACCCGGGCGGTCACGGCGCGGGGCAGGACGGATTCGCGGTAGGCCGCGTCCTGGGCGTCGAAGGTGTCGGTGGAGGGCATGGAGACCACGCGCACCGCCTTGCCGGTCAGGACCTCGGCCGCCTTCATCGCCAGTTCCACCTCGGAGCCGGTCGCGATGATGATGGCGTCCGGGGTGCCGGCGCAATCGCGCAGCACATAGCCGCCGCGCTCGATGGCGGTGAGCTGGTCCAGGGTCCGGGGCATGTGGGCCAGGTTTTGGCGCGAGAAGATCAGGCAGGAGGGCCCGTGCTCACGCTCGATGGCGAGCTTCCAGGCCACGGCCGACTCCACCGCGTCGCAGGGGCGCCAGACGCTCATGTTCGGGATCATGCGCAGCGTCGGGATCTGCTCCACCGGCTGGTGGGTGGGGCCGTCCTCGCCTAAGCCCACGGAATCATGGGTGTAGACGAAGATGTTCCGGATCTTCATCAGGGCCGCCATGCGCAGTGCATTGCGGGCATACTCGGAGAACATCAGGAAGGTCGCGCCATAGGGGATGAAGCCCCCGTGCAGGGCGATGCCGTTCATGATGGCGGACATGCCGAACTCGCGCACGCCGTAGTAGACATAGTTGCCGTCGGTCTCGACCTTGCCGATCCCCTTACACCCCTTCCAGAGCGTCAGGTTCGAGCCTGCCAAATCCGCCGAGCCGCCCAGCAACTCGGGCAACAGGGGGCCGAAGCCGTTCAGGGCATTCTGCGACGCCTTGCGCGAGGCGATGGTCTCGGCCTTGGCGACCACGGCGTTGACGAAGGCATCGGCGTCGGCGGACCAGTTGGCCGGCAGTTCCCCGGCCATGCGGCGCTTGAACTCGGCGGCCGCGACGGGATAGGCCGCGGCATAGGCGGCGAAGCGCTCGTTCCACGCCGCCTCGGCGCCGGCGCCGGTCTCCTTGGCAGACCAGCCGGCATAGATGTCGGCCGGGATCTCGAAGGGTGGGTAGGGCCAGCCCAGCTTCTCGCGCGTCAGGACGATCTCCTCCGCACCCAGGGCCGCGCCGTGGCACTCCTCCTTGCCCTCTTTGTTGGGTGAGCCGAAGCCGATGATGGTCTGGCAGCAGATGAGCGAGGGCCGCTCCTCGACCGCGCGCGCCTCCTCGATCGCCGCCTTGACCGCCTCGGCATTGTGGCCGTCCACCTTGGGGATGACGTGCCAGCCGTAGGCCTCGAAGCGCTTGGGGGTATTGTCCAGGAACCAGCCCGGGGTGTTGCCGTGCCCGCGCACCTCCCCGTCGATGGAGATGTTGTTATCGTCGTAGATCGCGATCAGCTTGCCCAGGCCCAGGGCGCCGGCGAGCGAGCAGGCCTCGTGCGAGATGCCCTCCATCAGGCAGCCGTCGCCCAGGAACACATAGGTGTGGTGGTCGACGATCTGATGACCGGGCTGGTTGAACTGGGCGGCCAGGACCTTCTCCGACAGGGCCATGCCCACCGCGTTGGTGATGCCCTGGCCCAGGGGGCCGGTGGTCGTTTCCACCCCCGGCGCGTAGCCGTACTCCGGGTGTCCCGGGGTGCGCGAGTGCAGTTGGCGGAACTGCTTCAGGTCCTCTACGCCTAAGTCGTACCCGGTCAGGTGCAGCAGGGAGTAGATCAACATCGAGCCGTGCCCGTTGGAGAGCACGAAGCGGTCCCGGTCCGCCCAGTGGGGGTTGCCCGGGTTGTGCTTCATGAAGTCGTTCCACAGGACCTCGGCGATGTCGGCCATGCCCATGGGCGCCCCTGGGTGGCCCGAGTTGGCCTTCTGGACTGCATCCATGCTCAGTGCGCGGATGGCGTTGGCAAGTTCTCTGCGTGAGGACATGGCCCCTCCTGAATATTCTTAAAGACCACTGTGTTGCGCTATCCGCCGCGAACCGGTCCAAGACCGGGCGGCGGTACTGCGGTGCGCGGCGGCGCGGGTGCCGGGGCACGGTGTGGCGGGCTGCCCACCACCGCGGGAGCGGACCTGGTCAGGGTCCACCCGCCCGTGCGTTTGCCAGGCCCGCGCTCGTCCGGCCGGATTCCGGGCGCGTGCCCCCGAAAATCAAAGCGAGCTTATGCCCGCAAAGCGAGAGCCTTGTCAATTCCGGATACTGAGAATTATATCGGGGACCGTCCTGTCCCCATCGATCGGCCCCGCTCACCGGGTGCCGTTCAGCCCGCCCGCCACTTGATCGAACAGCCCATGCTCGGGGACTGTTGCGCCGGCCCGCGACCAGTCTGCGCTACCTCGCGCATGGCCTCGAACAGGTCGCGGCGCACGTCCGGCGCCGCCGCCTCCTTGCGGCTCTCGTCCAGCCGGCCGCGGTACTGGAGCCCGAGTGCGGCGTTGTAGCCGAAAAAGTCGGGTGTGCAAACGGCCCCGTAGGCGCGGGCGACGCCTTGCGTCTCGTCGTACAGGTAGGGGAAGGGGTAGCCGAACTCGCGGGCCACCCGCTGCATGTCCTGGAACGAGTCCTCCGGGTAGTCCGCCGGATCGTTGGACATGATGGCGACACAGCCGATCCCAAGCGCCTGGAGTTCCTTCACGTCACGCACGAGCCGTTCACGCACCGCCTGGACATAGGGGCAATGGTTACAGATGAACATCACGAGCAGTCCGCCCACGCCGCGGCACTGATCGCGGGTCCAGACCCGGCCGTCCACGCCGGGGAGGGAAAAGTCCGGCGCCGCGGCGCCGAAGTCGCAGACGGGGGTTTGCAGCGAGGCCATGGCAGCCCTCCGGTGGTGAGGTCAAGGTCGGCAAGCAGCCGTTATGTTACCCAATCACGGCCCATTCCGGATGGATTCTGCACCGACCGACGGATCCTGGCGGCACCTGGGCCGTTCCTCAAGGGGCGCCTGGCCTGGGCCGCAAGGTGAGCGGTCCGGCACCGGTGGCGCCCGATCTCCGGTAGTCGGGCGAACGCCTCCCGGGTCGGGGTAGCGTTCGTCGGGGACGACAGCGGTCCGATCAGCCGAACCTGAAGGCCGCGTAAGACCGCCGACTCGACCTCCGCGGCACCACTGTTCAATAGTGCGAATCCAATTGATGATGGCCATGCGCGACACCTGTCGGTACCGGATTGAACCAAGGCCGCTGCTTGTAATCCGGAACGCTCGTCACAGCCTGTGATGAAGATCGAAAAATGCAGTGAGCATTCTGTGACCAAGTTGGCATATAGTAATAAGCTGAAGCCCCGGTGGGGTTTAGGCCAGCCGTCCGTCATTTACCCCCATTCATCCTACAGCATTGCGCAGGAGCGCTGTCGGTGTGTGCCCGGGTGAGGCGCACGGCGATGGCGACATAGGAAATATCTGAAGATTGCAGCCGGTCCACTCCACGGCGGACCTTGCCAAGCGTCCGCCAGGGTCTACACTGTTATCAAGGTACAGGGGGGAGCTTGGTGTACCTGAGATCATTCAAGACCTCCGTGCTGGAAGTCCTGGGTAAGGGGGCCGTCAGGTCCATTTTTTGTCCAGTCTGGAGGCTGAGATAATGAGCGCGCATTTCGGGAATTCTGCGTTGAACGGATGGTTACTCGGTAAGAGTGGTGAAATGCATAAGCTCAAGCCCTTCAGACTCGTTGCCGCCGTCCTCTTGGGTGTGTTTACGATCCTCGGCGCGGCCGAGGCGGCAGTACCGGCTGATGTGCGGTGGGATGCGGCCATCGGGCTGAGCCCCACCCCGGCAGAGAGCGGGCTGGACGCTTTTCTGGCACTCCCTCAGATCTCCGCAAGGATGCAGCCACTGGGCATCACCGCCAATATCGATGCGGGAAAACTCCAACTGTCCGGGGCTCAGGACCTCGAGCAGGTACGCGCCGCGCTCTTTGATGAGGCAGCGGAGTCGACGGACTTCCTCGGCGGCCCGGTAGAATTGACCTTGAGCTTGCCGACGGGCAACCAGCCCATCAGGTTGGAACTGGAATCCAGGCCGGGCACGGGCTATGTGTGGGAGGTGCTCGGCTCCGCCAATGATCGCTATGCCCAGAGCGGAGAAGGGTCCTTTGAAATGAGGTATGCCGGCCCCGGCGCCCCGGCGGTCCAGACCATCGACCTCCAGTCACAAGGCAAAGGCGGTGGGGTGGTGCATCTGGTCTATCGGCGCCCGTTCCAGGCGGATGAGCCCATCCATGCACGGGTGAGTCTCCAGGTTGTCAAGACCAGCGGCATCATTGAACTGACTGACCCCACCCCAAGCCAGCCGATCGAGGGCAGCACCCCGTCCAACGGCAGCGCGGCTGCCGCCGCCGCGGCCTCATTGCCGCCCCGGGCGGCACTGCCGACGTCCTATGACGCTCGCACACTCGGTATCGTTCCCCCCGTGCGCAACCAGGGAAGCTGCGGCTCATGCTGGGCTTTCGGTACGGTGGGCGTGATGGAGATCGCCATTAGGAAGGGGGGTGGTCCGCTGACCGACCTCTCGGAGCAGTTCCTGGTCTCCTGCAACAAAGACGGCTGGAGCTGCAACGGCGGGCTGACCGCCAGCAAGTATCATTATAACACGCTGGGCAATTACCAGACCGCCGCCGGCGCGGTACTTGAATCGGTGAAACCCTATACCGCAACCAACGGTTCCTGTTCGGCGGACTACGCAAAGTCCTACAGGGCCTCCGGCTGGCAGTTCCTGACGGGTTATGAATGGACGATGCCCGGCAATGACGTCATCAAAAATGCCATCATGACCTACGGGGCCGTCACGGCTCGTGTCTGTGCGGACAATGGTTGGCACTCTTATACCGGCGGAGTCTATAGCCCATCATCCAATGGCTGCGGTGGTTCAATTAATCACCAAGTCGACTTGGTCGGTTGGAATGACGCGACCCAGAGCTGGATTCTGCGCAATAGCTGGGCAACGACCTGGGGCGAGGCCGGCTATATGCGCATCAAGTACGACCCCGCCGGCACTACCTCCAGGGTTGGCGAAGGTGCATCCTGGGTCACGTACACGGGCACTCCGGGAACCCAGTATTCACTGGCCGTCACCTCCTCGGGTGCCGCCGCGGTGGCCATCAGCGCCAGCCCCTCAACCTATGCCGGGACCACTAACTACAGTAAGACCGGGATCCTGTCCGGGACCGCACTCACCCTCACGGCGCCGACCAAGGCCGGCAGTGCCACCTTTGTGAGTTGGACGGGTTGCACCGCGAACGTGGGCACCAGTTGCACGGTGTCGATGACCGGCAACAAGACGGTCACGGCGACCTATGCGGTGACGCCGACCTACGCCCTGACCGTCACCTCCTCGGGCGCCGCCGGAGTGGCTATCAGCGCCAGCCCCTCGACCTATGCCGGCACCACCAACTACAGTAAGACCGGGATCGCGTCCGGGACCGCGCTTACCCTCACGGCGCCAACCAAGGCCGGCAGTACCACCTTTGCGAATTGGACGGGCTGTACCGCGAGCGCGGGCACCAGTTGCACGGTGTCGATGACCGGCAACAAGACGGTCACGGCGACCTATGCGGTAGCGCCGACCTACGCCCTGACCGTCTCCTCCTCGGGCGCCGCCGCGGTGGCTATCAGTGCCAGCCCCTCGACCTATGCCGGCACCACCAACTACAGTAAATCCGGGATCGCGTCCGGGACGGCGCTCACCCTCACGGCGCCGACCAAGGCCGGCAGTAACACCTTTGCGAGATGGACGGGCTGCACCGCGAGCACAGGCACCCGTTGCACGGTATCAATGACCGCCGACAAGACGGTCACTGCGACCTATGCGGTGACCCCCACCTACGACCTGGAAGTGACCAGTATCGTCCTGGCCCCGAACAGCCCCAGCCTCAATAGCACCTTCAGCGCCACGGTCACGGTGAGGAACCAGGGCACGGTATCGACCACCGGCGGGTGGATCGATGTCTGGACGAATCAGAGCAGTAACCAAGGCTGCCAGGCTGACGGCAACCAGAACCAACCCTTGGGAACCATCGCCGCCGGGGCCGTCGCGAACTTCACCTTCAACGGGCTCTCCGCGCGCTCAGCGGGCAGCAAGACCTTCCGGGCATTGGTGGACAGCTATTGCCAGACCGCGGAAACCAACGAGCGTAACAACCAGCTCACGTTGACCTATTCCGTCGCCTCGGGAGGCAGCGGGTTCAACGAGCAGTTCAACGAGGGCACCGCGGCCAACTGGACTCGCGACTCTGGTGCCTGGTCGGTCCTGAGTGGCGCCTATGACACCGCCGGGGTTTCCGGGATGAGGGCGACGTCCAGCTACAACGCGCAGTACTCTGATGTTGACCTATCCGTGCGGGTCCTGCGGTATGCCGATGATGAATCGGCCAACGCCTTGCATATCCGTGCCAGTGGAGAAATTGGCAGCGATGGGATCATTGCGAACGGCTACCTGTTCCAGATTGTCCGTAGCGGGTATTTCAGCGTGTGGAAGCGCGTCGATGGTGTTTCTTTCCCCATCTATTCCTGGACCCAGTCGAGTGCCATCTCCCAGGGCTCCAACTGGAACACCCTGCGGGTCGTGGCGAAGGGTAGCGCCATGCGCTTCTACATCAACGGTACCCTGGTCTGGCAAGGCAGCGATGCGGGTCTGAGCAGCGGCAAGGTCGGGGTCAGCATGTATGACAGCGGGGTGACGGGAGACGACCTCCAAGTCGACTGGGCCACACTGAATGTGAATCCGACCGCGCTGCCGACCCTGCCGGTCATACTTCCGCAACTCGGACGCTCGGTACCCGGGAACGAGAACGGTCCAGCCCGATAGCCTGGCGCAGCCGCCTGGCGCTCTTGGGGTGCCGTTGGGCGCCATGGCAGCGGGTCAGGATCCCCTGCTACACTGCCATGGCGCTTTTTGTCAAACGCCGGGTGACGGTGGTGCCGCGGCTCTTATGATGGTTTCAGTCTCAGCGTGTCCGGGGCTTTCCCCGGCACGGCCTTATCCCCGGCACGGCCGGTCGCGGGCCCTGGGCGGACCGACCGCCGCATCCACCTGGCTTGACCCACACGCTTGGGCTCGCCACGCGGTCCGTGCGGCAGGGGCTAGGAACTCGACGGTCGAAGCGTTACAATAGCCGGCTTTATCCATCACACCAGCCCGCCGTCGGCGTTCCAAAGGCCATGAGCAAAGACTACATCTTCACCTCCGAGTCAGTTTCCGAGGGCCATCCGGACAAGATGGCGGATCAGATATCCGACGCGGTGCTGGACGAGATTTACCGTCGCGACCCCAACCACACCAAGGCGCGGGTGGCCTGTGAGACCCTGGTGAAGACCGGCTTCGTCATGCTGGCGGGGGAGATCACCCTGACGGATGCTGATCTGAAGATCGACTACGAGCGGGTCGTGCGCCAAGTGGTCAACGAGATCGGCTACGACAACTCCGAGGTCGGCTTCGACGGGCACACCTGCGGCGTGCTGGTGGCCTTGGGCGAGCAGTCCCGCGACATCGACATGGGCGTGAACCGGGAGACCGAGGAGGCGCAGGGGGCCGGCGACCAGGGGCTGATGTTCGGCTACGCCACCAACGAGACCGATCTGCTGATGCCGGCCCCGATCGATTATGCCCACCGGCTTTGCAAGCGGCAGGCCGAGGTTCGCAAGAACGGCACCCTACCCTGGCTGCGCCCGGACGCCAAGTCGCAGATCACCTTCCGCTACGAGGACGATCGGCCGGTGGCGATCCAGGCCGTGGTGCTCTCCACCCAGCACAGCCCGGACGTGAGCCTCACCACGCTTCAAGAGGCGGTGATGGAGGAGATCATCAAGCCCGTGCTGGGCGCGACCGGCTGGCTCAAGGCCGATACCCGCTACCACATCAACCCCACCGGCAAGTTCGTGATCGGCGGCCCCGTGGGTGACTGCGGCTTGACCGGACGCAAGATCATCGTCGACACCTACGGCGGCATGGCCCGTCACGGGGGCGGCGCCTTCTCCGGCAAGGACCCGTCCAAGGTGGACCGTTCCGCCGCCTATGCCGGGCGCTACGTGGCCAAGAATGTCGTGGCCGCGGGGCTGGCGGACAAGTTGGAGATCCAGGTCTCCTACGCGATCGGGGTGGCCGAGCCGACCTCCGTGTCGATCGACACCTTCGGCACCGCCAACGTCAGCGAGCACCGGATCATCGAACTGATCCGCGAGCACTTCGACCTGCGCCCCTACGGGATCATCCGCATGTTGAATCTCGGCGACAAAGACCTGATTAAATACCGCACGACGGCCGCCTACGGCCACTTCGGGCGCAGCGAACCGGGCTTCACCTGGGAGCGCACCGACAAGGCCGCGGCCCTGCGCGCGGCGGCCGGCATTTAGTACCCCGCAGCGTAACTCGCGATACCAGTCTGCCGATCGAAAAGGCGCGAGGAATTTCGCGAACTGAATTTTCACCACAACCTCGCTACCGAGGAGCGTTGCGACCTGGGGGACCCACGATCGTGGGGGCGCCCCAGGCCAGGCTCGGCGGCCGGGTCGACCTCACAACGGCGCTCACTCACGTTTAACTCCGGAGCTAAACCCATGAGTGAGTTCACCGACTACAAAGTGGCGGATATGTCCCTGGCCGATTGGGGCCGCAAGGAAATCCGCATCGCCGAAACCGAGATGCCGGGGCTGATGGCCCTGCGCGACAAGTTCGGCAAGACCAAGCCGCTGGCCGGCGCCCGGGTCACCGGCAGCCTGCACATGACCATCCAGACCGCAGTCCTGATCGAGACCCTGGTGGCATTGGGCGCCCAGGTTCGCTGGGCCTCCTGCAATATCTTCTCGACTCAAGACCACGCCGCCGCCGCCATCGCCGCCGTCGGCATCCCGGTCTATGCCTGGAAGGGCGAGACCCTGGAAGAATACTGGTGGTGCACGGAGCAGGCGCTCAACTGGCCCGACGGCGCCGGGCCTAACATGATCCTGGACGACGGCGGCGACGCGACGCTCCTGGTCCACAAGGGCGTGGAGTACGAGAAGGCCGGCGCGGTCCCCGCCCCCACGGCGGACGACAACGAGGAATGGACCGCCATCCTGGGCCTGCTGGCGCGTACCTTCGAGCGCGACCCCGAGCATTGGCATAAGGCCGCGGCGGACATCAAGGGGGTCACCGAGGAGACTACCACCGGCGTGCACCGTCTCTATGAGATGGCCACCGCCGGGACCCTGCTGTTCCCCGGCATGAACGTAAACGACTCGGTCACCAAATCCAAGTTCGACAACCTCTACGGCTGCCGCGAGTCGCTGGTGGACGGCATCAAGCGCGCCACCGACGTCATGATCGCCGGCAAGATCGGCATGGTCTGCGGCTACGGCGATGTGGGCAAGGGCTGCGCCCAGTCACTGCGCGGCTTAGGCGCCACCGTCTGGGTTTCCGAGATCGATCCCATCTGTGCCCTGCAGGCGGCGATGGAGGGCTTCCGGGTTGTGACCATGGAGGAGGCGGCGCCGCTGGCGGACATCTTCGTCACCGCCACCGGTAACCTGCGGATCATCACCCATGACCATATGGCCGCCATGAAGGATCAGGCCATCGTCTGCAATATTGGTCACTTCGACAATGAGATCGACGTGGCCGGCATCAGCAAGTACGAGTGGGAAGAGATCAAGCCCCAAGTCGATCACGTCATCTTTCCCGACGGCAAGCGCATCATTCTGCTCGCCCAAGGGCGTCTGGTGAACCTGGGCTGCGCCACCGGCCACCCGAGCTTCGTCATGTCCGCGAGCTTCACCAATCAGGTCCTGGCCCAGATCGAGATCTATGCCCACACGGCCAAGTACCCGGTCGGGGTCTATATCCTGCCCAAGACCCTGGATGAAGAGGTGGCGCGCCTGCACATCGGCAAGATCGGGGTGCATCTCACTACCCTGACCCGTACCCAGGCGGACTATATCGGCGTGTCGGTGGATGGGCCTTACAAGCCCGACCATTACCGCTACTGACAGGGTGCTCCGCCCTGTCTTGCGACCTGCTTAAGCCCTGAAAAGGCGTGACATAAGGCTCTGGTTCCCAGTAACAAGTCAAGCACAAGTTAAACACGGTCGTTCTTGTCGTTGTCGTTGTCGTAATCGGAGAGCTCTGCAGATCGGTTTGCGAGAGAATCCTGGGCGCTACGATAACTTCGATTACGATTACGACAACGGCGCTGAAAGCATTCCCTAGCTGAGTTGCCTGATAGACGTGTTTAGCTTATTGGTGAACCGTTCCGCATGTCACACCCTTTCAGGGCCAGGCCGATTAAACGACGCTATCCCAGGGCCTGGCCCTGGGCTGGTATGTTCGACCCCGTCGGGGTCGGTAGGCAAACGCTACCGTGACTCCGGCCGGGAGGCCGGAGTCTGGCCCAGGGCAATACCAGCATGAACGCCACTGATCAACGCCGACCCGCCTTCAGCTTTGAACTCTTCCCCCCCAAGACGCCGGAGGGGAGCGCGAAGCTCAAGACGGTCATCGCCGAGCTTGCGGCCGTCGCGCCGGAGTTCTTCTCGGTCACTTACGGCGCCGGGGGCTCGACCCGCGAGGGCACCTTCGAGACCGTCGCCTGGCTGCGCGGCCAGGGCCTCGAGACCGCTCCGCACCTGGCATGCATCGGCTCCAACCCCGACGAGGTCCGCGCCCTGCTCGCGGGCTACCGCGCCCAAGGCATCCACCGGATCGTCGCCCTGCGTGGGGATCTCCCCTCCGGCACCGGGACCGGGTCCGCCGGCGCCTTCCGGTATGCCAATGAGCTGGTCGAGTTCATCCGCGCCGAGCACGCCGCCGACTTCCATATCGAGGTCGCCGCCTACCCCGAGTACCACCCCCAGGCCCCCAATCCGGCGCGGGATCTGGAGAACTTCAAGCGCAAGGTACAGGCCGGGGCCGACTCCGCCATTACCCAATACTTCTACAATGCCGACGCCTACTTCGGCTTCGTCGATGCGGCCCGCGCCCAGGGGGTCGAGGTCCCCATCGTCCCCGGCATCATGCCCATCACCAATTATACCCAACTGGCCCGTTTTTCCGATGCCTGCGGGGCCGAGATCCCGCGCTGGGCACGGCGGCGACTGGAGGGCTACGGGGACGACCTGGAGTCCCTGCGCGCCTTCGGCCACGAGGTCGTCCTGCGTCTATGCCGCAACCTGCTCGACGGCGGTGCCCCGGGACTGCACTTCTACACCATGAACCAGTCCGGCCCGACGTTGCGCCTGTGGGCGGACCTCGGCCTGTCGGCCTGAGGGCGAGTGAGACATGAAACGCGCGCTGTGCATGCTTTGCGTTGTGCTCCTCAGCGCTTGCGCGGGAGGCCCGCCGGCTGATACGTCATCAGGGAATCTGGAAATCACGGTGGCTCACATCCGGCGCGACTGTGCGCGCGACATCGTGGCGAACGCCATCGTCTCGCGCGGCTACCGGATCGCGTCGCGCGACGACTACCAGGTGATTGCCGGTCGCATCCGCCCCGGGCGTGCGTTTGAAAACAATCGCGAAGAGCGTCTGACGGTGCTCTTCCTGGCCCAGCCTGAGGTCGCCGCACTGAAGGTTGTTATTTACGCCAACCTGGTCACGCATTTCGGCACCCCTTTTGAATCGTTCGATCCAATCCGTGCCACTCAAATCAGGCAAGAGCATCTTGATATCGTCAGGGCTGACATCCAGCGCAACTGCCCGGTCTGGCAGAGGTGAGACCGGCGCGTACTATTCAACCAGGCTGCAGGCGGGGTCACCGCAGTGCAGAAATTTTAGATCCCCATTGGTCTCGTCGTAGTAACTGACGATGGGCAGCCCGTCCGCACCGATGGCGATGCTCGTATGCCAGCCCACGGAGCCGTTGGCATCGGGTGCCGCGAGGCGGACGTTGGTGCAGGCGCGGTCGCTGCAATGGGCGATCTTGAGGTTGCTGTGGGTGTGGTCGTGATAGCTGATGACGGGATTGCCGTCGGTGCCTAAGACCATGGCCGCGTTGGAGCCGACCGAGCCGTTGCCGTCGATGACCGCCAGTTCGGCCTTGGTGCAGTCGGCCTCGGTGCAGCGGGCGAGCTTGAGGTTGTCGTTGAAAAAGTCCCAGTAGGCAATGAGGGGCAGACCATCGTCGGGGACCACGATATCAGTCCCCAGGCCGACGCCGCCCATATCCACGGCCGTCACCCGGGCGGACGCACAGGACGGGCTGGTGCACCGGGCGAACTTGAGGTCGCGCCGGGTCACGTCGAAATAGCTGATGACCGGATGGCCATCGGCACCCAGTGCGATGCTGGTGTACCAGCCGACGTTGCCCACGCTGTCGACCGTGGCGCGTTCGACCTCGGCGCAATCCGGGTCGAGGCAACGGGCCACCTTCAGATCGCCCCGCGTCTTGTCGTAATAACTGATGACGGGCAGACCGTCACGCCCCAAGAGCAGCGACGAATGCTGACCGACCTGGCCCTCGGTATCGATCGCCCGTGCCTTGAAGGTCCGGCACTCGGGGTCCTCGCACCGGATGAATTTGAGGTCCTTGAGGGTGTTGTCGAAATAACTCATGCGCGGCAGGCCGTCGGCGCCGACGATCAGCGCGTTGGACCACCCCACGTCCCCTTCAGTATCCATGGCCCGGAGGGCGGCACTGGTACATGAGGGGTCCCGACAGCGCGCAAGCTTCAGGTCCCGATTGGTGTAGTCGAGGTAGAGAATCAACGGGTTGCCGTCGGCGCCTACCGTGATGGACGTCGACCAGCCGACGTCGCCGCCGCGGTCGATGACCTGGATCTGATTGCCCCTGGGGCCAGCCGGTGGGGGGGCGCCGCCGCTGTTGCCGGGGCTGGGTAACGGGCCTATGACCAGTTTGTAGACATCGAAGCGGGTGCGGTCATTGCCGGCGATCACCGTCAGCAGATGGGTGCCGATGCTGACCTGGTCGGCCGACAGGGGGTCGGTCACCAGGCGGGTCTCAGTGGCGTTGGCGATGCTCAGGACGGCCGTGTCCAGCTTGACCGTGGGCAGGCGGTGGCCGCCAAAGTTCTCACCGATAATGGTCAGGCGTTGTGTCTGCGGCTCCACGGTGGCACCGGTAATCAGCAGTTGCGGCTCATCCGACCAGAACCCGTCCGCGGGCACGCGCCGCCCGGCGGGCGCCGCGGCGCCGGCCGCGCCGTCGGGGGCCGGGTCAGGGGAAGCGGCGCCGACGAATGCCGACACGACCGCCAGGATCAGCAGGAGCAGGAGGGCGCGCATCGGGGGCCAGTCTTGGATCGGATATGAGACATTAGTGACGATCTTAGGCCGCAATCCCCCGCGGGAGTGTTGCCTGGTTCTGGATTCAGGAGGTCTGCGGGTGTCCCCGCATCTTACCTGGCGGGGCCGCCACTTTGCGCGGGCGGATGTCGCGGAAATTGTGTCCGTCCTGGCCCATACTCTCGTCAAGACAGCCAACCCCTGGGGCGACCGTGACCGCCGAGCGCATGATCCAACGTTACGCCGCCTTTTTTCGCGGCTGGGCCCAAGCCTTCGGGGAACACCGCGGCCTCGGGGCCCCCGCCGCCGGGATGCGCTGGCTGGTCGGCGACGATCAGGTCGGACTGATCCTGAATCCTGCCCTCAAGCGCCTGCTGTATCCCTTGTTCCTGTACCGGTCCGAGTTGGCCGCGCCCACGGCCATGCTGCGGCCCGACGGGCTCGTGATCGCTACGACCCTGATCCCGCTGGTCGGCGAGGCGCCCACGCCCCTATCGCAGATCCTTGAACTGATCGGCCGCCAAGGGCCCTTGCACCTCTACCAGACCTACCATCTGATCTATCCCTCGGGCACGCGGATACTCACCCTGAGCGCCCGGGCGCCGCTGCCGATCCTCTACCGGGAGTTGGCCCCGGTCCGGCTCCTGATCGAGGAGCCGACAACCGACCCGCCCGCGCCCCTGGCCAGCGGTCGCAATTAGCCGACGCAGCCGTGCTACCGTTGCCTTCCCCCTGTCCTTTCCCCCTCCCTGCGACGAGACCGCCCATGGCCGCTAAGTATCCTCTGATTCTGGTCGACGGTTCAGGCTATCTGTTCCGCGCCTATCACGCGCTCCCGAAGTTGACCAACTCCCAGGGCGAGCCGACCGGCGCCCTGGTGGGGGTGCTCGCCATGCTGCGCAAACTGATCGAGCAGCAGCGGCCCGACTTTATCGGGGTGGTCTTCGACGCCGCGGGCCCGACCTTCCGTGACGCCCTCTATCCCGCCTACAAGGCCACTCGCCCGCCAATGCCCGAGGACCTGCGCACGCAGATTGCGCCCCTGCAGGAGGTGATCCGCGCCATGGGCCTGCCGCTGCTGGTGATCCCGGGGGTGGAGGCCGATGACGTGATCGGCACCCTGGCCACCAGCGCCGCCGCGCAGGGCCTGCGGACCCTGATCTCCACCGCGGACAAGGATATGGCCCAACTGGTGGATGACCATGTGACCCTGGTCAACACCATGACCGATACCCTGCTCGACCACGATGGGGTCATCGCCAAGTTCGGCGTCGCCCCGGAGCTGATCGTCGACTATCTGAGCCTCGTGGGCGATGCGGCGGACAACGTTCCCGGGGTACCCAAGTGCGGCGAGAAGACGGCGGCCAAATGGCTCAAGGAGTACGGTGACCTCGACGGGGTCGTCGCCAACGCCGGGCGGATCACGGGCAAGGTCGGGGAGCATCTGCGCGCCGCGCTCGGGCAACTCCCGCTCGCCCGCCAATTGACCACGATCAAGCGGGATGTGGCGCTCGACCTGGGGCCCCGGGACCTGATCCCCGCGGCAGCGGATACGGCCGCCCTGCGTCACTGGTATGAGCGCCTGGAGGCCCGGCGCCTGCTTGCCACCCTGGATGACGCGCCTGGGGCCGTGACCACTGTGCCGCCCGCCATTCGCTCAACCGCCGACTACGATCTGATCCTGACCGCGGACGCCTTCGCGGACTGGGTCGCCCGCCTGGAGTCCGCCGACCTCTTCGCCTTCGACACCGAGACCACCGGACTCGACTATATGAGCGCGGACCTGGTCGGCGTCTCCTTCGCGGTAGCGGCCGGTCGCGCCGCCTATGTGCCGGTCGCCCACTGCTACCCCGGTGCCCCCGACCAGCTCAGCCGCGCGACGGTGTTGGCCGGCCTGCAACCGCTCCTGGAGGACCCGTCCCGCTCCAAGGTCGGCCAGAACCTCAAATACGACATGAGCGTGCTCGCCCGCCATGGCGTGACCCTGCGCGGCATCGCCCACGACACCATGCTGGAGAGCTATGTGCTCGACAGCACCGCCAGCCGCCACGATATGGACTCCCTGGCCAAGAAATACCTGGACTATGACACCGTCCACTTCGAGGACATCGCCGGCAAGGGGGCCAAACAGATCACCTTCGACCAGGTCCCACTCGAGCCCGCGGCCCACTACGCGGCCGAGGACGCCGATATCACCCTGCGCCTGCACCAAACCCTGTGGCCGCGTCTGCAGGCCACCGGTCGGCTGGCGGCGCTTTACCAGGCGTTCGAGGTGCCGCTGGTGCCGGTCCTCTCGCGCATGGAGCGCACCGGCGTGCGCATCGACCCCAACCTGCTGGCCGTGCAGAGTGGGGAACTGGCCCAGCGCATCCATGACCTCGAGCAGCAGGCCTATGAAGCGGCCGGGCGCCGCTTCAACCTGGGTTCACCCAAGCAGATCGGCGAGATCTTCTTCCAGGAACTGGGTCTGCCGGTGCTGGTCAAGACCCCCACCGGCGCACCCTCGACCGCCGAGGAGGTCCTGGCGCAGCTCGCCGATCAGGGCCATGCGCTGCCGCGGCTGATCCTGGAGCACCGGGGGCTGTCGAAGCTGCGCTCCACCTACACCGACAAGCTCCCCAAAATGATCAACCCGGACACCGGCCGGGTCCACACCTCCTATCACCAGGCGGTGGCCGCCACCGGCCGGCTCTCCTCCAGCGACCCCAACCTGCAGAATATCCCCATCCGCACCGAGGAGGGGCGGCGCATCCGTCAGGCCTTCGTCGCCGCGCCCGGGTACCGCATCCTGGCCGCCGACT
>Ga0247841_10007225_pt1 | contig 16615 bp, 11 predicted proteins | sample LaCruzMarch2015__2_FD_192410 | JGI IMG/M metagenome (GOLD analysis project Ga0247841, IMG submission 192410) | Freshwater microbial communities from meromictic Lake La Cruz, Castile-La Mancha, Spain - LaCruzMarch2015_18m | ecosystem: Environmental > Aquatic > Freshwater > Lake | place: Spain... | reverse complement strand
CCGCGCTTTGCACAACCCGGCGAACCGGGGCAGGAAGGCTGGGTGATCCTGGAATTGAAAATACTGGCCGATGTCGGCCTGGTCGGCTTCCCCAATGCAGGCAAATCTACCCTGCTCTCGGTGGTGTCGGCTGCTAAACCTGAAATTGCCGATTATCCCTTCACCACGCTTACACCTAACCTGGGCATCGTTTCTTACCGCGACGGGGCCTCCTTCGTCATGGCCGATATCCCAGGTATCATTGAAGGGGCACACGAAGGAAGAGGCCTCGGGCTTCGCTTTTTACGTCATATCGAACGCAATTCTCTGCTCCTTTTCCTTATCCCGGCTGATTCAAAAGACATTATCAAAGAATATGACATTCTTCTGAATGAATTGAAACAGTACAATCCTGAACTGATCGACAAACCCAGGCTGCTGGCCATCTCCAAATCCGACCTGCTGGATGCGGAATTAAAGTCGGAAATGAAACTTGAATTACCGAAGGTAAAAACGACATTCATTTCATCTATTACCGGCGAAGGAATGATAAAATTAAAGGATATGATCTGGGCGGAGCTGAACCGCTATTCAGATGATTGATCAGTAAAAATCTTATGCTGGAACAATTAAAATCCATCGATACTGATCTCTTCCTTGCCATCAATGGCGCCCATTCTGCATTATTTGACTTCATCATGTTCTGGTTATCAGAAAGATGGATATGGATTCCAATGTATTTATTCTTTGCCTGGTTACTTTATAAAAATTTCGGAAAAAAAACCTGGATTTTAGTTTTGATGGCAGGCCTCATGGTCATCCTAAGCGACATGACATCCGTTCATCTTTTTAAAAACGTTTTTTTAAGGTTAAGGCCCTGCCATGAGCCGGCTCTCTCCGGCATGGTGCACCTGGTAAATGATCATTGCGGAGGCCTTTACGGTTTTATTTCTTCACATGCTGTGAATTCTTTTGCATTAGCCACCTATCTGTCTTTATTATTAGGAAAGAAAATAAGGTTCTTAACACCTATATTGGTTACCTGGGCGCTGCTGCAATGCTACAGCAGGGTTTACCTGGGTGTTCATTATCCCGGGGATGTCATCGTCGGCTCAATCTGGGGAGCAGGGATTGGAGCAGCAATGTTTATCCTGACAAGGTTTCCGATATTTAAAAAATGGCACACTGATGACACGGATCTTTAAGGATTTTCACAGTTATAAATCCGTTAAAATTCATGTGTACTTGTGCTGGCTTATTGGCTAAATTCACTTTTATCCGTGTATATCCGTCGCATCCGTGTCATCCGTGTGCCATTAAAATAGATTAAACTTAGTATCCGTAAATGCGGCCATCCATCTTATCGACCTTAACCTTAAAAACCATCACCTCCCTGATAGCCGGGTCATTATATTCAAACTTCCGGTCGGTATAATGTGCCATGAAGACATTCAGGATATTGATCTTTTCTTCAGGATCAACTACAAATATGGCCTTGCCATATACCAGCACGCTACGGTACCGCATGCTCCAGCTGCAGGCCACTTCTTCAGTCACGTAACGCAACTCGTGGTCGGTGGTGAAGGAAATGCACACGTCTGACTGATTTTTCAGAACATCAACCTTTTTACCTTTTGCCGATCCGTGAAAATAGACATGATCGTCGGCATATCCGAAATTCATCGGTATAACATAAGGTTTTCCTTCAGGGTCGACCATGGCAATGGAACAAGTTTGGCACTTCCTGATAACAGCTTCATTCTCAGTTTTAGAAATGATCGGTCGGTTTTTCATTTTCGTGACGTCTTACAATGGTTGTTGAACTAGTTCCAAACAAAGAGGCAATAATACTCAGGATCACACTGAAAAGCAAAGCCCACCAGAAACCTTCCACTACAAATCCCGGCACAATTTTACCGATCAGCAAAATGATCAGCGCATTGATGACGAGGAGAAAAAGCCCCAGTGTGACAATAGTGACAGGGATAGTCAGGAACACCAGAATCGGCCTGATGAAGGTGTTAAGGATGGCTAAGGCAATAGCTACCATGATCGCTGTAGCGAAATTCTCTACATCTACTCCCGGTAATAGCCAGGCTGTGATCAGGACAGCGCAGGTGTAAACAAGCAAGCGTAAAATTATTCTCATGACCTTAAAGAATTTTGTTGCGTTTTATTAGTCATAATGCAAAGATAAGAATAGTCATTGGTTATTAGGTATTGGTTATTAGGTATTGGTTATTAGGTATTGGTTATTAGGTATTGGTTATTAGGTATTGGTTATTAGGTATTGGTTATTAGGTATTGGTTATTAGGTTGTCAATAAATTGTTATTGACTGCCGACTGCCGACTGCCAACTTTTTTGCTACATTTGTGCATCTAAAATAAACAAACCAACACATGAGCGAAAATATGGAACACATTCATTGCCTGATCATTGGATCGGGTCCTGCTGGTTATACCGCTGCAATTTATGCTGCCCGCGCTGATTTGCATCCCGTAATTTATGAAGGCCTTCAGCCCGGCGGCCAATTGACAACTACCACCGAAGTTGAGAACTTCCCTGGCTATCCCGATGGTGTGATGGGGCCTGAGATGATGGAAGATTTAAAGAAGCAGTCTGCTCGTTTTGGCACTGATATCCGCTTCGGCATTGTGACAGAAGCCGATCTTTCCAAACGCCCGTTCATGGTTAAAGCCGATGATGGCAAAATAATGCTGGCCGAAACGCTGATCATCGCCACCGGAGCTACAGCTAAATACCTTGGACTGGAATCGGAACAGCGCTTTATGGGTGCCGGCGTTTCTGCCTGCGCTACCTGCGACGGGTTCTTTTACCGCGGAAAGGATGTTGTGATAGTCGGTGGCGGCGACACGGCTGCCGAAGAGGCATCTTACCTGGCTAAGCTTTGCCGCACTGTCCATCTTATTCACCGCCGCGATGAGCTGCGCGCCTCAAAAGCCATGCAGAAAAGGGTTGCCACTACTCCCAATATTGTGCTTCACTGGAATAACGTGGTCAAAGAAATCGTCGGGACGGAAGAAGGCTTCAATAAAGCTGTGACTGGTGTGATCATCGAAAATGTAAAAAACGGCGAGCAGACAAAGCTGGAAGTTGATGGGTATTTTTCCGCTATCGGCCATAAGCCCAACTCCGATCTTTTTACAGGTGTGCTTGATATGAATGAAGTGGGATATATTATTACTAAGCCAGATTCCACCGAAACAAATATCCCGGGTGTGTTTGCCTGTGGTGACGTGCAGGACTGGAAATTCCGCCAGGCCGTGACTGCTGCCGGCAGCGGTTGCATGGCTGCCCTGGAAGCTGAACGTTTTCTGGCTGCACAGGAATAACATGGAAATCCGGGAGAAGCTGATCGTCAGGGCCTCTTGGGTCAGCATCGGCGGGAATGCGCTCCTCTCGTTGCTCAAGATCGTTATAGGACTTATCTCCGGAAGCCTCGCGGTAGTGGCCGACGGGATCGATTCAGCAGGCGATATTGTGGCCTCGGTCATCACACTTTTTACAGCTCATCTCGTTTCACGCCCGCCAAATCTAAAATATGCCTATGGTTATGAACGGGCTGATACGATCGCATCGAAAGTGCTGGCCTTCATTATTTTCTTTGCCGGCGCCCAGTTAGCGATCTCTACTTTTCACCGGCTCAGTGAGGGTGTTCCGGGGGAAATTCCCTCGATCATAGCAATTTATGTCACTATCGCTTCTGTTTTTGGAAAGCTTATGCTGGCATGGTACCAGCACCGGGTCGGTAAAAAAACCGGCAGCCTGATGCTCCTGGCAAATGCCCGTAATATGCTAAACGATGTGATTATTTCTCTGGCAGTACTGGTGGGTCTTTTCTTCACACTTTTTATGAAAATGCCCATATTTGATACGATTACAGCCCTCCTGGTCAGCTTATGGATCATGTATATAGCTTATCGCATATTTCTTGCATCCAGCCTTGAATTGATGGACGGTGTGGAAGATGCCGGCGTTTACGACAGGATTTTTACGGCCATTTCAAAGGTGGATGGCGCATCGAATCCCCACCGTACAAGGGTCCGGAAGATAGGGCACAGATATGTGGTTGCTGTGGATGTGGAAGTGGATGGAGATATTCCCGTTAAGCAGGCACATCTGCTGGCTCACCAGGTTGAAGAACAGATCAGGATAGAACTGGTGGATGTTTATGATGTCATGGTGCATACCGAGCCGGTTGGCGACGATGCAACTGAAGAAAAATTCGGCATATCGCAGGAAAACCTGCAGAAGTTGAAAAATAAGAAGAAGTAATTCTTTATTAAGCCCTTCAATATGGTCATATTTTATCAAAATAACCATTCAGTCATTTACGCTGTTGGCAGCCGTTTTCATCTGCCAGAGAAAGACCTGGATAAGCTCGCCTGGCTGTTCAGTGACGCTTCAATCCAGCTCTGTGAAAAAATAGAAGGTAATTTCACCGGCCCGCGTAAAGAAATGATCACCCCGTGGAGTACCAATGCCGTGGAGATTACCCAGAATATGGGCATTGTTGGTATTGAGCGGATTGAAGAGTTCATCCGGGCAGAAGCCGATACTTCTTATGATCCAATGTTGCAAAGGCTTTACAAAGGACTTGACCAGGCTATTTTTACCGTTGAGCATAAACCTGATCCGATCATTTTTATTGACGATATCAAAGCTTTTAACCGGCAGGAGGGGCTTGCCCTGAGTGATGACGAAGTGGAATATCTTAAGGAAATTACCCGGAAACTCGGCCGGAATCTTACCGACAGCGAAGTTTATGGTTTTGCGCAGGTTAACTCAGAACACTGCCGTCATAAGATATTCAACGGTACTTTCATTATTGATGGAATTGAACAACCGGAATCCCTTTTCTCCCTTATTAAAAAGACTTCTAAAACAAATCCCAACCGGCTGGTTTCGGCTTATAAAGATAATGTTGCTTTCATCAAAGGCCCGGTGATGGAAGAATTTGCGCCCCTAACCCAGGATAAGGCCGATTTTTTCCGCATCAGGGATATCAATTCCGTTATCTCTCTGAAGGCTGAAACACACAACTTTCCTACAACCGTCGAGCCTTTCAACGGAGCCTCCACCGGGACGGGAGGGGAGATACGCGACCGCATGGCCGGGGGAAAGGCAAGTATCCCTCTTGCCGGGACAGCCGTTTATATGACTTCCTACCCGAGGATGATTCCCGGAAGATCATGGGAACAAAGACTGGAGGCGCGTAAGTGGCTTTATCAAACCCCCGGAGAGATCCTCATCAAGGCTTCCAATGGCGCCAGCGATTTTGGCAACAAGTTTGGCCAGCCGCTGATCTGCGGGAGTGTTTTGACTTTTGAGCACCATGAAAACGGGAAAACATTCGGCTTCGACAAAGTGATCATGCTGGCAGGTGGCGTTGGTACAGGGATTTTGGAAGAAAGCCTGAAAGATGTTCCGGGTATTGGCGACCTGATCGTTGTCATGGGCGGCGACAATTACCGCATTGGGATGGGAGGAGGTGCCGTATCATCCGTTGCAACAGGCGAATATGGTAATACGATCGAGCTGAATGCCGTGCAGCGGGCCAACCCCGAGATGCAGAAGCGGGTTTACAACGCCATCAGGGCGATGGCCGAATCGGGTGCCAATCCGGTCATTTCGATCCATGACCACGGCGCGGGCGGACACCTGAACTGCCTCTCCGAACTGGTCGAAGATACCGGCGGCACCATCGACATGAGCAAACTCCCCATCGGCGATCCTACGCTTTCCGATAAAGAGATCATCGGTAACGAATCTCAGGAACGTATGGGCCTCATTATTAATGAAAAAGATCTTCCTCTGCTTCAACGGATTGCGGAAAGAGAGAGAGCTCCTCTTTATGTAGTTGGCAGGACCACCGGCGACCATATCCTTTCTTTCGTCAATAAAGAAGGGGAGAAGCCTATGCACCTTGAACTGGCCTGTTTATTCGGGAAACCTCCGAAAACGGTGCTGGATGACAAAACTGAACCTGCGCATTTCGTAGAGCCGCATTATAATGCGGCTCTACTGCACCATTACCTGGAGCAGGTTCTTCAGATGGAAGCCGTAGCCTGTAAAGACTGGCTGACTAACAAAGTCGACCGTTCCGTATCGGGCAGGGTAGCCAAACAGCAGTGTGCCGGCAGCATCCAGCTCCCGCTCAATAACCTGGGAGTTGTTGCAATCGATTACCAGGGTATCAGGGGCATAGCTACATCTCTCGGGCATGCCCCGGTGGCAGCTTTGGCCGATCCTGGCAAGGGTTCGGTGCTTGCAGTGGCCGAAGCGCTTACAAACCTCGTCTGGGCTCCTGTAGCTGAGGGTTTGAAAGGAGTTTCGCTCAGCGCCAACTGGATGTGGCCGGCTAAAAATCCCGGCGAAGATGCCAGGCTTTATACCGCCACCAAACGGATCAGCGATTTTGCCATCAGCCTGGGAATCAATATCCCTACCGGGAAGGATTCCTTATCGATGACACAGAAATACCCCGGCGGAAAAAAGGTCTTTGCCCCGGGAACGGTTATTATATCTGCCGTAGGCGAAGTTGTAGATATCCGCAAAACTATAGAACCGGTTTTGCAACCGGCAACAGCAGTAGAGACGCAAAATTTTGTAGAGACGCAAAATTTTGCGTCTCTACCGAATAATGCGTCTCTACCGAATAATGCGTCTCTACCGAATAATGCGTCTCTACCGAATAATGCGTCTCTACCGAATAATGCGTCTCTACCGAATTTTGCGTCCCCACCAAATAATGCGATCATCTATATTGATTTTTCAAACGACGAATTCCACCTGGGTGGAAGCAGTTTTGCCCAGGTTGTGAATGCCATCGGAACAAAAGTCCCTGATGTTGCTGATCCGGATTATTTCAGGAAAGCATTTGAAGCTGTTCAATTGCTGATTAGCGAAAACCTGATCATCGCCGGGCATGATATCTCGGCAGGAGGGATGATCACTACCCTGCTGGAGATGACATTCGGGAGAAACGATACAGGATTGGAAATTGATTTGAGCACTATGGAAGAGGCTGACCTGGTCCGTTTACTGTTTAGTGAAAAGCCAGGTGTGATCATTCAGGTGAAAGATAAAGACTTGGTGGCTGATATACTTGGAAAGGCAGGCCTGCAGTTCAGCATGATTGGGAATGTCGTGAATACCAGGACTATAAAAATCTCTCATCAAAATAAAGATTACTCTTTCGATATCAATTCTTTAAGAGATACCTGGTACATGACCTCTTACCTTCTCGACCGTAAACAATGTGGCCCTGAGCTGGCGAAAACACGGTATGAACATTTTAAGACGCAGGAATTATCCTTCCGGTTCCCGTCTTCCTTCACCGGAAAACTTGAACAATATGGAATCACAGCATCCCGAAGGACTCCATCTGGCGTCAAAGCAGCCATCATCCGTGAGAAAGGAGTGAACGGCGACCGCGAAATGGCCTGGTCGATGCACCTGGCAGGCTTTGATGTGAAGGATGTCCACATGACCGATCTGATAACAGGACGGGAGAACCTGGAAGATTTAAGTTTAATTGTTTTTGTCGGTGGATTTTCCAACAGCGACGTGCTGGGTTCGGCCAAAGGCTGGGCAGGCGCTTTCCTTTACAATCCCAGAGCAAAGGAAGCCCTCGATAATTTCTATGCCCGGCCCGATACGCTGAGTCTTGGTATCTGCAACGGTTGCCAGGTGATGGTAGAATTGAGACTGGTTTATCCCGGGCACGCCCTTATGCCTGAAATGCTGCATAACTCCTCCAATAAGTTTGAATCGGCTTTTTTGAACGTCGATATCCTGGAAAACAAGAGCATCATGCTGAAGAGCCTGGCCGGGTCAAGGTTGGGTATCTGGGTGGCTCATGGCGAAGGCCGGTTCCGGTTTCCGTATGACGAAGGGAAGTATCATATCCCGGTGAAGTTTTCGTATGCAGATTACCCCGGCAATCCCAATGGGTCCGATTTTGCTGCTGCCGGAATTTGTTCGCACGACGGGCGCCACCTGGTGATGATGCCGCACCTTGAAAGAGCGATTCATCCATGGAACTGGGCGTATTATCCTTCGGGAAGAAAATCAGACCAGGTTTCCCCGTGGATCGAGGCGTTTGTGAATGCCCGAAGGTGGATTGAAGGGAAGTGAAAATAGAAAGAGCGAGAGGATGAAAGAACAAGAGAACGATATTCGATAGCTTAAGGTGCGGAGCATCAGAATATTTGTAGTCAAAAAATTCCGAATAAAAGAAAAGGTGCAGCGCACCGCAATATTATTTTCATTTTCCGTATATTTAAGCCTTCAAATTCCAACTTATAATGAAGTTGTTAAAATTGTTCCTGGCAGCTTTTCTTGTTTTCATCGTATTATTTTCCGTAAAATCCCAATGGATCCCATGTCAGGGGATTGAAGGCGCCAAAACCGAGGATATCATCCTTCATGATTCTGATCTTTTTATCATTACAGCCGGGAATGGGATTAATAAGAAAAGCATTTTTGCCACAACATGGGATTCTGTCTCTGTTATAGGAGGCTTATTGAAGATCCGTTCCATCGGAGATGCCCTTTTTTGCTCTGGCTTCACATGCAACCTCCTTATATCTTTGAATAATGGGTTAACATGGGAAGAAATAGCTGATTGTCCATATATTGAAGACATGGAAACGGTTGATAGTTGTTTATTTATAATGGATTATTACCTGCTCCGCTCAGTCGATTATGGTGAAACCTGGACAAATGTTAACCCATCATTTAGTTCTGAACCCTTACAACATATTTATGCCCAGGAAGGAATATTGTTTTGCGAAATAAACAATGTGGATTCTATTTTCAAAAGCGAAGATTATGGTGAAAGTTGGACCTCATTCCCAATAACAGGAATGGAAGGATATATCCGTGATATATATGCCTTTGATGAAAAACTATGGATAGGGAGTGGCGAAGGAGCTTATGTGTATGATAACAATGCACTCACCTGGAACAAGATACAGGATTCTTTGCCAGAAAACAGTTATGTTAATAGTTTTTATGAAGATTCAGGAATGTTATATTGTTGTACAAACCACGGCTATTTCGGTTTTAATGCCCAGGATTCAATTTGGGTGAATAATAGTGAAGGGCTTGAAAGCCGCGCATGCTGGGCTGCATGCCGGGTCGGTAATTCAATTTACCTTGCAACAGATTCGGGTCCTTTTATTAAATCAGAAGGTGAAGACTGGCTTCCTGATTATGATGATTTATTCGGAATTCCTGTCACTCAGGTGTTTGTTGTAGGATCAAGGACTTATGCCTTAGCAAAAGGAAATATATATTATTCAGATGACATCCCGAATGGTTTTGAAATATTGGAAACCCAGGATTATTGTCAGCCCCGGCAAATGATCGTGACCGATACTTCATGGTACCTCGGATCAGACTGCGGATTCTTAATATCAATCGATTCAGGCCAGTCATGGACAGCTCAGAATGCAGGAATTGAAGGTATAACAATATTGGATATCGCTTTGACCGATCAATACTACTTTGCGCAATTGGGTGTGTGGGGAAGTCCATTATTCAGGACCAGAGTTGATTCGATTGCATGGGAAAAAGTACCAAATGAAAGGATTTCAACGGATGTGGGAGATATCGATGCTATCAATAATGTGTTATTTGCCCGTTCATTTGCCTATGATAGTCTTTATAAATCGGAGGATTACGGGACAACTTTTGAAGCCATACTTGATGCAGGAGATGGTACGGCATATTTTTTCGTAAAAGATGACAAACTCTTCATTCTCAGGGGTTACGAAAATGTGGTCTATTCTGATGACTATGGCCTTTCATGGCAGATATTGATCTCAGATCTTGAAAGTGATTATATCTATTGTATGGATATTACGGGCAATTTAGAAACAACTGTAATAGGGGGTTTTGTTGGCCCATGGGACCCGGTGAATTACCTTTCTATGTATTCTCCTGATCACCCCTATGGAGAAGATATCATAGAGAACCTGCCCCCATATCAATGGTCTACTATCAATCAGGTGTTGTTTGATAACGGCAGGATCTATGTTTGCCCTTCTTCAGGAGGTTTATGGTACAGGGATGACCTTATGGTTAATATCAAAGAAGATGATTTAAGTAAGAAACAACCTTCTGATTCTTTAAAGATATTTCCAAATCCGGTCAGCAATTATCTGACCATGGTTTTACAGGAAAAGGGCGGCCAAAGCGAGTATTTGATCTTTGATCAACTGGGACAGATGATGAAAAGGAATCTCTGTGAAAGGGACAATTCCGAAACAACCTTTGATGTATCCGGTTTCCCGCAGGGGGTTTATTTTATTGTGATCAGAAATAGCAAAGGTATTTTGCAGGCCGCGAAATTTGTTAAGGTCGATTAGGCTGATTTGGAGTTTGCCGGCAGTTCTCTCGCTTCGCCCGATATGACGTTCTTTGGAATAACAATGAATGGAAGAGGGTGTTTCAAAAGGCATCTATGTCATAAACCAAACAGATTCCTCGCTTCGCTTCGGAATGACGTAATATACCCTGATAGAAAGCGGCGCGGCAAATAAACAGATTCCGTGTCACTTCGCTCCCCGGAATGACGACGTCGAGCTGGAGAACAAAAGCGGCGCGGCAGTTAAGGACAATGCTTTTAGTAAATATTCTGCATGCCGCGCCGCCTTTTTTATTTTTTGCAGCTTATCGTCATTCCGAGTTTTCAGACTTTTTACAAACTCCACCATGTAAGATGACAAGAAATCTAGTAGAAAACAATTGAACTTAACTATCATGGGTTTAGGTAACCGAAAATGTGGTTTTACGAAACCACTCTGGAGGAGTGTAATATGAATAGCAAGAACGGGGAATAGGATGAAAAGCCCCTCCCTTTGATGATATATCTCATTGAATATCAGTTTCACAGGGAGGGGTTGGGGAGGGAAAAGGATTGGACGATTTTCGATTTTCGATTGAACGATTTTATAATTTTTCATCATTGAGAAATGCAAAATGAGAAATGCGCAATGAGAAATGAATATTTTCCCCTCCCCTTAATCCCCTCCCATGCCAATTTCATCTCAAGAATATAGATTCTCGCGGGAGGGGAAAAATATATTATGATTTCACGTCAGCTATTCATATTGCACTCCTTCGGAGTGCTGTTGCTATCAGATAGTCAGTTAGTTATATAACTATTCATTGGCAGCGCAGCGAGGAACCTGTTAGCCTGCTCCGGAATACAGCAACGAAAGATAGGTTCGCTCATGTATTACAAATTAAAAAAAATAAAACATTCTTCCTTGAATATCGTTTATATTAGAAAATGATTTTAAGATGAAATCAAAAATATTTTTTACCTTCATTTTACTTATCCCGCTGATAAATTTAGCCCAGAATGAAATGAATTATAACAAACTTACACCACAAGAAGAATATGTGATCCTTCACAAAGGCACAGAAAAACCGGGGACCGGCAAATACTTGGATTTCAATGAAAAAGGGACATATACGTGCAAGCAATGTAATGCGCGCTTATATAAATCTGAGGATAAAATCGATTCCCATTGCGGCTGGCCGGGTTTTGATGATGAAATCGGCGGGGCTGTGAGACGGATCCCGGACAGGGATGGAAGACGTACCGAGATCGTATGTGCAAATTGTGGCGGACACCTGGGCCATGTTTTCATCGGCGAAAAATTAACGGATAAAAATACCCGCCATTGCGTAAATTCCATTTCCATGAACTTTATTCCGGCTCAGCAAAACGTGGAAACTAATACAAATCGGGCAATTTATGCCGGGGGATGCTTCTGGGGCGTCGAGTACTTTATGCAGCAAAAGAAAGGCGTTATTTCAGTTACCTCAGGTTACACCGGTGGGCATTCGGATAATCCAACTTATAAACAAGTCTGTCATACCAACACAGGTCATGCCGAAGCCGTTGAAGTGGTCTTTGATCCTTCAAAAGTCACCTATGAAGAACTGACCAGACTGTTTTTTGAGATACATGACCCGTCGCAAATCAACCGCCAGGGTCCTGATATCGGCGATCAGTACAGGTCTGAAATTTTTTATCTGAATGAAGATCAGAGAATAGTAGCGGAAAATCTGATTCATATTCTAAAAAGAAAAGGCTTCAGGGTGACCACAAAAGTTACGAAAGCCACAACTTTCTGGCCGGCAGAAGAGTATCACCAGGACCATTACGAGCACAAGGGAACGCTGCCTTATTGCCACGGATATACTAAAAGATTTTGAATTTTGAATTTTAAATTTTAAATTAATTTAGAATTCAGAATTTAAAATTCAGAATTACATCTGACCGCCGACCGCTGACTTTTTTCTATCTTCGCTCCATGAATAAAGCCCCCTCCCTCACCCGCTCTGCCAGCATCTCGCTAAGCATGTTTATCTATGTTCTTGCAATATTTTCAGCTATCCTCACTGCCAGGCTTTTCTCTCAGTTCCACCCGCTGATCATGATCGCCGCTGCTGACTTTGCGGCTACTTTAGTGGTGTTTTTATTTTCCCTGGCATCGAACAATTCCTCTGTTTATGACCCATACTGGAGCGTTAAACCCATCGTGATCGCGGTGGCTTATATTTTTGTTTTCCATCTGGAAAGTATGAATGTCAGGCAATGGCTGGTTTTATCCGGCACTATGCTCTACGCACTGCGCCTCACATCGAACTTTTACCGCGACTGGCCCGGGTTCAACCATGAAGACTGGCGGTACATCAGGTTCAGGATGAAATTCGGAAAAGCATACTGGCTTATCAGTTTCCTGGCCATCCACCTTTTCCCGACCATCATGGTTTACCTGGGATGTATGGCCATATTGCCGGTTTTTTCAAACAATGCTAATCCTTTGAACGGATGGGATATTTTTGGAACGATCGTGCTGTTTGGATCCGTAGTGTACGCATTTATCGCCGATGAACAATTGAGGAGGTTTCGCAATAAGCCGGTCAATAAAGGAAAGATCATTACCGGCGGACTCTGGCATTATTGCCGCCACCCGAATTATTTAGGCGAGATCAGTACCTGGTGGGGATTGGCAGGGTTTGCAATTGCTTCTGGATGTGAATATTGGTGGACCCTGTCAGGACCTTTAGCAATTACCCTGATGTTCCTGTTTGCCAGCATTCCGATGATCGAGAAGCGACACCTTGAAAAAAGGCAGGGATATGGGGAATATATTGCAAGCACACCGATGCTGCTGCCAATTAAGTTAAGGAAATAGATCATGCCAAACGGGTAAATCCGTTTGTTATGATAAATTACAATAATGAAAAAAAAGCAATCAGAAATTTTCAGAACTGATTTAACCGACGGATTCACCCGTCGGAGCATAAAAAAGAACCGACGGATATACCCGTCAGAGCATGAAACAGGAACCGACGGATTCACCCGTCGGTTAAAGTTAATTTCAATTTATGCTTTTACCTTACTTCTGCCGGTATTAGCAATTTCCCAGCAAGATTACCGCGTCTTTCCCGACGTCGTTTACGGGCATAAAGCGGGAATGGCGCTTACTTACGATGTTTTTAAGCCTGTTGATCCGGCCAACGGAGCTGGTATCATCCATATCATCAGCGGTGGCTGGAATTCCAGGTATTACCCGCCCGATTCAGTAGCGGCCAATTACAAGCCGTTTCTTGATGCGGGTTTCACCGTTTTTGCGCTCAGGCATGGCAGCAACCCGCAGTTTAAACTGCCCGAAACGGTCGATGACATCGTGCTCGGAGCATGGAATATTCATGAAAATTCAGAGAAATTTAATGTTGATCCTGCCCGCATAGGTATTTTCGGAGGCAGCTCGGGTGGTCAGCTTGCCCTGATGGCAGGGCTTTCAGGCGAGAAACATCCTGTCAGTGCAGTAGTTGCTTTTTTCGCTCCGGCAGATCTCAGGGGTATGCCCGATTTTATAAAAACCATGATCCCCGCCCTCGACTTCGATTCGACACTTGCTGCCGGAGTCTCACCGATCCTGTTTGCAAGCCCTGACGATCCGCCGACCCTGCTCATTCACGGCGATAAGGATTTTGTCGTCCAGCTGTGGCAATCTGAAAGAATGTACAAAGCCCTGCAGGAAAATCAGGTCGTTTCAAAACTTGTTGTTTATGAAGGGATGATGCATGGCAACAGCTACGGGGCTAAAGGAAAATATTACGAGGAAGCTACTGCTGAGATGATCAGGTGGTTTGAGCAACATCTTACTGAAATAAATATAACGGAATAACTATGTCCCGAACCATACTTATTACAGGTGCAACTTCAGGAATCGGCAAAGCTACCGCATACCGGTTTGCAAGAGAAAATGACAGGCTCATCGTGACAGGAAGACGAAAAGGACTGCTTACCGCTGTTGCAAAAGATCTGAAGAAAAAATTCCAGGCAGAGGTTTATCCTCTTTCTTTTGATATCCGGAAAAAAACTGAGGTAGAAAGAAACCTGGACAGTTTGCCTGAGGATTGGAAGAACATCGATATCCTGGTAAATAATGCAGGGCTGGCAGCAGGACTCGATCCTGTGAACCTCGCCAGCACCGATGACTGGGATGTCATGATCGATACGAATGTGAAAGGTTTGCTTTATGTTTCCAGGAAAATAATTCCCTGGATGATAAAGCAGGGAAGCGGGCATATTTTCAACATTGGTTCTATTGCCGGCAAAGAGGTTTATCCCAAAGGCAGCGTATATTCAGCTACCAAACATGCAGTCGATGCCCTGACCAAAGGCATGCGCATCGATCTTCTGCAATTTGGGATCAAAGTAACCCAGATCAGTCCCGGCGCTGTTGAAACTGAATTTTCAAAGGTCAGGTTTAAAGGAGATCTGGAAAGGGCAAAATCGGTATATAAAGGATATGAACCACTTCAGGGTGAGGATGTTGCAGAAATTATTCACTTTATTTCCGCTCTTCCGGCAAGGGTCAATGTCAATGATATCGTGGTGATGCCTCAGGCGCAGGCCAATGCAACAACTTTTCATAAAATATGATTTTTTTCTTGCATTTTTAATTTCAAGATTATTACTTTTGGGACTCGTTTTAATCCTGTTGGGTTAATTCCCCGCCCCTTGGGGCGAAAGTATTATAACCGACGGGTTAACCCGTCGGTTAAAACGATACCCCGCTGCTTGCGGCGGGGAGCTTCATATAGAAATTAAAAAGGTATATTTGCGCACTTTTTATATCCCAAATTACACCACATGGAAGTTACCAGGCTATTTGATCTCCTTCCTTATTATAAGAAAAATTTCAAACCGAAAGATGATGTACTTGCAGGTAAAGAAGGCGGAAAATGGGTAAAATACTCCATTGATCAGTATATAGATGCAGCCAATAATATCAGTTATGGCTTACTTCAACTGGGAGTCAAACCGGGCGATAAAATCGCTACCATTTACAATAACCGGCCGGAATGGAACTTTCTCGATATGGGAATCCTGCAGATCGGAGCCGTACACGTCCCGGTTTATCCTACAATCAGCGAATCAGATTACAAATACATCCTCACACACTCAGAGGTTAAGTTTGTTTTTATCTCAGGCAAGGATATCATGCGCAAGATCGAGCATATCCTGCCTGAAATTCCTGCTATCCTGGGAGTATTTACCTATAAACCAATAGATGAGGTCCGGCTTTTGGATGAACTGATTGAAATGGGAAGAGCCCATCCAAAACCGGAAAAGGTTGAAATGCTGAAAGCCGGCATAAGTCCTGAAAACCTGGCAACACTGATCTATACATCCGGGACCACCGGTTTTCCTAAAGGAGTGATGCTGACACATCAGAATATCCTCAGCAACGTGATGGGCGTAAAGCATATTTTCCCTGTCGATGAAAGCTGTAAGGGTTTGAGCTATCTCCCTCTCTGCCATGTTTATGAAAGGATGGACATTTATACCTATCATTACATAGGCTTGTCCATTTATTATGCGGAAAACATGGGAACGATTGCCGACAACATCCGTGAGGTCAGACCTGAGATATTTACAACCGTTCCCCGCCTTCTTGAGAAGGTTTACGACAAGATCATTGCCAAAGGAAGCCAGCTTAAAGGCTTTAAAAAAGGCGTTTTTTACTGGGCCGTCAGTTTAGCTAACCGTTACGAACTCGAAGGCAAAGGCTGGCTTTACCATGCCCAGTTAAGGCTTGCAGATAAGCTTGTTTTTACGAAATGGCGCGATGCGCTTGGAGGAAGGGTGCGTGTGATCGTTTCCGGCGGCGCTGCCCTTCAGCCCAGGCTGGCTAAAATATTTACCGCTGCCGGGATCCAAATCCTGGAAGGCTATGGCCTCACGGAAACCTCGCCGGTTATTGCTGTCAATACACTTGAAAAAGGTGGACGTATGTTCGGCACAGTAGGAAAACCTCTGAACAATGTCGAAGTCAGAATAGCTGCTGATGGAGAGATTCTTGTAAAAGGATCCAATATCATGATGGGTTATTTTAAGGACCCTGAAATGACGGCCCAGGCTATTGAACCTGATGGCTGGTTCCATACCGGGGACATAGGAAAACTGGAGCCCGAAGGGCATCTGCGCATCACCGGCCGGAAGAAAGAGATATTCAAGACATCGCTCGGAAAATATATCAGCCCTCAGTTACTTGAAAATAAATTTAAAG
>Ga0247841_10007223_pt1 | contig 16621 bp, 11 predicted proteins | sample LaCruzMarch2015__2_FD_192410 | JGI IMG/M metagenome (GOLD analysis project Ga0247841, IMG submission 192410) | Freshwater microbial communities from meromictic Lake La Cruz, Castile-La Mancha, Spain - LaCruzMarch2015_18m | ecosystem: Environmental > Aquatic > Freshwater > Lake | place: Spain... | reverse complement strand
TCTAAAACTCAGGAAGACACCTCTTACTCTACTAACCATGTAGTCATAATCGGTAACTTAGATCCATCTAAGATCTACCATCTAAGAGCTGTCTCTCGTGATAGAGCAGGCAACACTACAAACTCTGAAGATAATGCCGTCATTACCAAGAAGCCAAGCGAATCAGCCTTTAACTTAATTATGCAGTCGCTGACTAAAGCATTTAGTTGGTTAAAGATATTTAATTAAAGAGTGATATAATGTAACCATATAAGTTGTTGAGAGGGATTTTTATGTATGAAGAGGAACATCGAGAACCAGGTTTCGTAGAACCACCAACCAAAAAACCGAGGGGATTCGAAAAAATAAAACTCTATTTAAAGCAGCCTAAAAAAAGAATTCTGGTTTATTGTATGGTAGGGCTCATTGCCATAGTCGCTGTCGGGTACTTTCTTTTTTTTAGAAATAATAATTTTTCCATTTCAAACATTTCAGCTAAAAAAGACTCTCCCATAAAAGAAGTTGAAATGACATACGAAGCCCCACTTGATGGCGTCAAAACAGATTTAGCCTCCTCTCTGAGACACCCTCTCGGGGCCATAATTGAAAATCATCCTGACGCTAGACCACAATCTGGACTAAGCAAAGCCAGCATTCTTTACGAAGCCATGGCTGAGGGTGGTATTACTAGATTTTTAGCTATTTTTGGAACTAACGAAGCCGAGAAAGTAGGACCAATTAGATCAGCAAGAACGTACTTTGTAGACTGGTCAAGAGGATATAGTGCATATCTTGCCCATGTTGGTGGCAACATTGACGCGCTAGATCAAATCAAATCTGAAAGCGTTTTAGACTTGGATCAATTTAGATATTCTGCTGCTTACTATCGCGATAAAACCGTAAAAGTTTCCAGCGAGCACACCGTATATTCCGCGACCGCTGATTTAAGAACACAAGCCGAGAAAAATAAATACACCACCACAAACAATTTCAAAGTGTTTACATTCAAAGACGATCCCGCAAAAGAATCGCCGGAATACATAGCTCTACCTGAATCTCAAAAAGTCGTAGTTGACTACTCCTCCGCACAATATAAAGTAACTTTTGATTATGACAAAGCCACGAACTCATATAAAAGAACACAAGCAGGTGTGGCTCATACCGATCGAGCAACTGGCGCTCAGCTTAATCCAAAAAATATTGTTGTTATGACAGTCAAAAAAACCAATATCACAACCAGAATTAATGAAGCTGGACTAAAAATGGACACCGTTGGTACCGGTAAAGCAGTAATCTTTATTGACGGCAAATCCATTACCGGGACTTGGAGTAAAACCTCAAAAACAGATAGAGAGGTATTTCTAGACAGCAATGGAGCAGAAATCGTATTCAATCGCGGGCAACTAATGATCTGTGTGATTGCCCCAGATTCAGTTTTGACAGTTGACGGTGTAAAAATTTAATCATAAATTTATTAATTATTTCGTAATTCGAACTTCGAAAATCGAGATTCGATGATAGGAGCAGCATGGCAAAGATACAAGATGTTGATGCAATGGAAATTTTAGACTCTAGAGGTAACCCAACAATCGCCTGTACAGTAACCTTAGATGATGGCTCAATTTCAACGGGCAGAGTACCTTCTGGGGCATCCACAGGCGAACATGAAGCCCTTGAGCTAAGAGATGATGACCCAAAATACTATAACGGAAAAGGTGTAAAAAAAGCTGTCGGCTTTATCCAAGATATCATTAAACCGGCAATAATCGGCATGGATGCAAACGATTTGGCCGCAGTCGATAATAAAATGATTGAGCTAGACGGCACTCCAAACAAAGCCCACTTAGGCGCTAACGCCATGTTGGGAGTCTCTATGGGAGTTGCCAAAGCAGCGGCTAGAAGTCAAAAGATAGAGCTATACGAATACTTAGCCAATCTTATCGGCGCAAAACCAGAGAAATGGACCCTTCCAATACCATTTTTAAATATTTTAAACGGTGGCAAACATGCTGTTGGCTCAACAGACTTTCAAGAATTTATGATAGTTCCAATTAAATTCGAAAGTTTCTCTTTGGCTCTTCAAGCAGGCACAGAAGTTTATCACTGCTTAGGAAAAATACTAGAAGAGAGAAGTTATCAACCACTACTTGGAGACGAGGGTGGATATGCTCCAGCACTATTTTCCAACGAACAAGCAATGGAGCTTTTGATGATGGCGATTAAAGAAGCTGGCTACACCGCCGGCGAAGACATATTTATTGCCCTAGATCCTGCGGCATCCAGATTTTACTCTGATGACATGTATCAGCTTTACAGAGAAAACAGAGCCTTGACTACCGGTGAGATGATTGATTTCTACGCTAAATGGTCAGAGAAGTTCCCAATTGTTTCCATAGAAGATGCTTTGGCTGAAGATGACTGGGAAGGCTGGAGCGAGATTACGAAACGTCTCGGGGACAAGATTGAACTCATCGGCGACGATCTGTATGCTACAAACATCGACCTGTTAAAGAAGGGGATTGAGCACAACTCTTCGACTGGAATTTTAATTAAACCAAATCAGATTGGCACCTTAACCGAAACCTTCCAGACCATAAAGATGGCTCAGCAATCAGGTTTTAAAATAATAATCTCTCATCGCTCGGGGGAGACCGAAGATAGCTTCATCGCCGATCTAGCCATCGCCTGCGGTTGTGGCGCCTTAAAAACCGGCGCACCAGCAAGAAGTGAACGAACTACCAAGTATAACCGAATACTAAAAATAGAGCACGACCTCAAAGACAAGTGCCAGTACGCTAAATGGGACAGCTTCGACCTGACTAAATGATTTCCCTTAATATTATCTATAAAAAAACACCAGTTTAAAACCTGGTGTTTTTTTGGCATATCAACATCTGAACAAAAATTGATCACTAAAATTGACATTATTAGAAAAATATGTTATAAAAGAAGTGATCTGAATTCGTGTACTACGAACCAGATTGCAGAGCTCCCATAGACTTTATGGCTCTCTTGCCAGAATCCCCGCATCTCCTTTGTGGGGAGCGGAAGAGGTGACAGAATTGAAAACCAACATGAAATCATTGAGTAATGTATGGGCAACCCGCTCAGACATTGTCATGATCGTCGCCATCGCCATGATGATAGCCGATCCCCTGAGAGTTCTCCCCCAAATGTTCAACGACATCTACGGCGGAGCCACCAACGAGGGGTACAACCTCACCATCGGTATTGCTGATATCATCGGCATTGCGGTCTTCGCCCTGATCCGGCCAGAACTTTGGTCAATCGTGTGCATGACTAGCGGCCTTGTGATTGGCTTAGCCGCCAAATCACTGGGCGCACCGGCATTGCCAGGCTGGTTCCTAATGTTCGCCCCGTGGGTGATTAGGAATTGGCGACATGTCACTTTCTCTTCAGTCGAAAAACGTTACATGTGGATCGCTTTTCCCGCAGTTTTCGGTATCTGGGCCACCCTGCTGTTTACGGGCCATATCGTTGACCCAACCATGCAGGGACCGCACAGCGTTGGCTGGGTTTACACAACCAACAACGACCCCGTGACAGTAGATAGCCCTGTCCAGGCGACAATTCGGCCAGGCGTCTATCTAACAAGGCGAGTACGTTCGATCAAGGGGGAAAGCGTAACCCTATCGGCCGACAACCCAGACTTTGGGGAACTGTCCGAAGACGAACTGCTAACCGTCCCGGTCTCTTCGATCAAGCCAATTGCCTGGACATTCTCCCCAAGGAGACTAGTGAAGAGTTACGGTTCCAAAACCGAACAAGCAAGAAACAGCTTCGAGTTCCACAACGCTGTTTCCGAAATCGGTTGCTATCTGGTATCGGCCAAGAGCGACCATGTGCTAGTTCTCCACCCCTCTGGAGAGATCAAGAGGATCGAAGGCAAGTACCAAACTCATACTAGTACCATTCTGCGGCTGGTAAGAGATGGCGTCACCTGCCTGGTCGACCTGAAGATGCCAGACAGTGCATACGTACAAACAGACGCGCTGTTAATGTCTTGGTACGGGCCATCGTACTCGAGAGACATCACAATCAAAGCCAAGAGGGCTATGTATGGCGTCGAATTTAGCTTGCCACACGGACAAAAGCTATTCATCCGAGCCCTGCTACCGCCCGAAAGCGCCAAACAGTAGCCAACCGAACCCTTGTCATCTGCACTAAACTGCATAATGGCAAGGGCTTTTTTTATTTCAAAATAAATGCAAAATTTGTTATAATAATAAGGTACAATTAAACATTGAACAAACATGAGCAGGAGGGTTTTAGCAATCACAATTTGTCTGGTCTCATTTTTGACTATATTCTTAGTCTATTTTGGCTTTATAGGCAAAAACAACAAAACCATAAATTCTAAGACTGAAGCAGCTAATGGTACTTCGACTGTTGATACTCAGGATAATTGGCAAAGTGGTGAATCAATCGTAGTCGATAGCACATCAACCCCTGGATCTATCAAAATACCCACGCCAACAGTTGAAAGCTATGAGGCCAATGATAGTCAAATTGATCTGGGGGATATGTGGACAAATATTGTTGATGAAAGTCTTATGACAGGAGCTCAATTCACAAATGTTGCCACTCCTGATGGTATATATTATTTGATAGATTTTAAGATAAATGTTAATTTCAACAAAGCTCTAGTCTATACTATTTGGAATAATCCTTACCCCGAACAAGGCGACCCAGAACCTATCTCAATCGTAGCCGGAATCGACTATTGGAATGGTTCTACCTGGACCAATGTGGCATCTGGACCACTTATAAATAACGATTGGACTACATATAACTTTAGCGACTCAACTGGTTCAAAAATCAGAATTAGACATATATCCGGAAATTCTACTGGTGCCTGGGATGGTATCAGAGAATTTGAACCTTTCTATGGCAGTACTGAGCTGTATGACATTCCTACATCATTAAAATCCGTCCACACCTCCTCCTCCACCCAACTAGATGCTGGGGCACACGATACAGTTAATTGGACTACCTTTGTCCCAGATGGCACAAATCCAAATGGTAATACTTCAATGGCTTTTAGATTTAGAACCAGTCCAGATTCAACTACCTGGTCGGCTTGGAGTGCTAGTACTCCATACTCTGCATCAATTAGCCTAGCTGGCTTGACTCAACAACGGTACTTACAAGTAGAAACCACATTAACTAATACTGATGGAGCAAGTACGCCAACATTAAATAGCTACACCGCTAACTATGACTACATCGATGCTCCAGCTGAAACCTGTTCAGATGGCATACAGAACCAAGATGAAACTGGAGTTGACTGTGGTGGCAGTATTTGTGATGCCTGTCCTGTAGCTCCCACCTGTTCCGATGGCTCTCAAAATGGCGATGAAACAGGTCCAGATTGTGGTGGTTCCTGTCCAGCTTGTGAAGTACCACCCACTTGTAGTGACACTATTCAGAACGGAAATGAGACTGGCCCTGACTGTGGTGGAAGTTGTCCGGCTTGTGCTCCCGACGAACCAGACCCCACCTGCTCTGACAATATACAAAATGGAGACGAAACTGGAGTGGATTGCGGTGGTAGTTGTGGAGCTTGTAGCGAACCATATATCTGTCCAGCCGAGCCAGTCATGGGTTGTTATGCCAAAGCCCAGGATGACGTAGACTCCTGTATCGCAAACATTCCAGAAACTACATCATGGCAAGATAGAAACACCGCCAGTGAAGCGTGTAGAAACAACTACTGTTCGGAACTTCGCGAGTGTGAAGATAAATGCGGTAGTGGTAACGATGCTGCAGAAGAGAATGTTTATGTGCTTACTCCGAACGGCGGAGAAAGCTATCAACTGACTAAACAGATGACCATAAATTGGGCTTGGGGAGTTTGGGGCAGAATTCCCAACCTCAGCAAAGGCGAAAAGTCAGCTACCAACGATGCTCCGATTGGTGTGGTTCTCTCAACCGATGGTGGTCGTACTTACGATAAATTTTTAGAGATGCTTTTTCCCAAAAACATGCCTGGTGAATTAAATAATACGAATAACAGCTACACACAATACGTCGCACAGAGATATGGTGGCATTAAACCATACACTTCATACCATGCCTATGATCCAGACTTTATGAAGTCTAGTGGTTACTATTCACAAACTTTAAATATTCCTGACTCAGTAAGTCTAGTCTCTGATAATGTTAGGATTAAGCTAGAGCCAGTTATCTTCAATTGTGCAATTATGTATACCCCAGATGAATCGGACAACAACTTCAAAATCACTGCAGGTCCAGTCACTCCACCAACACCAAGCAGCATCTCCATCTCCGCCTCCCCAGATGAAGCTTACTTACAACCAAGTCAGACTCAGCAATACTCTGCTACAGTAATTAATCAAGAAGGCGTAGATATTACCGCTTCCTGTCTGGTTACCTGGTCTATGCAGACAGCTACTGCTGGTAGTATTAACACCAGTGGTCTTTTGACTGCTTCTGGAACAGCCGGGACATGGAGTAACGCAGTTAGAGCAACCGCTAACTGTTCCGGTCGCTCTGACTTTGAACTATTAACCTTTGTCACTACTAATGAAGCTAGAAGATTAGAATACGCTTGGGCTAACCCTTGGAGTACCAACGTTAAAGACCCAGTTAAGGATGCAGCTTTTGACGTTTGGGGCTATGATCAGTTCGGATTGCGTTTAACTTCGGCTAACTATTCATTCTCTCTACTAGATAGTCGCATCGGCAGTATTCCAACTAACGGTAGGGCTGTAAATATTGCTACTTCAAACAACTACGGTTGTTACCCCAACAAGATCAAAGGAACTGCTTCGTACAACGGTGTAGAGAAGAGTGCCTTCGGTTCAATCTCTATCTTCCCGGCAGATTATGCACTAAATAGCAGTGGTACTGGCTGTAGTGGAGAGAAGATCTCACTAGCCGAGAAGATCTTCGCTGCCATCACCGGAGTTAAAGGCGCAAGCGCAGCTACTGGACAAGTTTTTACTTATGTCTCTTACGGTGCCACCAGATACCATCGACCCGGTCAGATTACCCAGTTTGCAGGTGTACCCAGAGATCAATTGGGTAACTATGTTAGTGGCATACCGGTCCAGTACATCTTAAAGAACCCTAGCGCTGGACAGTTATCTAGCAACGGTATATTTATTGCTACTACCACTACCGGCAATTACTTTGGAGCAGTAGAGGTTAAGGCGACCCAAGGCGACAAGGTCATTACTAGAACCTTTGATGTCATTGTGACGACTGCAGTGAGACAAGCTAGATCAATATTGACTTGGGGGCCGACTGGATCAAGCGAACTAACTACAAATCGAATACTCAAGATGTGGAAAGGCTCAAGCTATACCTTCTACAGCCAGCTAATAGATCAATTTGGCGATGTTATTAGCACTAGAACCACACTAGAAGATGTCTCCGGACAAAACTTAGTTAATATTGAAGGTTACAATACCTTAACAGCCAACAATACTGAAGGATCATTTAGCAATGCTCTTAAAACTACCTACGACATAGACAAGATTAATCAAAGCATTAGCCGCGAAGAGGACAAGATTGACGGTAGTTCACCGACTATTTACCTGACGCTAGATATTAATGATAAAAACAATGATCCGAAAGCCTGCATTAAAGCCGGCGATAAAGTTTGTGATCCACTTGATCCAAACTGCACCACTCCATGCACTGGGGAAGATTGTGTGACTACCTGTACTGATTGCAATCCACCCTGCATCGGACCGTTGTGTGACGTGGAGGATTTCTTTGATGATATATCTGGAGCCACTAAAAGCCTTATCGCTCTGTTAGCTGCCCTAGTCGGTATTGCCATGTTACTCTTAACTTCTCTTTTATCTGCTATTACAAACATCTTACCCTTCCTAAACAACGGCGGTCTCTTCTCCTTCTTCATGAAAGGCAAAGACAAAAAGAATGCCAAAGCTTTCGTCTATGATGCCTTCTCCGGTCTTCCAATTCCATTTGCTAACATCTTACTCTTAAATCAAGATAAATCAGTTAGCTCCATTGTAGAGAGCGATAGAGATGGTAAGTTTGCCTTGCCAGTAGATCCAGGTGTTACGTACTCCATTATGGTAGATAAATACGGCTACTCTCTCTTCGACAATGAAGGCAGTGAGAAAAACAACTTTCTTAAGTATGAGTTAAAGTTTAGTAACAACTACTTAGGAGATCTCTTTACAGTTCAAGCCAACAACTACTTCTTTGATAAAAATGTACCTTTGGTGCCGAATACTGATGCGGCCAAACTAGTTAGTAGAACCAGATTAGTCACTACACTCATGCGCGTTCTTGTCGCCCTAAACTGGGTCATTATCGCCGTTGGTTTAGCTTTCTCCATTACAGCAGTTTATTATACTCAATCAGTATTTAATATCTGCATCATAGCTCTATACGTTTTACTCTTCTCCCTTTACCTGATCAAATACTTCTTACTTTCAGGTAAAGGCTACGGCATAGTTAAAAGCAACGGCCAACCAGTTGAACTAGCCATAGTCAGAGCACTCAGAGCCAAAGACAACAAACTAATCAAAACTGTAGTTTCGGATAGAAAAGGTAGATTTGGCTTAGCTCTATCGAAAGGCTACTACAAAGTATTCATTAGTAAAGCAGGCTTCAAGCAGGAACGTGATATTGATCTTATAGTTAAAAGCAATCTTAAGCCAGCACACTTAGAAGTTGAGCTAAAAGAGATCGGGCTACCCAAAGAGATGGGAGCAGAGGAGTTGACCGAAACCAATAGAGAAGATACTCAAGCCACAGAATCAGAGATCCCAAATGATTTTGACCAAACTATAACAAGAGGCACCCTCGAAAGCGCTCCACCTGCCACAGAATCTACTGAAATAGAAAATGATCGCTACGCGCACGACGCCAGCGAGATAATCGAGAACTTTGGCAAATAACCTTTCGAACCTTTGTTACTTTATACCTCTATAAACTACATAACCCATTTCCCATTTTTTTGGACAGTTTTACCGTCGAAATTGAATGTAATATAAAACCAAAATGGCCGGAGAAAACCCAGCCATTTTATGTTATTGAAACATACAAACTACTATGGAGTCGGATTCGGTGACGCTGGTGGCATACCTTTACAAACTACATCAAATTCCAAATAAGAAGGCGCGCCAGATACAGTCACAACTCTTTGTGTCTTAGAATCGGTACATCCAGGTACTTTTGCCTTTAAGATTAACGTCCCTGAGCCTACTGGTGCTCCAAAAGTTCCATCACTACCGACGCTCGTCATATTTACAAAATCTATCCCATTCGGTGCGAGCACAAGAATCTGTCCACCTGAGGCGGGCTGGCGGTTGCTGCCATCCGTACTGATTTTGTATACACTTCCAGATATGCCTGACATGCTGCCACAAGAAACTGAGAAATTTGCTATGATCGTTTTGCCTGGAATTAATTTAATAGTTTGTTTGTCTGAATCGGAACAACCATCCACTTTGGCAAAAGCTACTATTGAACTCTCTTCATCAACATACGTTCTCTCGGAAAAAGTACCATCATTCCCAACAATCACAAAAGGCTGAGACTCAGGGACCTCAAGACTGCTGCCGTATAAAACACCGCCAGCCGCTGGTCCCATTTCTTTACCATCATCGTCGTATCTAGTCACTTTGCCCTGAAGAATTGTTTTCAACATCGGAGCAGGAGCAACTGGAGGAGTTCCAGAACCCGATGTTCCCCTAACCTTGTTCCCTCGTGCACTTGACCCTGTTATCGTTGCAGAGCTATTTCCTGGCAGCAAAACTACGCCGATCGTATCAGACTGAGTTCTCGTATCGAAGTTAGCCTTAGTTCCAGATAAAAATGACATATCAGTACCATCGCTTTCACCAAGACAAATCTGATTAGCAGGACAAGCAACAGTTACCTTCAAGGTATAGCAGCCATCTTGCAAGCCAGTTAAAATGAAAGCACCATTAACATCAGTCTTTGCACTTGCAGCGGTAACAACTGATTGTTGAGCGACATCGCAGGCGCTCTTACCAACCAATAATTTATTTCTTTGCACTGCAACGTTAGTAACCGTAGCATTAGCAATTGGAATATTATTCGCATTCAAAAGATAAGCACTCAGGTAATGTCCCGTTGGTGGGGTAGGTGGCACAACAACGATTGGTGGGGTAACAGCATTTGCATTTTTATAGACAACATAATTAATTTTCACAGATTTATCACTACTCGAAGCGCTTAAATCTTTTGACTGTTTTGCGACCGGAGCGACTTTTACGAAAACTTTTTTAGTATAAAGTGTTCCTGCAAGATTCGCCATAGTTGCAATTTTGTAAGTCACACTAAAAGTGTAACAACCGGGTTTTAAATCAGTAAATTGAAATCCACCAGCATTCACATTGCTTACAGGAGTAGTGGTATGCAAAACTGTGACTTTATCTTTTGCGAAAGGTGTTGTATTACACTTTTTGGTCTTACTATTCCAACCATATTGAGGCGATGCGTTGTCAATCGTGGCGCCCATAATTCCGGCAGCCTTTGCGTCCACCACATTTCCGCTCAACATATATGTCGTTGCCGCAGTGTCAGCAGAAATGTAACCATTTTTTACTAAAAAATATGCAGCTCCAGCCAGAATTAACACAGCCGTAATAATCGAAATAAATACTTTCGGTTTTTTAAACCATGCCAAAAAACCAACCTTACTAAAATTTTTATCTTCCATTTTCCTCTCCCCGCTAATTAGAACTGTTAATTTTCAAATTATCCACAATTATTGTACCAAAAAAAACTGTGTGTACAAAGAAAATACCTGAAACTAAATTTTCCATTTCCCATTTTTTTGGACAGTTTTACCGTCGAGAATTATTTCCGCGTGGTGCATGTCTTTCACAATATCCCAATGTATAGCACTGTCATTACCTCCACCATTCTCTTTGTAGGCCATTCCGAGAGCTAAATGAATAGTTCCACCAATCTTCTCGTCAAATAATAAATTCTTAGTGAATTTATTTATCTTAGGATTCATACCAATACCAAATTCACCAACATATGAAGAATTTTTATCAGTCTCTAACATCTCTTTAAGAAAATGCTTATTTTTTGAAGCATCATATTTTACTACTTTCCCCTTCTCAAATTCCAGGTAGATATCTGTAACTTCCCTACCAGCTTCTATGGCCGGATAATCAAATTTAATATGTCCTTCTAGAGATTCCCTAACTGGAGCCATAAAAATCTCTCCACACGGTATGTTGTCACCATCCAAGTCCCCCATTGCTTTTTCAGCGTGTATATCAAAATGAAGATCGACATTTTTCCCAGTCAAATGGACATGCTTGCCTTTCCTGAAACGCTTCAATATTTTATCCATCGTTAGACCTAGCTTTTCCCAATCCTGTAACATTGCCCCGAACATAAAATCTTCAAACTCATCCAGTGACATCTCAGCTTCTTGCGCCAATGCCAAACAAGGGTAGCCAACAGTTGAGCGACGTATTTTATCTCGTTCATTCACAATATAATTAGTAATCGGCCTAGTAATTACTTGCCTGTCCGACATCATTTTAGGATCCACGTTTGTCATCTCACGAGTATTTGTCTCTGTGTCTATTCCTATATAATATTGAGCATGCTTTACAGTGTAGTCAAAAATATCAGGGTAATTCTTAATATGATGCTCTTTAGCATACTTATAAAAAATCGGCCCAAGACCAGGCAAAGTTAGGCGAAGAATAGGATGAGCCCCAGCTTCTAGCACTTCTTTGTAAAGCGCTGTCACAAAATCACTCGCCTCTGTTGAGCCAGAGATCACTACATTTGAATCATGTTTTACTTTCAAAAAATAATTAACAACCAATTTTGCTAATTTTGTGGTTCTTGGATCTCTCGCCATATTGTTATTCCCGTGTAACTAATTATTATCTGCTATTAACATAAGAAAGAAACCTTTAAGGTGTTGGTGGTGTTGGTGGCTTACAAATTAAAGCGGCCACATTGCCCCCACCATAGCCTCTTGTGCCTTCCGGGTCTGGATTGTGCTCTGAAGCTATCACTCTAACATATTTGCCTTTATCCACCCCGTCACAAGCCTGTTCCATCTCTCCAACTGCCCATTCATAAGTACCAGAAGCATCTTTGTACCCTCCGCAATAATAATCATTATCTGACTGATATGGATTACCCCATGGATCTGTTGTTATTTGGTCCATGTATGGTCCATTCCAGTTTTTATACAATCCGTCAGTTTTTATCAAACCAACATACTCTTCGTCAACATCGTATTCCTCTAAGGTATCACCAGTGATATTTTTATTACACAAACTATTAATATGGCCCGGGTATTCTCCCGTATCCAACTTCATCATCTTAATCCCAGTCAAGAATGCTTGAATTTCGCCCTTAGCCTTGGACTTTTTTGAATTCTCAACGACGTTACCATAAGAAACAAGGATGACTGTTGCCAAAATTGCAATGATTGCAACTACTACTACAATCTCAACTAGCGTAAAAGCACGGCTTTTCATTCTCATCACCCCTCCTCCTCGTTATTTGCTAATCACTTTATCGATAATTCCATATTTTGCGGCTTCTGCTGCCCTCATATAGAAATCTCTTTCGGTATCACGTTCAATTATTTTTATGTCTTGGCCTGTATTTTTTGCCAAAATATGATTCATCTCGTCTCTTATCTTTAATATTTCCTCAGCTTGGATTTTTATATCTGAAGCTTGACCCTGTGAGCCACCAGATGGCTGATGAATAAGAATTCTAGAATTTGGCAAGGAAAATCTTTTACCCTTTTCTCCGCCAGCAAGCAAAAAAGCTGCCATAGATGCCGCAAGTCCAACACAAATTGTTGAAACAGGAGATTTGATGTACTCCATAGTGTCATAAATCGCCATACCCGAATAAACCTGTCCGCCTGGTGAATTTATATACATTTGGATATCTTTTTTCTGATCTTCAGAATCTAAAAAGAGTAATTGTGCAACTATAGTATTTGCCGTGGCATCATCGATCGGACCACCTAAAAAGATGATGCGATCTTTCAAAAGCCTAGAATAAATATCGTAAGCTCGCTCCCCTTCAAGAGTTTTTTCAATTACAGTTGGTATTAGATATGACATATATATTCCTTTATCATTAATGTGGAGATATCTTACCACATTCAAAATCACTCTTCAATGTTAAGCTGCGACTAGCTCTATCTTGGGCCGGGAACGCTGAAATTGATATACGCCATACAAAATTATAAGACAAGATAAAATTAACATAGCAACAAACGGTGACGTCAAATCTGCCAAACCACCCACGAATAATGTAGGAATCGACAAGGCTAGGTTAGTCAGCATTGTAGACAATCCAAACACTTTGCCTCTCTCGTCGCTACCGGAATTTAAATGAATTAATGTTTGAGCCGAAATGTAAACTCCGGAGCAACCAATGCCTAGCATTATAATGAAGAAAACATTTAGAGGTCTGGACCATGACAGATCTTGATAAATCTTATAGAAAGAGATAAGCAGTAACGCAATTCCAATCAACATTATGCTAAACTTTGTGATCTTCTTTAGGTCCAACTTCTTAAATTTATCTACCAAGTAGGAGCCAATCAACATACCAAATCCTGCAGGCCCGATTATTGCCGGCCCAATGTATCGTGGATTAATGTGAAGAACTTTTTCACCGAAAGAAGGCATCAGAACAATGAAAGCACCAAGCACCATCCATCCAAAAGCCAACTTAAAGATCGGGTCGATAACTTTCCTGTTGGCCCTTATGCTCTTAATTCCAACTGTCATCTCTCTCCAAATATTTTCCAAATCTTTAGCCAAAGTAGAAATCGAGATTTTTTGAACTTCCTTTTTATCATAATTGCTCATACTATTTGTTGACCAAGTTGCGATTAAGTACAGAAGACAACAAAGAAGAAACAAACCATTAGCCGTCAACACATTTAGCAAAGGTCCCGCAATTGAATACCCTACGATTAAAGTAATGTACATTGTCGTCATAGTTAAAGAGTTTGCACTTACTAATTTTTCCTTTGGCACAATTACCGGGATGGAGGACATTTCAGCAGGTGCAAAAAATTGTGTGATTGAGGAGATTATGAATATTATCTCCAAAACTGCCAAAACGTTATCTTTTGCAACAAAAAGTAGCAAGACCGCCAGAAATCTTAAAAAGTTTGTATAAGTAAGTATGTTTTTAAACTTTAGACGATCAGCCATCACCCCTGAAAAAGAGCCGAAGATAACAGAAGGTATGGCCGAAGCAATTAAGACTAACGAAATCGAAGCGTTACTATGAGTTAGTTCATATATATGCAAAACTAAGGCGAAGTTAAGCATATGCAAGGCGACTTGAGAAGTTATCTGTGAAACCCAGAGTTTAGAAAAATTTTTATATTTTAACACTCCAACAAATGTGTTCGACACTATCCCTCCGCGACTACCAAATAATTTTATGATAGTATTTTGTCGCGTCCTCCGAAATGAAGTTTCACTTGCAAACCTGTAAGTTTTGAAGTGAACCTGAATGTAGGACGGACTTTCAATATATTTTTACTTAACAATTATTTTACGAGCGTCTTTACTAACTTATCCAGCGCTTTTCTGCCAGCATCCTTATCATGTGGGTCAATTTTTTCTTTTTCAATGATCATCCCAAGCATAAGACCAATCCTAACATTCTTTTCAGCTTGATCGTGCATCTCTTTCTCTAGATCGGCAATGCTTTTCTTGATCCCTTCCAAATATTTGTCAAAAGCCAAACCATTTGACTCTACCTGTTGCTTAAAGCCCTCGATCATTCTCTCTGTCTCTTGATGAATCAAAGATTCCGGAGTTTCTACTTTCAAAAGTGGAAGAACTTTCTCGACAACCTCTAATTCAACTTTATTAGAATAATTTTGTTCAAGCTCTAGATTTAGATTATCCAAAATAGCACTTTCTAACTTCTTAACTGTATTGTGACCGAAAGCCTTGGTGAACTCATCATTTAACTCTGGCAAAACAACTTCTTTTAGATCAACTAAAGTTACATGAAATTCTGCATCTTTTCCAGCGATCTCTTTATCATGATAATCTTTAGGGAATTTTATCTTAAATTCTTTCTTCTCCCCTTTTTTCATGCCGACAACTTCTTCTTCGAAACCAGGGATCAAGTTACCTTCGCCAAGAATCATTGGGTGATTTTTTGAGCACATTCTATCAATCTTCACCTTCTTCAAGAATCCATCGTAGTTAATTTCAATTCGATCACCTTTCTTAGCTCCACGTTCGACATCAGAAAAGGTCGCTTTCTGTTTGCGCAAATGGTCAATTATTTTATCTACATCACCATCCTTTACCTCTTCTTTTTTTGGAGCTTTAATCGACAATTTAGAATAATCTCCCAAATTAACAGGTGGCATAATGTCAAACTCAGCTTCATAAATTAGGTTGTCTAGAATTTCAGTCTCATCCAATGAAAACTGTGGTGATTTTTTGATATTCAAATCAGGATTAGAAAGCGGTGAAAGTTTTTCCTGCTTTAAGGCCTCAATATAGCTAGCATTCAGAGCTCTATCAATTCCATCAGCAACCAATCTGTTATGCCCTGCAGCCGCCTCAACTAACTTATAAGGGGCTTTGCCTGGTCTAAAACCATCGATTTTGACACCTTCGGCAATCTTCTCAAACGCCAATCGGTTATGAATCGCTAACTCCTTCGGTTCAACTTCAATTGTCAATTTAATTCTACTTTTTTTAAGATCTTCTTTCGTTACTTTCATGCTTTTCCTATATCAATAGCTAATTAAATAAATAAAATAAATTCCAACAGAATTGGATACAAGACAATAGTATCAAATATCCACACGTAAATAAAGAGGGGGAAATAGTTTATCAAGTTAAAAGTTATCAAGTTAATCAAACATTATCATTGCACAACCTCTGTCATCCCGACCTTGCTGGAGGGATCCCTCTATCTATTTGTAATTCATGTGATTCATATATCTAGAGGAGCTCACAATAGTGCTGCTCCTGCAATTAAAAAAAGCGCTCCCTATAGTTGGGAACGCCGGTAGATCAGATCAGGCTACAGCTTGCCGTGCAACAGCCATTCGTAGCCGATACTCAGCGTTGAGCCGAGCAACGTGCTGAACGCCAAGCACACCCTGGTCGCGATGGACCAACTGCGCCTTCTCGTTACCGTTGGCAAACGATGAACAAAGGTAGTTGCCCGGGTGGTGGGCGGCGGCAGCGACAATGGTCCTTGCCTCATCCGGCATACTGGTCGCCAGATGAATGTAGAGATACCATTGATCTTCACCATTCGACCGCAACGGGGTTTCGCCGATGTCCCCCAGCTCACTGAGACGAGAACAGAGCCATCCAGCGAACCGGCTCGTTGCGGTCCCGTAGATCAGATACCCCAAAGGGTTATCTTTACTAACCATCGAAACACCTCCTGGGTGCTGTCAGATACGAATCAATGCAACAACTATTTATATCACATATTACATATTTTGTAAACACAAACGTTATGTTTCAATAGCTTGGAAACACCCTGATGATAAAATCAGAAGTATGTACACATCAAATCCATTTGCTCCACGTGCACGTATGAACGCTGTGAATAAGGTTCGTTCCGGTTGGGGTATTAG
>Ga0247841_10007221_pt1 | contig 16626 bp, 10 predicted proteins | sample LaCruzMarch2015__2_FD_192410 | JGI IMG/M metagenome (GOLD analysis project Ga0247841, IMG submission 192410) | Freshwater microbial communities from meromictic Lake La Cruz, Castile-La Mancha, Spain - LaCruzMarch2015_18m | ecosystem: Environmental > Aquatic > Freshwater > Lake | place: Spain... | reverse complement strand
CTTTCACCTGTCTTCATTTTTCCGTGAACTTTTGAGACCTTGTAAACTGGACCAGGAAATTCTTCAATAATATTCAGGTAACCTTCCTCAAGGTGTTTGTAATCAAGAGTGGTCGATTCTTCTATAAGGGGATAGACAATATATATCTGGCGGCCTTCACTGATCTGTTTTTTTAAAAACTGATACAACTGAAACCTTTTTGATTCATTCATCCAGAATGTTTTTACAGGTTTACGTCCCGGGGGTAATTCATCAATTACTGAAATATCAAGGTCTCCGTAAAGTGTCATTGCTAATGTTCTGGGTATTGGTGTGGCAGTCATTACCAGCACATGGGGAGCAGTTTCGTTTTTTTTCCATAACCTGGCACGCTGTGCTACACCAAAACGATGTTGTTCATCAATAATGACCAATCCCAGATTTCTGAACTGCACGTTTTCTTCGATGAGTGCATGGGTTCCGATTAATATTTGCATTTCCCCGGATAGCAATTCACTATAAAGCTCTGACCTGATGCCTTTCTTTGTAGATCCGGTAAGTAATCCTATCCTGATTCCTATATCGTCAAGTAATGTCGATATTGAAAAAAAATGCTGATTTGCAAGTATTTCTGTTGGCACCATCAGACATGCCTGAAATTTGTTATCGAGAGCAATCAGCATGATCATCAACGCTACTAAAGTCTTACCGCTTCCAACATCTCCCTGAAGTAACCTGTTCATTTGCCTTCCTGTCCTTAAATCCTGCCGTATTTCTTTAATAACTCTTTTTTGTGCCCCTGTGAGTTCAAATCGCAGGTAATTATTGTAAAATGAATTCAAAAATTCACCAACGACAGGGAATAAATAACCAGATGTGTTTTTTATCCGGTTATTTTTCTGCCTCAGTAATTTAAGCTGTATATAAAAAAGCTCTTCAAATTTCAGCCTGTATTCTGCTTTCTTAAGAAAATCAGGATTTGCCGGAAAATGAATGTTATATAATGCCTCAGTTAAAGAAAGCAGGTTTAATTTTTTAACCAGGTACGAGGGAAGGGATTCAGGTATATCTTTATGAACAAGTTTTATTAAATTCTGAACAAGTTTAAGAATTGTCCTTGATGTTATATAACTGCTTTTGAGTTTTTCTGTTGTGCTGTAATGTGCCTGCATGGAAGCATTGATGTTTTCTTCGTGCCTGGCAGATTCTTCAATTTCCGGATGCGGGATATTTAATTTACCATTAAAAATTGAAGGTTTACCAAATATAATATATTCAACATCGAACTTAAGGCTTTCTTTAATCCATTTCCATCCCGTAAACCATATCAATTCGATGCTGCCTGTTTCATCAGTAAAGTGAGCAACCATCCTTTCTTTCCTTTTTGAACCTTGAGTCTCCAGCCTGGTTATTTTTCCCCTGGTCTGAATAAAGGCTATATTGTGGTCAATCTCCCTGATCTTGTAAAATTTCGTTTTATCAATGTATTTATAAGGGAAATAATAAAGCAAATCTTCAAAAGTGAATATATTAAGCTCATTATTGAATAATGCAGATCTTTTTGGTCCAACCCCGGAAAGGAATTTTATTTCTGCTGATAAATCAAACATAAATATCTTAGTGATACGGACATTGTACAATATAATATGAATGTACAAAAGTAAAAACAAAGTACGTAAAATATATTTTTTAAATGCACGGCTTATACTTTATATTTTTCGCCTTCTTTGCATCAAATATATGTTTTTTCAATGATATTGCCAGTTATTACATTAACGGTAAAATATAAAAATTACCAAGCGATACCGTAATAAATTTACACATAAAACAATATTTTATACTTATGCTTGTTGATAAATAATTATTGCAAATATTTTCTTAAGGACTTTGTCTGTTAAACTAATAAACATGGAATCATTAATAAATTTCGACAAAATATGCAAGAATTATAAGGTGGGAAATGAAATTGTAAGAGCATTAAAATCTATTGACCTTGTAATAAGAAAGGGTGAATACGTAGCAATAATGGGGCCTTCAGGCTCAGGAAAATCAACAATGATGAATATTATCGGATGTCTTGATACGCCCACCAGTGGCCAGTATATTTTAAATGGTACTGACGTAAGTAAAATGACAGATGACAGATTGGCAGAAATCAGAAATAAAGAGATTGGTTTTGTTTTTCAAACATTTAACCTGCTTCCCCGGTATACTTCATTGGAAAATGTGATGCTACCAATGGTTTATGCGGGCAAGTCGAAAAAAGAACGTATTGAACGTTCTCAAGAAATGCTCGAAAATGTTGGTCTGGCTGATAGGGTACTTCATCGTCCCAATGAATTATCAGGAGGCCAGAGGCAAAGAGTATCATTAGCGAGGGCTCTGGTTAATCACCCCTCTATCATACTTGCTGATGAGCCAACCGGTAACCTTGATTCGAAAACCTCTCTTGAGATTATGTCCCTTTTTAAGGAAATCCATCTCAAAGGTAATACTATAATTATTGTTACTCATGAAGAATTTATTGCACAGCATGCCAAAAGGATTATCAGGCTTATGGATGGAGAAATTGAATTGGATATTCCGAATCCCGGTTATGAAAATTAGCCATCGCAAAAATGAAGATTTATACAAAAACAGGCGATAAAGGCACAACCTCCCTGGTAGGCGGCGAAAGAGTAGCAAAAAACCATATCAGGCTCGATGCATATGGAACTGTTGATGAATTGATAGCAAATATCGGATTACTCCGTGATCAGCATTTAAGCAACGAACAGAAAAATTTTCTTGTTCAAATACAGGATGAACTTATGATAGTTGCTTCGCATTTTGCTTCGGGAAATGAGCAGGTATTGAATAAAATGCCTGTTATTAATGAATGGGATATTATTATTCTTGAAAAAGAGATTGACCTTATGGATGAATCTCTTGAACCATTGAAATCATTCATTCTTCCAGGTGGTCACCCTGCTGTTTCAATTTGCCATATTTGCCGTACCGTTTGTCGCAGGGCAGAGCGCGAAGCTTACAAATTATCATGCGAGTACTACGTGGATGAATTAACTCTGAAATATTTAAACAGACTGTCAGATTATTTATTCGTGTTGTCAAGAAAGTTGGCTGCAATTTTTAATGCTGAAGAAATTCCATGGAATAAAATTTTGTAGGTTACATTTTTTTTTACTTTTGCCGAAATTTTTAAAAAAATCAAAAATTATTTATTAGCACATTAATAATCAGGTTAATATGTATTGGACTCTTGAATTAGCATCAAAACTGGAAGATGCTCCATGGCCGGCAACCAAAGAAGAATTGGTCGATTTCGCAATCAGGTCAGGTGCACCTCTTGAAGTTATTGAAAATCTTCAGGAAATAGAAGATGAAGGGGAGATTTATGAGAGCATCGAGGATATCTGGCCTGATTACCCCAGTAAGGAAGACTTCTTTTTCAATGAGGATGAATATTAATTTGTTATTAAGTAAGTTAAGTTGATAAGTAATTTGATTAATTAAGTTAATTTGTTAGAAGTAACATCTATTTTGTGTCTGTCTGCAATTTGATTTCTGCAAATATCTGTTCTGCCAACGCAGTCAATTCAAAAACTCAACAACCAAATAACTGTATCAACTCAATGTTTCAATCAATACAATTGACTTAACTATGGAAAAGACACACAAAACTGCAACATCAGGAAATACAGGGCAAGGCATTCGCTCTGACTGCCAGGTCATTTTTGAACTTGCCAGTGCCGGTGGGATAGAAATCAGCCTGAAAAGCAAAGTTAAGGTTATGTACGGAGATTTAATCCGGGCATTGATATTGAAAGAACTGGCATATTTCGGAATTAAGCATGGAAAAATATCAGTTGAAGATTCAGGGGCTCTTGAGTTTGTGCTGATGGCCAGGATTGAATCCGCGGTAAGACAGTTAATAATGACTGACATGGAGTTCTTACCGGAATTGATACCGGAAAATAATTATTCAACTTCAAAAGAACGATTCAGATTTTCCAGGTTGTACCTTCCCGGGAATACCCCAAGTCTTATGATCAATGCCGGCATTCATCATCCAAATGCAATAATTCTTGATCTTGAGGATAGTGTTGCACCATCAAAAAAAGAAGAAGCACGGATCATGGTGAGAAATATACTGCGTGCCGTAAATTTTTTTAACGCTGAACGGATGGTCAGAATAAACCAGATTCCTAAAGGATTTGATGACCTTAAATATATTATCCCCCATAATGTTCATGTAATCCTGGTTCCCAAATGTGAAAAAGCATTGCATATTCGTGAACTGGAGAATGAAATTGAAAAAATAAAAAAAGAACATGCTGTTATTCATCCTGTTTTTCTTATGCCGATAATTGAAAGTGCATTAGGTGTGGAAAATACATATGAAATTGCAAATGCATCAGAAAATATTGTTGCCTTGGCAATTGGTCTTGAAGATTATACTGCCGATCTTGGAGTAAAACGTACCAGGGAGGGAACAGAATCCATATATGCTCGTACAAGGTTAGTTAATGCATGCAAAGCTGCAGGAATACAACCAATTGATTCAGTATTTTCAGATGTGGCCGACATCGATGGCCTGAAGGAAAATGTAAAAACTTCCAAAGCACTTGGTTTTGAAGGAATGGGTTGTATACATCCCAGGCAGATACGTATTATTCATGAAGCTTTTGCCCCTGATAAGGATGATATTGAAAAAGCTATGAGGATAGTGAATGCCTATCTTGCAGCTCTGGAAAAAGGAATAGGCGTTGTGTCCCTTGGTACAAAAATGATTGATCCTCCGGTTGTAAAACGGGCTGAGAAAACGATCAGTCTTGCTGTTAACCTTGGCCTGATACCCGGGAACTGGAGAGAATCAATAGAAGGTAAAAAGTAGAAAGTTCATAAAGTTCATAAAGTTAAAAGTATAAAACGTGATACTGAAACCCTGAAACTCCAATCTTTCGGAGAGCTTTTAGCCATAATTTTAAATAATAAATCGTCAATCGAAAATATTAACCATGGAATTAATCAGAAATGCTGCAGGACGTTTAGTTCCTGATATTATCAATGGTAAACAGGCCGTTCCATATCAGGGAGTCGGAAAATATATTCCTTCAGGAAGAAGATATGCACCTGCAATAGTGTCGAGTGCTATGTACCCTTCGGATGGTAATAAGCTGATACCATCATTGAAAGATGCATTGATTAAGTGCGGGATTAAGGATGGGATGACAATTTCTACTCATCATCATTTCAGAAACGGTGACCTTATTGCTAATCAGGTATTTGACATTTGTAAGGAACTGGGAGTGAAAGACCTTGTATTTTTCCCATCTGCCCTTTTTCCATGTCATGAGCCATTGATAAAATATCTTGAGGATGGAACCATTCACCATATTGAAGGAAGTATGAATGGTCCTATCGGAAAATTCTGTTCCCAGGGGAAAATGAAAGGAATGGGTGTTTTGCGGTCCCATGGAGGACGTTATCAGGCAATTCAGGATGGTGAGGTTATTGTAGATATAGCTGTAATCGGTGCTGCCTGTGCTGATATGTTCGGTAATTCAAACGGATTATTCGGAAAATCAGCAAGTGGTGGATTAGGTTTTGCCCTTGCTGATTCTCAATATGCCACAAAAGTTATTGTGGTCACTGATAACCTCGTTCCTTTTCCATGCGTACCATGGCAGATCCAGGGAAATTATGTCGACTGTACAGTAGTAATGGATAAAATAGGCATTCCCGAACAGATTGTATCAGGTACAACACAGATTACCAAAAGTCCTGACCGCCTGTTACTTGCTGAAATGACAGCACAATTCTGCGATGTTACAGGTATTATTCACGATGGATTCTCTTTCCAGGCCGGTGCCGGAGGTACCGCACTTTCAGTCGGTATTTATTTCTCCGAGATTATGAAAAAAAAAGGTACCAAAGCCCGCTTTGCCAGAGGCGGAAGCAATAAATACCTTGTATCAATGCTGGAAGAAGGAATGGTTGATTATATTCTCGACGGCCAGACATTCGACCTCGACGGAGTACGTTCAATGGCAAAAAATCCTGCACATATTATGACAAGCCCTTTTACCAGCTATAATTATCATGGAAAAGGAAACTTTGCTTTCCTTGTTGATGTTTCAATTCTGGGCGCTACCGAAGTTGACGTGAACTTCAATGCAAATGTAGTTACACATTCAGATGGTTACCTGTTGCATGGAATAGGAGGGTGGCAGAATTGTCTTTTTTCAAAAACAGTTATTTTGCCTATTCCGCTCTTCAGGGACAGGATACCCATCGTACTTGATGAAGTAACTACTATCTGCGGGCCTGGCGAACTTATTGATGTGATAGTTACTGAAAGAGGTATTGCTATCAATCCCCTGAGACAGGACCTGATAGACAAGGTAAAAGGTTCCGGACTGCCAATAAAATCAATTTATGAATTGAAAGAAGAAGCGGAAAAGATTTGCGGTAAACCTTCAAAAGCAGATTTCGACGACCAGATAGTGGCTGCAATCAAATGGGTTGACGGAACTGTTATCGATGCAGCGAGAAAAGTTATTGAATAGCACATTAACGACGATGATATTAAGCTGCTGGTTGGAAACAGCAAAATATTTTCAAAGTAAAATATTATTACTTTTACGGATTCAATCAAAAAATATTTAATTATGAATATGACTTTCGACCAATGGGTGCTGGTTATAATAATAGCAGTTGTATTGATAATATTGTTCAATACCATTGTAATAGTAGGCGGTCGTGAAATTGCAATACTTGAACGACGGTGGTTTGGCCGGAAAATGCCCAAAGGCAGGGTAATAGCAATGTCAAACGAAGTAGGAGTACAGGCACGGACATTAGGACCAGGCTTAAATATAATGATCCCGTTTATTTATAAGACCAGGAAAATGTCTTTCACATTCATTGCCGAAGACCAGGTTGGAATTGTCGAATCAATAGATGGTAATTCAATCCCTCCCGGGAAAATATTTGCAAAAGTTGCCCCTGATCATAATTCTTTCCAGGATGCGGAAGCGTTCCTGAAAAACGGGGGTGAAAAAGGACCACAGATACAAATTCTTGCTCCAGGTACATACAGAATTAATCTGGTATTATTTAAAATAAAAACCGTTCCTGCGATTGTTATTGATGGTGGAAAAATAGGTCTTGTCACATCAATGGATGGCAACCCTATTGTATCAGGAAGGTTGCTTGCGCAGAGAGTTGAAGAGCATTCAAAATTTGAAGACGGCGATGCATTCCTGAAAAAAGGTGGACAAAAGGGACCTCAGATAGAAATATTATTGCCCGGTACATATCGTATCAACACTGATCTGTTTCACATTGAAATACGTGAGGCAACAATTATTCCCCCTGGTAAGGTTGGTTTGGTCACAGCATTGGATGGTGTTCCACTACCTGATACAGAATATGTTGCCAAATCTGTAACAGGCCATAGTGACTACCAGGATTCGTCGAAGTTCCTTACAAACGGAGGCCAGCGAGGGCCTCAGCTCGACGTGTTAAAACCAGGTACTTATTATATTAACCCTCTGATGTTCCAGGTTGAACTCGATAATGTTGCCGTTGTTGAAAGAGGCCAGGTAGCTGTTGTTGTTTCAAATGTTGGAGAAGAACCTGATCAGATAAAAGAATTGATTGAAATAACTGCTAAGGAAGAAAGAGCAGCAGATATTGCTGTACAGTCACAAAAAACTGAGAGACGACTGGCAACGGGAATCGAACGTTATGTTGTTCCCAAAGGATACCGCGGTATACAGCAGGAAGTTGCAGGTCCGGGTATATATTACCTGAACCGTCGTGCTTTTATTGTTTATATTATTGACACAACCAATATCACCATTGACTGGGATGAATCGGTGGATACAAAATTCGATCCTTTAAAAGTGATCTCATGCGATGGTTTTGAAATAAGTGTTTCGGTAAAAGTCATTATTCGTGTCAGGCCGGATCAGGCACCATACATGGTTTCAAAGATAGGAAGTATTGACAACCTGATTCAGCATGTTATTCACCCGATGATTGATTCCAGCTTCCGTAACCAGGCCTCGTCAACTTCTGCAATGAACTTCATGCAGGAACGACAGGAAGAACAAAAGAAAGCCGAAGATCGTGCCAGAATAGAAATGGAAAGATACCATGTGGAGTGTGTTTCGGTTTTGATATGCCAGATAAAACTACCTCAGGACCTGATGGATACACAGACAATGAAAATTATTGCCCAGCAGCAACAGGCAATGTATTTCGAGCAGCAGAAGGCAGAACAAACACGAATTGCAACCGAAAAAACCCGTGCAGAAGCCGACCAGCAAAAAAATCTTGTAGAGGCAGAAATTGGTGTGAAAATTGCTGAGCAGAATAAAAACAAGGCGATCCGTTTTGCTGAGGGTGAGGCAGAAAGCATTAGGCTGCGGGCTGAAGGTGAAGCAAAAGGAATTACTGTTAAAGGTCAGGCTGAAGGAGCTAAAATTCTTTCTATCGGTGAAGCCACTGCAAAAGCATATACACTGCAATGTCAATCCCTTGGACAGGATAGTGTAACGGCAATTGAAATAGCAAAACAGATTGCAGCCGGAAATGTAAAGGTAACTCCTGACTTGCTTGTCCAGGGCGGAGATAATACAGGTGCTGTCCTGTCTGCATTCCTTACACAAATGATGACTACAAAACAGAAAGTTAAACAGACTTCTGAATAAGTGTCCCTGAAGTTAAGCATTGAAATCAGATTGCCTTTGTAAAAGTCAAAGCACACCACGAACAAGAATCAAACATGTACTTTCACACAGGCCAACGCGATCGGGTCTGTGAATGCTGTATTCCACACCGTTCGTGGACTGCCGACACACAAAGGCTTCCATAGTTTTATAAATGCCATGATGATTGAGTAACTATAATGTTGATAGTTAAATAATGTTTACTAACAACCATATTTTGAAAAGAGCCAAACCAATTCATCAAAATTTATTAATCAACAAAGGTGGATGGCCTGTAAATGATGTCGTGCTATGCCTGTAATGGAAAGCATTATTTTTTGCTTCTGTTTCACCATAAAAGCGTAAACTTTTCAGTTCTGACAAAATCAATTCCTGTTAAAGTAAGGAAATAAATCCCGGGGGCAAAACCAGCCAGGTCAATATAAAGGCTAAGTTTGCTTAATACGGGTTTAAATGTCCCACTGAAAACTATTGTGTTGTTGACATCCATTATTTTAACAGTCACTTTGCTTTTGTCAATGTTCTGAACCGTGACATGAACTTTATCTTTTGCCGGATTAGGAAAAACTTTTAAAATATTATTATTTGCAGCGATATTATTCTTAATCCCTGTTATTGGTTCGCACACACAAGCGCTTCTTACAATATTACGGCGGAACATAGGCCAGTCGGGGCCACTGCCTGTTTCGGAAGAAATGCAATAAGCCCTGCCGTAATTATTTTCTGTTGCAGGGTATTCAGCGTGTCCGCCGACAACAAAGATGTCAGATTTACCATTTCCATCAAAATCGGCAATTAATGGGCCGTGATCGATATCAAAACTATTTCCATAAAGAGCAGCCAGGCTATATGTCCAGATTTCTGAACCATCTATACCGCTAAGCACGATTACATCCCCGTTGCTGGTGCCAAAGACCACATCAAGGATATTATCTTCGTTTATATCTGATATCGCAACACCGCGGAACGATGTTGAGTATCCTGGAATGATGTAATCCCATATTATTGTGCCAGTATCAGAAACAACTGCAACAATTTCGTCATTAACAAAAACAACTTCCAGGTTTCCGTCATTGTTCAGGTCGCCGATTGAGGTTGGGGCACCTACATAAGGATAATAGCTGTCGGAGGTAGCCGACCATTTTACAGAACCATCTTCACCATTAAGGCAGTAAATATACCCGTCGTAACTGCCAATAACCAGTTCCGGTTTTCCGTCTTTATCAATATCAGCAAAAGAAGCGCCATGATACATAAAATCTGCCGGGGCATCCTGTTCCCACAGCGGGGAATGATTATCAGCCCTGAAAGCATAAACCATATTAAATGTATCACTCCAGTTTGCAACAACAAAGTCAAGTTGTCCGTTGCCATCGAGATCAATAAGGGCAGGCTCGGTCTGAATCCAGGAAGTAAGATCAACAGGGATTTCCCATTTTTGCGAACCGTCTTCACCATTCAGACAAATAACATAACCACCGAATTCACCATGGAGAATTTCTGGTTTTCCATCATTATCGACATCACCGATAGTAGGAGGGGAGTCACTTCCATTTGTAGGTACATGCCATTTTATTGCCCCTGTTGCACCATTGAGGCAAAAAGTCTGTGGCACGCATGAACTGGGTACGATCACCTCGAGTGTATCGTCGTCGTCGACATCATAAATAGTGGGCCCGACATCGTTGCATCCTCCTGTATTTCTTTTCCACAGCAAAGATCCGTCTTCACCGTTCAGGGCATAGACACACGAATCGTTACGGTAACAGCCAAAAACTATCTCTGGTTTCCCGTCATTGTCAATATCGGCTGAAGCAGCATTACCAAATGACATGTCTTGAGTGTCGAACCACCATTTTACTACCGGAGTCTGGGCATTTACTCCTCTGCTATTAAGCAGGATAAATGTAAGAAAATAAAGGGATGTAAACAATTTCATAATGTTCATTTTTTCTTTTAAAGGTAGTTCAATCATCAATTCTTATCTTCTTTTACCTGTGCAAAAGAAGCAAAAGCACACCACGAACGAGAATCCAACATGCACTTTCACACAGGCCAACGCTATCGGGTCTGTGCATGTTGTATTCCACACCGTTCGTGGACTGCCGACGCACAAAGGCACAAGGGTATAAGGTTTTCACATAGCTTATTATGTTAATATTGTGTACTTTGTTTCCGCCGTGACGGATTGAGTCTTACTGTCATTATTGATGTTCAAGATTTTCGGTGCGGATATAGATTTTGTCATCGGAGCTGTTTCACAATATTATTTTGAAAAAATATTTAACAAAGTTATGAAATTATTATTATTTTTCTTTCATATAGCCTGATTATATTATCTGGTAAAACTGAAATCATTAAATAGTAATAAAAAGCATGGTTGAGTACAATTTGCATATATCTGATAAATCATAAATTAATGCCTCTTACGTTCACTACTTGGTAAATAGAACATTTTTTTACAGATTTGCACAATTTTTCAATAATCTGAAAAATATGTTACTTTTACGGCAACTTAAAATAAATTAATGTTTTATATGAAAAATTTAACCATAATTCTGGTTTTAGTATTTGCATTTGGTTTTGGTGGCAGTATATTTTCACAGCGTGATTTGGAAAAAGGAGAAGAAGCATTTAAAAATGGAGAATTTTCCATTGCAAAGGATTTTTTAAAAGATGCACTGACAAAGATCAAGGATAAGGAAAAGAAAGCCGAGATCACTTTCAGGATAGCCGAATGTTACCGGTATTTATTAAATCCCAAGCTTGCCGAGTCGTGGTACGATAAGGCAATAAAAAAAGGTTATCCTGATCCTCTGGCAGTATTATATCTTGCTGATGCCATGAAGATGAATGAAAAGTACGACGAGGCTGTAATTGAATACAAGAAATATATGAAGCAGATTCCTGATGATCCCAGGGGGGAATTTGGCGAAAATTCATGTGAGCTAGCTTCAGGCTGGAAAAAGAACCCGACCCGTTATCAGGTTGAAAATATGGCATTTTTTAATTCAAAAGAAGAAGATTTCAGTCCGACATTTGCAAAAAAGGATTTTAAAATAGTTTATTTTACAACATCTCGTGAAGGAGCAAAGGGTGATAAAAAAAGTGCTATATCAGGTCAGAATTTTACCGATATTTTTCAGACTTCATTAGACAGGAAAGGAAAATGGAGTGTTCCTACTCCTCTTGGTGAGCCGGTTAATTCAGATAATGACGAGGGGGCATCGACTCTTAACCAGAAAGGCAATACGATGTATTTTACCCGTTGCCCCGTTGAAAAGGGAAAAATTCTTGGGTGTCATTTATATTCAGCAGCAAAGAAAGGTAATAACTGGGATATTCCTGTCCAGATAAAAATTCCCGGCATTGCCGACAGTGTTACAATTCAGTACCCCTGTATTTCTATTGATGAGAAAACATTGTATTTTACTGCAAATTTACCAGGTGGATACGGAGGAATGGATATCTGGTCAGTTGCAAAATCGAAAAAAGGGAAAGGAGATTTTTTAGAACCGGTAAACCTTGGCCATGACGTTAATACATCAGGAAATGAAGCTTTTCCGTTTATACGTGAAGGCGGTACACTATACTTTGCATCAGATGGTCAGTTAGGCATGGGAGGCCTTGATATGTTTAAAGCAAAAAAAGACGCTGATGGAAAATGGAAAGCCGAAAACCTTCAATATCCTTTAAATACTTCATCTGATGATTTTGGAATTATTTTCGAAGGAAATGCAGACCGTGGTTTTTTTACATCGAACCGTACCGGTGGAAAGGGCGCTAGTGATATTTATTATTTTGAGATACCAGGTTTGCAGTTAACAGTTGAAGGTTTTATAAAAGATGAAGCAACCGGAGCAAGTATTGTCGGAGCATTGGTAAAGATATTAGGTGATGATGGTTATTCACTTGAAATGAATTCTGAAGCCGACGGATCCTTCAAATTCAAATTGCGGGAAAATGTTGATTATTCTGTATCTGCTACTTATAAAGACTATTATACAAACAAAGTAATTGTTTCATCAAAAGGCATTAACCAGAATAAGCTTTTCAAACAGGATATTTTATTAAGTAAAATTGAGATTAAAAAAGCTATTGTACTTCCGAATATTGAATATAATTTCAATGATTCAAGCCTCAGGCCGGAATCCACTGTTTCACTTGATAAACTTATTGAAACATTAATTGACAATCCAAATATTACCATTGAATTAGGAGCTCACACCGATTTCAGGGGTAAGGATGAGTACAACATGAAATTATCTTTGGGCCGTGCCAGGTCAGTTGTGAATTATCTCATTTCAAAGGGTATTGAAGCTGATAGGCTTAGCTGGAAAGGATATGGCGAATCACAACCTAAACTGGTAACCGATAGTATTGCAAAACACTATCCGTTCCTGAAAACAGGGGATGTTCTTGATGAAAAATATATCACTGCCTTGAAAGGTGAAAAACAAAAAGATGATTGTCATCAGATAAACCGGCGTACAGAATTTAAAGTTTTAAGTACCGATTATATTCCAAAGGTGAAACCGCAGAATGATGATGAGCAACAAGACCAGCAGGATCAGCCCGGACAGGGAACTGAAAAACCTAAGGAAGGGGGAGATAAATAGCTATGGATAATATAATTGTAACGGTGATTAACTGAACGAAAATGAATATTATTCCACGAAAAACGTTCCGGTAATCCGGAACGTTTTTCGTTTAATGATGTTATGAACAATTATACAAGATATAAATTACGCGGCGTGTCATCGGAAAAAGAAGATGTACATGCTGCAATTAAAGGGCTTGACAAAGGTATTTTTCCTGATGCTTTTTGCAAAGTCCTTCCCGATATTCTTGGGAAGGATCCTGACTATTGCTGTATGATGCATGCCGATGGAGCAGGTACAAAATCATCGCTTGCATATGTTTACTGGAAGGAAACAGGAGATTTGTCGGTCTGGAAAGGGATTGCTCAGGATGCGGTTGTTATGAACCTCGATGACCTTATTTGTGCCGGTGCAGTTAATAATTTTATGATTTCATCAACAATAGGAAGAAATAAATACCTGATTCCCGGTGAAGTAATTTCATCAATAATTTCTGGCATGGAAGAATTCCTGGAAGGAATGAGATCTTCGGGAATTAATATTTGGTCGGCAGGAGGTGAAACGGCTGATGTTGGAGACCTGGTAAGGACTGTTATTGTTGATTCTACAATGGTGTGCAGGTTGAAACGTGATGAAATAATTTGCAACCATAAAATATCAGCCGGTGATGTTATCATAGGATTATCTTCATCGGGGAAAGCTGTTTATGAAAAAGAATACACCAGTGGTATTGGGAGTAACGGACTGACTTCGGCCAGGCATGATGTTTTTTCTAAAATAATTGCTGAAAAATACCCTGAAAGTTTTGATCTGTCGGTTCCGGCCGATCTTGCATATTCCGGCAATTTTCTGGTGAATGACATTATTGAGGGTACAGGAATGAGTGCCGGAAAAATGGTGCTTTCTCCCACGCGTACCTATGCCCCGGTAATTAAAAGTGTTCTTGACAATTTCAGGGCAGTTGTTCATGGTATGGTTCATTGTACAGGTGGCGGGCAAACCAAGATATTAAATTTTATTGATAAATTGCATATTATAAAAGACAACCTGTTCGATCCTCCCCCAGTTTTCGGGATCATTCAAAAATATTCCGGTACGTCTGCCAGTGAAATGTATAAGGTATTTAACATGGGCCACCGCCTTGAAATTTTTATTCCCGAAAAATATGCCACTGAAATAATAAAGCTTTCTGAAAGTTTTGGTATAGATGCAAAAATTATTGGGTTTTGTGAAACATCAGAAAAGAAAAGACTAACTATTAAGGCAGGTAAAGTAAAATGTGAATACGTGTGAGATGTGAGAAAGAGCTTATTTATCTTGAAAGCCGGATGCCGGATGCCGGATGCTTTATATTATTGACTATCAATTAATAACTAATTACAATTAACAATTAACAATTGATTCATAATGACCGATCTTATATTAGAAAGGCTTGAAGTAGTAAACAGAAGATTTCTGGATATTACAAAAGAAATTAATAATCCGGAGGTAGTATCCGACATGAAACGTTATGTAAAATTGAGCAAAGAGCATAAAAGCCTTAAGCCGGTTATTACTGCTTATAATGAATATATGAATGTTCTCAGTAATATTGATTCTGCAAAAAATATCCTTTCAATTGAGAAGGATGATGAAATGAAAGATATGGCAAAGTCAGAAATTGAGGAGCTCATGATTAAGAAAGCCGGTCTTGAGGAAAAGATAAAGCTTCTTCTTATTCCGGTAGATCCAGAGGACGAAAAAAATGCGATACTTGAAATCAGAGCAGGAACGGGTGGAGATGAAGCCAGCATATTTGCAGGTGATCTTACAAGAATGTACATGAAGTTTGCTGAACAAAAAGGATGGAGACTGGAAGTAAATAATTGTACCGAAGGCACAGTGGGAGGCTATAAAGAAATAATAATGAAAATTTCGGGTGAAGGTGTTTATGGCATAATGAAATACGAGTCGGGTGTTCACCGGGTTCAACGTGTTCCTCAAACTGAGACACAGGGGAGAATACATACATCCGCTGCATCGGTTGCAGTTCTTCCGGAGGCTGAAGATGTTGATATTGAAATAAAGCCAGAAGATGTCAGGAAGGACACTTACTGTTCATCTGGTCCCGGCGGACAGTCAGTTAATACCACATACTCGGCGGTAAGGCTGACCCACATTCCTACCGGAACAGTAGTAACATGCCAGGATCAGAAATCGCAGCTTAAAAACCTGGATAAAGCAATGGCTGAACTGAGAACCCGGCTATATAACCTGGAGTATCAGAAGTACCTGAATGATATCAGCAGTAAACGCAAGACCATGGTATCTACAGGCGACCGGTCTGCAAAGATCAGAACATATAACTATCCTCAGGGCAGGATGACCGACCATAGGATAAATCTCACACTTTATAATCTCCCTTCAATATTAAATGGTGATATTCAGGGAATAATCGATAAACTTCAAATGGCGGAAAATGCAGAGCGGCTAAAAGAAAGTGAAAACTGATGGAGCATGGTTCATGGGGCGAGGTGATATAACATTTTAATTATTTAATCGTTTTGATTTCATTTTAATAAATAAGCATGAACTTTCTTTTCCCGGGATTTCTTTTTGCCCTCTCTGCGATTTCAGTACCCATTATTATTCACCTGTTTAATTTCAGGCGTTATAAAACCGTGTATTTTAGTAATACAAGTTATCTGAAAAATATTAAGCAGGAAACTAAATCAAAATCCCAGTTAAAGCACTTACTGGTTCTTATTGCAAGAATTTTGGCTATATCCTCCCTGGTAATTGCTTTCTCACAACCTTACATTCCGGTTTCAGGAAATGTTAAATCTGAAACCACGGAAAAAGTCGGGATTTATCTCGATAATTCATTCAGTATGGAAGCAGAAAGCAAATACGGAAATATTCTCGAAGCAGCAAAAAATAAGGTTAGAAATATATCATATGCTTATCGCCCGGGTACAGAGTTTTTATTTTTGACCAATGATTTTGAACCTAAACATCAGCACTTTGTAAACAGGGAACAATTACTGGATTTTACTAATGAAGTTAAACCCGGTCCGGGTGTGAAACGTACCAGTGAGGTACTTTCCAGACAGAAAGACTTTTTGTTAAACCAAAATACCCTAACAGCGGGAAAATTCTCTGTTTATATAGTTTCAGATTTTCAGAAATCTACAACAGATATAAATGGGCTAAAAGGTGACAGTAGCTATGATGCTTACCTTATTCCGCTAACCACACAATCAACCAATAACCTCTATATTGACTCATGCTGGTTTGAAACTCCGGGAAGAAAATTTAACCAGGCGGAG
>Ga0247841_10007220_pt1 | contig 16627 bp, 16 predicted proteins | sample LaCruzMarch2015__2_FD_192410 | JGI IMG/M metagenome (GOLD analysis project Ga0247841, IMG submission 192410) | Freshwater microbial communities from meromictic Lake La Cruz, Castile-La Mancha, Spain - LaCruzMarch2015_18m | ecosystem: Environmental > Aquatic > Freshwater > Lake | place: Spain... | reverse complement strand
AATTATTTAATTGGCGCTTGTTTAATCGCAGGTGGAGCAACAGCAGCTCTAGCAGCATATTATATTCTAAGCAGAATTAATAGATCTTTTTAAGATATTAGAAAATTATTTCCCTTCAATCAGTTTCTTTGCTCTTTCTTGAGCAGGCCCTAATTCTGCACCAAACATTTGTCTTATAGCTTCGTTGGAAGAAGCAGTTCTTGTATTATCTAAAAAATCTGAAAGTTGTTTTCTTATGCTAGGACTTAATTCAAGATCTGCTTCCATATCTTTGTACAATTGATCATTTGCAGGAGAATATTGTCTTGCTATTAAATCCAATAAAATTCTTGTTGGTGGAGGAGAAATTTCATATAATTCTTTTATATCAACCCCATTATCATGTAATAAATTAGCATAGGCTTGAAATAAAAAAGTTCTTGCATTTTGTGCTAGCCCAGTTACTCTTAAATCATGGGTTTCAGGTTGCATCTCTTTTATTTTTGCCCCTTCCATTCTGAAACATCTTAAAACTTCTCTACATTTTTCACCACTTCTAGAAGTTGGACAATAAATAACAGTTTTTCCATTTATTGAAGAAACATTACCATATAATGGATGCAATCCTCCAACCTCTGCATTTGATCTTGAATATTTCATCATCCAATACATGGGTCTGACTTTTATACCTGTAAGATCCATAATAGCTGAACAATAAGGTGCAACTCTTTTTATTGTTTCTTCTGTAGCAGAAATTGGAACAGAAACAATTGTTAAATCAGACTGTGCAGCTGCTTCTTCCAATGAAGGAATAGAATTTCTTCCAGATATTAAAACTTCATGCCCATATTTTTCAAAAATAGGTTTATGAACTCTTCCCATGACTCCGCTTCCACCAGCAATATTAATTTTCATCTTTCCAGTGAGAATTTGGAAAACTCCCTAAAACTTTTAATGTATCAGGATGTTTGTGTCGAGCATCAAGAGAATATCTTATTGCCACAATAGAGTTTCTAACATTCTCATCATTCTCATGACCATCTAATTCTACATAAAAATAATAACCATTATCTCTATCAGGTCTAGAATGTACATATTCTAAATTAATATGTTGAGACCTAAATATATCTGTAATATCTGCAAGAACTCCTGGCTGATCTCTTTTTATAGGATGAATAGCCACAATAGTTTTATCATCTCCTGTTTTTGGAGTCAAGTTTCTCCCAAGTACAATAAATCTTGTAAAATTATTAGGGCAAATATCAACTGCCATAATTTCTAATCCTGATTGTTTTAATGCTGCTTCTGATGCAATTGCTGCAGAATCCAAATAACCACTTTGAGCAATATAAGCTGCTGCCTCTGAAGTGCTTGATGCCAAGACAAGTTCTGCATCTGGAAAATTTTCAAATATATACTGATCACATTGTTCAAGTGCCTGATCTTTAGAATGAATCCTTGTTATTTTTCCATGATTAGGTAAAGCACCTAAACAATGAACAACTTTCATTTTTCTTTCTTGAACTATCCTTACATTTTCGCATCTTGTAAGTGAATCTAATGTATGAATAACATGACCATTGTAAATATTTTCTAAAGGAATAACCCCTAAATCAACATTTCCTCTCTCCACAGCCATTACAACTCTTCTTATTGGAATCATTGGAACTAATTCTGCATCTGGAAAAATCTGTCTAGTTAGAGTTTCTGTAAAAGTCTTTTCAGGTCCAAGATATGCAATTCTCATCAAAATTGCAGATATTTAAGGTTTTTAATTATTTCTATATTAAATCTTACTAAAATCATTAATGTAAATATTACTAAGATAAGGAATGCAAGCAAAATAACAAAGTTTTACATAACAAAGAAAACATAAATAACTTTCCTTGTCCTATAAACACTAATAATAAATAATATTTAAAATCTCAAACTTCCCTGCTGCCAGTTTCTCACAATATCTGTATAAACCCTATTTTCATCAATTCTATTTCTCTTTAACAAATATCTTTTACGATTGCCTATTTTCTCAATAATTATTTCAAAATCATCTTTCTCATCTTCGCCAATGGAAACATCATAAAATCTCTCAAATGCTTTTTTATTGCTTTTCATGAATAATTTTATAACTGCATTTGCAACAACATCAGGACGACTAAGTGTCTCATTATCTCTCGCTCCAATCAAACCATACCTCACGTCATCATTCTTAGTAAGAGGGATAACTCCAGGACTATCAATTATCTTAATATCATCACTTATTCTAATCCAGTGCATTCCATGGGTTGTTCCTGCTTTTTTTGAAACTTTCATTTTCTTTTTATGAGCAAGTCCATTAATAATAGAAGACTTTCCAACATTAGGATAACCTAAAACACCAACAACAATATCTGCAATAGGCATTCTGTATTGATAACCTTCAGAAGTTCCAGTCTCAGTGGGCAATTTAGCTTTTCCATTTTCCTTAAACATTTTTCTTATTTCAAAAAGAAGTATCTTATATGACATCTTATTTTTATTAGAAACAAAAACAACTTTCTTTCCATCTCTCTCAAGCCCAGCAACCTGAGAATGCAATGCATTTTTCTCAACCAAATCACTTTTGTTAACAACATAAATTACAGGCCTCTTCATCTCATTGATTATTTTCTCAACCTCTTCGTTTCTAGAAAGCTCAACCATTCGAGCATCAACTATCTGAAGAATAACATCACTTTCAGTGATTATTCTCTTTACCAAATCCCAATATGGAGTTATATTGGTCGGTTTCCCAGCAAATTTTCCTATAAATTGTGCCATGTTGTTTTTGCTAATTTATTAGTATTAATTAATATATGAAAAATGTAGGCAAGTTAAGCAATCAATGCATTCATAACAAGCTCTGCATCTATATTATTATAATATTAACATTAATGATATCAATAATTTCTGCCTTAAATAGCTTTTTGATTATTATACTCCCATATAATCATGTTTAAAAAGCACATTATTTTAACAAAACAGATTAAAATGCCAGAAGATAAAAATAAAAATCCTGCTCAAGAAAAAGGAAATATATTCGTAGGAGGAATTGTTGCTGGATTTATAACTGCTAGTTTAGTTACAATAGCTACGACTTTCTATAATGAAGCAAACCTTTCTGAAATAAAAACGTTTCAAAGAGAAAACAGCAAACCAGCTGTAATGAGACTTTATAGAAGAGGTGCTGATTCAATTCTAGTTCAAGATACAAATGAACCTGGAAAGTTTATTCCTTTAGAACAATACTTACAATCCATCCCTTCTCAAGCTGATAAAAATATTGAAAGAGCAGGTATTGAAAAAACAGTTGGCTGGTATGATTAATTCTTAAATAGTTTTTTGAAATATTTTACTAACTATTTTACATTTATTCTTTTTATATAATCTATTATTTTATTCAGTTTGTTATCAAAATAAATGTAAACAAGAATACCAATTAAAATCAGTAATATTAGAACATCTGTTTTATTAACATTATTAGGCAATTCACTTGTCAAAATAACAGAAAGTATAGAAGCCCCAATAAGTCCTAGAAATATATTCTGTTTATTTAGTAAATGATTATATTCTAAATCTTTTATATTTTTTATCCTTTCTTCTTTAGTTAACATTATTGTGAATCCATTAGATAAAAAGCCCCTATAAATGCTAATAAAATGCCCACTATAAAAGAATTGATATTATAACTTCCTATCTTCCAAGTAGTTGGAGCAATCATTATTAAAATTCCAACGATAAGAAAAACTACAGAGAATACCAACTGACTCTTTTTTTTCTTAAATGGAAACATTTTTTCTAACCTTTTTTATGATTAAATCAATTGAATTTTCTTTAAATATTTTTCGTATCAATAAATAATCTATCGCAAACCTTTATATACCCTCATTATTATGCAATACTAGATAAATAAAAATATATAATAAGATTATATGATTGTCTAAGAAAAAGCAAACGACTTTTTCTTCAAAAACTAAGGATAAAATTATAATATCCTTTAATAAAAACTCTAAAGAGTTTAGGCATTATCTATAACTAATTAAAAACAAATATAAATATGGCACTACAAGAATTTGAAAAACTTGGCTTAAGTTCACACATAATTAAAGCCCTGGAACAAGAAAACTTTGAAAAACCAACTGAAATTCAGGAAAAAACAATTTCCCTAGTTTTAGAAGGAAAAGACATAATAGCAAGAGCTTCAACAGGTTCTGGAAAAACACTTGCATTTGGCTCAACAATTCTTCAGAACACAAAAAAAGATTATGGAATTCAAGCACTTATCCTTACTCCCACAAGAGAACTAGCAGAACAAAATGCAAAAGCCCTGAATAAATTCTCAAAACACAATCCAGTAAAATTAGGCATAGTTCCAATCTATGGCGGAGTTTCAATAACACCCCAAGTTGAAGATTTAGAATCAGCAGAAGTTGTAATAGGAACACCAGGAAGAATATTAGACCATCTACAAAGAGGAACAATTGAATTAAAACATCTAAAAACATTAGTTTTAGATGAAGCAGACAGAATGCTTGATATGGGATTTATAGATGATGTTGAAAAAATAATTTCTCAATGCCCAAAAAAAAGGCAAACTTTATTATTTTCAGCAACAATTTCAGAAGATATTGCAAGATTATCTCATAAATACATGAATAATCAAGTAGAAATTTCAGCAGAAGAATATGTTGACCCTACTTTGCTTACACAAATTTATTATGATGTTGATGATAATCTAAAATTTTCATTACTGGCTCATCTTTTAAAAAACGAAAAAGCACAATTAGTAATGGTTTTCTGTAATACAAGAAAAAATGTTGATTTTGTTGCAAATAACTTAAAATATCTTGGAATAGATTCCTTGCCAATCCATGGCGGATTTACTCAGGAAAAAAGAAACAAGATAATGGAAAAGTTCCATTCACAAAAAGTTCAGGTTATGGTCTGCACAGATGTTGCAGCAAGAGGACTTGACATAAAAGGAGTAAGTCATGTTTACAATTATAATATTCCAAATGACTCAAAAGAATACATCCACAGAATAGGAAGAACAGCAAGAGCAGGAAAAGAAGGAAAAGTAATAAACCTAATCTCAAGCAGAGACTATGAAAATTACAGAAGTGTTCTAAAAGATGATTCTTTAAAAATAGAACAATTACAAACTCCTTTAATAGAAAGAATTCCAATAAAATGGATACCTGAAGGAAGAAGAGGTAGAGATGGAGGCAGAGACAGTGGAAGAGGAAGAAGTTTTGGAGGAGATAATAGAAGAAACTTCAGAGACAGAGGAGATGGAGATAGAGATGAACGAAGACATTCAAATCCCTACAGAAGCACAAGAGGAATAGGAAGAACAAGTTCCTTTGGAAGTAAAGATGAAGAAGGTAGAAGAGAACCAAGATCTAGGAATAGAGATGATGACAGAGGAGAAGAAAGAAGAAGCCACTATGGAAGCAGAAGTCCTTCAAGAGGAAGTAGAGACAGAGATAATGACAGAAGAGAATATTCAAGGGGCCCAAGAGGCAGATCAAATAGCAATGATAGTAGAAGCAGAAAAACCTATTCTAACAGAAATCGAAGATTTTAAGATTTCTTATTAATCAAAATATTTTTCTAGATTAATCTAACACACGACTAATTATTTTATTCATATTATCAAGGATATAGTAATCTTTTCATATCAATAACATTTAAAACATATTTCTAATTAATATATCTATGAAAAAACAAGAACTTCTAGCACCAGCAGGAGATTTTGAATGTCTAAGAGCAGCAATAAATGCAGGATGCGATGCACTATATTTTGGATTGCGGGAATTCAATATGCGAGCAAGAGCAAATAATTTTAAAATTTCTGAATTAAAAAAAATAAAATCTATTTGCAAGGAAAACAAAAAAAAGGAAATTAAAAGATATTTGACTTTAAACACAATAATCTATGACAATGAATTAAAAAAATTAGAGCAAATAATAAAAAAAGTAAAACCATTTGTAAATGCAGTAATATGCTCTGACATATCTATAATGATTCTCTGCAAAAAGCACAAACTACCATTTCACGTATCAACACAATGTTCAATATCAAATATTGAGACTGCAAAATTTTACAAAAAATTAGGAGCAGAAAGAATCGTACTTGCCAGAGAATTAAATCTTTCTCAAATAAAAAAGATTTCAAAAGTAATTCCAACAGAGATATTTATTCATGGAGCAATGTGTGCTAGTGTATCAGGAAGATGTTTTCTCTCTCAAAACATGTTTAACCAGTCTGCAAACAGAGGATTATGCATTCAGCCATGCAGAAGAAGTTATAAAGTAACAGATAGCGAAGGAAATGAACTATCTGTAAATAACAACTATATTTTTTCAGCAAAAGATTTATGCACACTTCCTTTTTTTGAAAAATTAAAAAACAGCGGAGCAGTTGCATTTAAAATAGAAGGAAGAAACAGAGAACCAGAATACATTGACACTGTTGTAAGTATCTATAGAAAAGCAATTGATAAAAAATTAACAAAAAATGAAATAGAAAAATCACTTGAAAAATTAAATGAAGTTTTTAATAAAGGATTTTCACCAGGTTTTTATTTAGGGATGCCAACAAGTGATGACTTTTCAAAAATAGAAAGTTCAAATGCAACAAAGACAAAGCAGTTTATAGGAAAAATAATTCATTATTATGACAAACTTGGTGTTGGATTATTAAAATTAAACACAGGAAAATTAAGCATTGGTGATGAAATAATAATTCTAGGAAAAACAACTGGAATAGTAAAAAGCAAAGTAGAAACAATGGAGATTGAATACAAACCCATAAGCCAGGCAGTAAAAGGACAAATCATTGGAATAAAACTTCCACATTGCAGAAAAAATGATGATTTGTATTTAGTTATAAAGAAATAGAATAATATCAAAAACCAATCTCTAAATGCTAAATTACCTCGCTTACCCAATATTTGGAAATTTTTATAAAAATTTCATAATGATATTTTATTATTAACAATAAGTAAAAACAAGTATGGGCAAAAATTTAGGTATATTATTTATTAACATTTATAACAACTTAGCTAACACACATGCTCCAACAAATCTTCTGATACATTAACAATATAAATTAAAAGTTAGATGGACTCAAGTTGAGACGCTTTAATTCTTCTTTGAGTTTTTTCAGCAGCAGCAATTTCTTCAGAAGTCATTGGTCTTGAATAAGGCCATCTGCATGCGCATACATAATGTGCTTCATAACTACCCATATCATAACCCAAAAAAGTCTGTTTTCCAACATGTGTTCCTGATTCTCTGCATCTTTCTACTGCTTTCTGATAAGCAAGATTCTGTCTTTCAATAGATTTTCTTCTCAACTCTTGACATTCTTCAGACCAAACATTAACCATTATTCAATTAATTCTCTCAAATTTATAAAGATTATCAAAAAAACAATGTGCCACCCCCACTTAAAAGTGGGGGTTTGTGACAGGCACTTGTTTTTAGGATGCTCAGAAATTAAAGCAGCAATATTGTATCCATATCATAAATGATATGGTTTAATTTCTGACATTATATTCGTAGGAATAATAACAACCATAGTAAAATAGCCCATTATAACACAAAAACTAATCTAACCTACATAAAAAAATCTTTTTCATATACACTAATGATATGAGTAAGAAACATAAATTCTTATAAATATCAACCTTCTATCTAATTTAGATAAAATAACAAAATGAACATCCAAAGAGTGAAACAAGGAGCAAGAATAACACTTTACAATGGAATATATATGATTTTGTTCGGACTTTTCTTTATTTTCTTCGCAGAATTCATAATGAAAATGAATTTCAATGCAATAACTCAATTATGGGGATTTTTTGAAACCTACAACTCAAAAATAGCCCTCATGTTCTGGCTTTTCAACATTCTAATTGGAATATTCCTAATATCCTCTGGAATATTTCATATCTATCTTTCGGATTTCATAATAAAAAGAAAAGAAAAAATGACTTGGGTTATTCTATTCTTATCTGGAATAATATCCTGGGCAGGGTTGTTAACAATTTCAATAATATTCAGAAACTGGCTTTTAATAGGTCTAAGTGCTTTTGGCTGGCTTACCTTTCTTTTAGGGATGCTTATTCCAATTCAGTATTATCTTGAAAAGAGTTATAGGGAGTATTAGTAATTATGAATGAATTAGATCTTCATTATTAAAATTTATGATCCTATTACTAGTTTAAGTTACCATGCTTAAGTTTTAATTTGCCATGTGATTAAGATATACACATAGCATTAAGTTTCATTACTAATATGTCTACACAACCCCGCTAATCATCAATCTCAAGCTATTCTTTTTATAAATTACCAATAATACTTCTAAACCAAATCAGTTACCTTTTTAAAACAAAACTTCCTAATATATGACATAAACAAAAAGGTGATACTATGATTTGGACAATAATATTTTCAGTTGTGCTTATAGCAGCACTCATATATTTAATCTTTTTTTTAAAAAATAAGAATAAAGTCCTGGATGAAGAACTGGAAAAAAGAAAACAAAGAATCATTTACTATAGAGACTCTCTTGAAAAATTAAATGAGAAAAATCCAGGGCAGGAAGATTTGGAAGCATTGAATAAAATTGCAAGAGATTTTTTTAATGAAAAATTTGAATTAAAATATAGTTTAACATATCTTGAACTTGCAGAAGAATTCAGTAAAAAGAATATGAAAAATGAAGCAGAATTCTGTAAAGAAATATCAAATATGATTTTTTCAGGAAAAAAAATAAAACCTGAAAAAGTAAAAGAAATAATAGAAGAATTTGAAAATATAATCCATTCTTCTTTGGAAATTTGATTCCTAGATGAATTATTAATTACTTAAACCATTCTTAACAATAAATCAAATAATTTATATATATCAAATTATAGTAAATATAATGAAAAAAGAGATAGTTTTTGGAATTATAATAACATTTATCTTACTAGCTAATCCAGGATTTTATCTAGTAACTGCTGTACAAATAACAATAACTGACAATAACAAAGACATAGAATCATACAATGTAGCAGTTGCAACAGGACTTTATCAAACAGCAAACGGCGGGTGGCATTTTCAAAATGATGCAGCTACTCTTAATGCAATGTGTTTCTACTCAAATTATAGCAATAATCCTGCTGTTCAAAATAAAAAAATAATTTCTGGAATTTATTCAAGTGGAGCATATAATCATCAAATAACAGGAGAATTAAATGAATGCTTATTAATATGGAATAATAATGCTTGGACAAAAAAATGTTTTGAAGGAGGAAATTTTGTTAAACATGATACCTTCTGCAATGTAGAATTTACAGACCATCCTAACTGCAATTCTTTTTTTCTCTCAGAAGATTTTTCAACAAATCCTAGTCTAAATTCTAATTGGACAATTTACAGATATGGAAGTGGAGCAAGTACTTCTAATACTGCAGTTTGGGAAAATAGTCAGTTTACTTTAACTAAAAATGCTGCCCAGGTTGAAGGCGGATTGGATTTCACAGGACAACTTACTAATAATACGTGGGAAGTTGAATTTGATTTTAAAATTACTGAACAAACAGACTGTGCAGATGGAATCTACTTATATTTTGATAAATATAATTCTGCAAATGTAAAAATTGGAAATTTTGGGGTTGAGTATGATATATTCAAAAATCCTTCTTCTGATGTTTTAATCGGAACAACAAGTCCGCCTCATGCAGGATGTGATGGTAATGGATGTAATTCAAATGATAAAGGAGCAATCGCAATAATAGAGGGCATTAGAGATACTGCAGATTATAAGCATTTTAATTTTTCAAATCAAGAGATATCATGTAATTATTTTACAACTAGTGGAAGTTATAAAAATACAAAAATTGTTTTTTATAATGGAAACATAACAGTTTATCTAAGTGGAATAAAAACTGTAAGTTATTACCTTGGAAATAATTTTGATTACTTAAAACTAAGAATTTTAGGAGACACTGGTGCAGATTATTCATTGCAAAAAATAGATAATCTAAAGATAAATACATCTATATGTCGTTCATTAACTTGTGCTGATTATATGGGAAGATGTGGAAGTAGTTTATCTGACGGCCTTGGACAAACTTTAGATTGCAGCAATAATTGTCCTAATGGGCAGCAGTGTAATAATGGAATGTGCGAGAATGTTGTTGTTCAACCTTCATCTTGTCCTTCAAACCAAATAATAATGAAATTATCTGGAGACACAAATGCTCATGGAGCATTATGGGATGATGCGGATTATCCTGTCAATGTGTGTTACAAGGATATATTTGGCAGTGATTATTCTGGAACTAGTCCTCATGATTGCGCTCAAAATAATGGAAATAAAGTTATGGGATTAGCAAGTATTACAAGTTCTCATGCTGAGATTCCTTCTTTGGATAATTATCCTAATAATGTTTGCTATGGAAATCTTGTTTGCAGGGCTGTTGATACAGCAAGTTCAAGCATAAATTCAGGTTTGTTAGCTTATTACCCTCTAGAAGGAAATGCAAATGACTTGAGTGGAAATTTAGATAATGGTGTTATTAATGGAGCAACATTTGGAACTGGTAAAATTGGACAAGCAGCAAGTTTTGATGGTATTGATAATTATATTAGTTCTTCTGATAAAGATTATTACACTCCAACAAGTTCTGGATTTAGTGTTTCTGCATGGGTTTATCTTAGGTCTATTGAAGTGGGTGGAGGTCAATCTCGAGCAACAGTTATATCCAAATCTCCTAAAGAATATGCTTCTGGAAATCAATGGGAGTGGAGTTTACTTGCAATGGATCTTTATCATGATGATGGAAATGCTCCCTGGGCTTTTGATACTTGGAGTCCTAGTGGAGGTGAATTATCTTATGCAGTAGATAGTTCTGATGCTCAAAAAAATGTTTGGACTCATTTAGTTGCTACTGTTGATTCAACTGGTGCTTCTAGATTATATGTAAATGGAGTTTTAAAAGCAACCGGTCCAAGTGCTACATTTCCAACAAATTTAAATCAACCAGTAAGAATAGGTACTCATTTATCTTATCTTAATTTTATAAATGAATGGAATTTTGATGGTATGATTGATGATGCAAGAATATGGAACAGAGCATTAACAGCTAATGAGATTTCAACACTCTACAATCCTTGCAGTATTAATGAAAAACTAATTGCAAGTCTGGTTTCAGATACAAATGCCCATATAGCCAGCGATAATAGTTATCCTATTAAAATCTGCTGTAAAGAAGGAACTGGACAGATTAGTTTTGAGAAAATGAATGGAGTTGCTATTGCAGCAGGTGATTCAGTTGATGTAGGAGATAGTGTAAGACTTTCTGTAACATCAACAGGTATTACTGATCAGCTTGTTAATTATACAGTTTACAAAGAGAGAGCATTTTGGTGGGATAAAAAAATAGCACAGTTTTCAAATAAAGCATTTACAGTTTGGAGAGCAAATGAAACAGGAGAAGATTTCTATTTTAAGGCATATATTGATAATGAATTTCTTGGAGAATCTGGAAAAATTAAGGTTGTAGGTCCTGCTAATGATGTATCACCTGAAATAAGAATTGTAAATCCGGTATTAAGGAGCAATTACACAATTAATCCACTTACTTCACAGACAAACAATATTTCATTTGAACAAGTAAGCAAGGATGAAGATGATGATTTGAATATCCTTTGGGATTTTGGTGATTCACAAACAGTAAGATTAACAGATTGTTTATCTGGAGTAAACTGCAATACTACTCATAATTACAGTTCTTCTGGAACTAAAATAATAACTGCAAAGGCAGAAGAAAAATATAGAAGTAAGTCTGTGATAAATTATACTTTAGCTTTTGTTTACAAAGAAGGACTGAATATATTTGCAATAATTGACAAGCCAAATTACATTGGAGTATTGCAGGAACCTGGATTATATGAATTAGATGGAAGAAGCAGCCATATTGCAAACTGCTCTTTTTCACCAGATGCATGCAATGAAGCTGCAGGAACAGGAAAAACATGTTATGATGTTGTTGATGCTGTAAATCCCTCTTCAGTACTTTATTGCTATAGATTCTTAGAATCAAATTTATTGACTTTCCAGTGGACAATTGATAATGTTGTTAGTACTCATACAAATAATGAACCATTTTATCATATGTTTAAACAAAGCGGAGAACATTACATAAGATTGAGAGTAAGTTATGCTCTTTAAGAAATAAATTAAGATTCTCTCAAAAAATAAAAGCATTTTTGTATCTTGACTTTATTTTAATCCTAAATGATGTGCATTTCTTTCATATACTCATTAATTAATATCTATAATAATACAAAGTAAAGTTAAGATAGTTTAATTGACAGATTAAATACATTAACTAACATACAAATCCCTATCAAATTAGTACAATTAATAATGGGTTATAAAAGTTATATAGAAACACTATTTCTTATGTAAAGGGCATACCTAACTATTATTAAAACAACAAATAATATCATTAAATAAAATGAAACATTATAGGAAGACTCCATCTCAGCAAGAGTAAGTATCTGGCTGAAAGAATCCTGTAACTGTTCTTTGTTTTCAACATTAAAATAAAATCCATTTGTCTGATTAGCAATATTTTTCAAAGTATCCTCATCTATTTTTGAAATCCCATAGCTAAACTCGCCACCACTAACACTCCCTATTCCAAAGGTATGAATTATTATATTATTATTCAATGCATTTTTGATTATTTCATCAGGATTCATATTTATTATCTGGCCATCACTGAGAAGCATAATTGCTTTTTCTTTTTCATTTTTCAAAAGAAAAGACGAAATAGATACTGCCTCATATAAATCAGTTCCCCCGAATTCTGATAGCTGAATTTTATCAATTGATTTTTTAACTTCTTCTCTATTATCACTTACATCCATTTCAACTTTGCTGTTCATTGAAAAACTAATTACTCCAATTCTAGAACCATCTGGAAGAGAATCTACAAAATTATCTGCTGTCTCTTTTGCAACAGCCATTCTGCTTGGAGAAATATCACTTGCTCCCATGCTTTCAGAACTATCCACAGCAATAACAAAAGAAAATGCACTTGCCTCCACCTGTCTGTGCATTATAGGTCCTGAAAGTGAAACAGATAATACTACAATCAGCAAAATATCCAATAAAAGAATAATTATGTTTCTTGAATAAATATCAATGCCTTTTATTCTTGCTATTTCATCAAAATTTGCGAATTTTATTGTCTTTCCCCCAGTATTCTTAAGACTATAAAAATAAAAAAATATTGCAAATGGAATCAGGAAAAGCAAATACAGATATTTTGGATTTAGAAAACTAAGATACATTTTATCTCTTATCTGTCCTCCTTTTTAAAAAACTTGCAAGATTATAGGAAAAATCCTCGCTTGTAATAAGTTCAACATAATCAATATTGGATTTTTCAAAAATATTTCTAACAACCTGAGTCTGTTTTTCAGCATTAAACTCGTACATTCTCTTTGCTATTGCAGGATTTACAAGCAATTTATCTCCTGTATTTGGATCTTCAATAAATATTTCCTTGTCAATATCCGGAAGAGTTTTATCAAGAGGATCTTTAACTACTATGGCCATTGTCTCAAACAAGCTTCCAATTCTCTCAAAAAATATTTCAGAACTGGAACCTACTTTTAAAAAATCTGATACAAAAACTATCAATGAAAAACTTGGATCTAAAATCTCAAGTATCTCATGCATAACATTTTCAATATTTGAAACACCTTTATAGTTTGAAGTATCAGACAACTCATTAACAATTATATCGAACTGATTTTTTCCAGATTCAGGAAAATCTATTTTTGTTATATGATTATTGAATAAAATCAATCCAACCTTGTCCCCTGAATTAATAAGAGTATGACTGAATGCAGAAACTAATTCAGCACAATATTCACATTTTAATTTTTCCTGAGAACCAAAAATCATATTTTCACCAATATCAATTACAAACATAACCTTCATATTTCTCTCTTCAATATACTGCCTTGCTAAAAGAGTTCCCCCCCTTATGCTAGCTTTCCAGTCAATCAGACTTGCATCTTCATCCTGTCCAAAACTTCTATAACTTTCAAATTCCAATCCCTTTCCTCTTAACAATAATTTATAGAAATTTTTCTTAGGCATAACCTTATTAATTAAAGCCTCAAATTCTGCAACAGTTTTAGGAATATCAAGATTTAATCTACCCATTAAACAAATCTCCTATCATCAAAAAATTTTGTTTTTTATCTACACTTTTAAGTGCGTATTTATTTAAATTTTTTGAGACAGGAAAAAAAGATAAATCAAAGTTTTGTCCTATGCCTAAATACAAAGGTTTACTTTTTTCCTGTATTAAATGACTATTATTTTCAGACATCATCAAAATTGTATTTTAATTAAATTTACTTTACCTCGCTTTAGTTATTTCATAAAACTTTTCCTATACATTACCAATATTTACTATACCCTCGCCTCATCCAAGATATTTTTTATAATATCCTCTGAAGTAAGTTTCTGTATAGTTGCTTTATAAGAAAGAATAATTCTGTGCCTTAAAACATCAAAGGCAATTTCTTTTACATCCTCTGGAAGAACAAAATTTCTTCCCTGCATCAATGCCCTTGCTTTTGAAGCAATAAATAAAGCAATACTTGCTCTTGGGCTAGCACCATAGGCAATGCAATCTGCATTCTTAAAATCCTTGTCCCTTGTTTTTTTAATAATAGAAAGAATATAATTTTTTATATGATCTCCTAAATAAACCTTCAAAACAATTTCCTGCATTTTTATAATATCCTTTGGAGAAATAACTGATTTAAGTTTAAAATCCTCAAATTTTTTCAGGGTTGCATTGTCTTCCATAATCAGTTTTTCTTCTTCTTCCTTAGGATAGCCCATAATAACATTAAGCAAAAATCTGTCAACCTGAGCTTCAGGAAGAGGATAAACTCCTATATTCTCAAGAGGATTCTTAGTAGCCATAACAAAAAAAGGCTTTGGCAGAGGATAACTAACTTTTCCTATTGTAACCTGCTTTTCCTGCATAGCCTCAATAAGAGCAGACTGGGTTTTTGGCGGGCTTCTGTTAATCTCATCTGCAATTAAAAAATTAGTAAAAATAGGCCCTTTTATTGTTTCAAAACCTTTTCCAGGTGTATAGGACGTTATTCCAACAACATCAGTAGGAAGCAAATCAACAGTGAACTGAACTCTCTTTACTTCACATCCGCTTGCCTGTCCAAGAGCTCTTATCAAAAGAGTTTTTGCAACACCTGGAACTCCTTCCAAAAGAACATGCCCATTACATATTAGTCCTCTTATAAGGCCATCAACAACTTTTTCCTGTCCAATTATTACCTTAGAAACTTCTTTTTTCAATTTATCTATAATTTCTGCGCATTTTATTATTTCAGGATCTCTTGTTTTCTCAGGCATTTCAATTTTAATTTTCTTAATCTTTTCAATTTCTTTTTTTTCTGGAACTTTTTCTTCAATAATTTCAATTTCAGGAAGTTCTTCTTCAGGTTCAAAAGGCTCAGGTACAATTTCAATAAGTTTCTCTTCTTTTTTTATTGGAATAATCTTTTCTTTTTTAATTAGAATGCTCTTTTCTTTTTTTTCTTCTATCCTAACAGCAGGTTCTCTAAATTTTTCAGCCTCTGCCTCTTTTTCCAAATCATTTCTAATTGTTTTTTCAAGATGAGTTTTAACATCATAGGAGAAAACTTTCTCTTTGTACTTCTGTTCAAGATTTTCAAGTCTTTTTCTTATTTTAATTTCTTCAGAATCTGATTTTTCCATATTCACCCCTATTTAAATAAATATTCTTATTTATTAAAATGCAAAACTTATTCTTAAATCTTTGCTTCATCATAAATCATCACGGCATTTGTCCTGATTCTCTCCCTTTTAATATAATAATAAAGTATGCCTGCTAAAAAGGCAACAGCAGTGGCTATAATTAAATAACCAAGCATCCCTATTTTTGGAACCTTTATTTTCGAGATAATATTTCCTTTTTCCGCAATTATTTTCTTGCATGAGTTAACAGCCTGTTCTGCCTTAAGTCTAGAATTTGGATAATCTCCTGCATCAAAAGAATTAGTTGCTTCTTTTAGGTATTCTTTTAATTCTCTGCAATCATTATTTTGAGAAATATATTCATCAACAAATAATAAGTATTTTTTAAGTTCTGTCTCATTAACTCTCTGAAGATTTACATTAATCTTTGCCCAATCGGTATAAACAGGTTTATTAGAAGTCCCATTTAATACAATCTCATAATTTCCAGTCCTATTTGTATTAAAATATAAAATAAGCATTACCTTTTCTTCCTTATCTATATCAATTTTTCCAATGGATGCCTTGTCAAAAGAAAGATCAACAGAACTGCTTGAAATCCCATCTTTAAAAACAGAACCAATTAAAGTTATTCCTGAAAATTCTTTCTTTCCAGTATTCTTTATGGTCAAGGGAATATCAAGCCTAGAGTAAGGATTTGCAAGAATACTTGGTGGTGCTATTATTTTAAATGAAATTGCTTTTTCAACAACATCTCCACCTCCGCCTCCGCTTGTTTGAACTGTCTCTGTTGTAGTT